>Ga0247841_10002868_pt1 | contig 33226 bp, 20 predicted proteins | sample LaCruzMarch2015__2_FD_192410 | JGI IMG/M metagenome (GOLD analysis project Ga0247841, IMG submission 192410) | Freshwater microbial communities from meromictic Lake La Cruz, Castile-La Mancha, Spain - LaCruzMarch2015_18m | ecosystem: Environmental > Aquatic > Freshwater > Lake | place: Spain...
CCAGAGGACGCGCGCGTTGCGCTTGGTTTGCGACGGCAGGATCTGGCGGGCGTCGATCCATTCGATGCGCGCCTTGGATTGCACTTGCGCGACGGGCGTGATGAAGCCGGGCAGGCCGAGGCGCAGGCGCGCGCTGGATGACGTGCCGCCAATAACGTCGCGGACATCCAGTTGCAGGCCACCCAAGCAACCGCCGGCCAGTTCGTCGCGCAAGGCACCGAGTTGCACCCGGCGCAGGCTGTGGGCGCGGACACTGCGGACATCGACATAGTCCAGCTGCAGATCAAAATCCGGATTAAAGGAGTAGACCAGATCGTTGGTTTGTTGCATCAAGGAGGCGCTGGTGCCAAACCAGAGGTTGCTGACGATGCCGCCGCGCTGCTTGGGCGAACGCTTGAAGGCGAGCTTGCTGGCCGTGTTGACCAGCAGGTTAATGTTGTGCAGGGTGGTAAACTGGATTTTGGTTGCTTTGGTTACCCCGCTAAAAATCACCCAGCCATTAGTGACGGCGACGGTGACTTTGGCGCCGCGCTTGATGCGGCCCTCGCAGCGGCCGGGGAGCCATTTTTTTATTTTGGTGAGGGCGTGCGCGTCGGCGGCCGCGAGGCAGAGCAGCAGGCAGATGCCCGCGTTCAGCGCGCGCGTCCGGAAGAGGGATTTGTCAGGTGCAGTGTTCAAGGGCGGCTTGGAGTCCCGCCGGCGGCGGGATTCAGGTCTTTACTTCGCGCTTCAACAATCGTCAATCGTTGATCTTCAATCGCAGTGATTGACGAGTGCCGAGCAAATGAAGTGCAAAGGATGAAATGCGGCATGGTCAAGGGGCAAGGGTGGTGTCAAGCCAAGGGTGCTGGTTTGCGGCCCTTTTTCAGCAGCATTTTGCCGGGGATGATGTCCAGGGTGACGCAATGGGTTGCCGGGACGAGGCTGAAATCGGTGACGGAGGCCGGGATGAGAATGGTGGTGCCGGGATGATACTCGATGTCTTCGAACATGCCTTCGGGCGAGATGATGGTGCCGTGGCCCTCGATGTTGCAGAGGATGCGGAAGCGCTCGATGGAATACTCGTGGATCGGTTCGCGATAGACGTATTGGTACAGGGAGAAATGGTCGCAGAGCACCAGGCGGTAATGCAGCGGCTCGACCTTGACGGCTTTGAGCTTGGGCGCGCCGATATCCTTGAAGCTCAGCACTTGCAGGGCTTTGTCGATCTGCAATTCGCGTTTGTGGCCGTGGTGATCGGAGCGGTCGTAATCATAGACGCGATAGGTGACATTGGAATTCTGCTGAATCTCGGCCAGCATCAAGCCGCCGCCGATGCCGTGCAAGGTGCCGGCCGGGATGAAGATGGTCTCGCCCTTGGCGACGTCGAAGGTTTCGACCAACTGTTCGAGGCGTTTCTGCTGAATGGCGCGCATGATTTTATCGGGGGTGGCGCCGGCGCGGAAGCCGCGCGTGATTTTGGCGCCGGGCGAGGCTTCCATGACGAACCATGCCTCGTTTTTGCCGAGGTCGTTTTCGTGGCGCAAGGCGAAGCGATTATCGGGATGCACTTGCAGCGAGAGATTTGCCTCGGCGTCGATGAATTTCAGCAGGAGGGGGAAGCGGTCGCGGCATTCGCCGGCCATTTCGCCGAAGAGTTCGCGCGGGTATGCCTGGCGCAACTCCGAGAGTGGCATGCCGGCCAAGTCGCCATCGGCCACGACCGAGACATCGCCCGGCCGGTCTGCTATTTCCCACGACTCGCCAAGGTGGGTGCTGGCCGGGACTTCGCGGTTGAGGAGGGTGGCAAAACGGCCACCGCCCCACAATTTCGGCTTGTAGATCGGCTTGAACATGAGCGGATACAGAGCAACCATTTGACAAAAACTCCCGCAGTTGTTACAATATGCATGCTGCGTGGGGAATTAGCTCAGTTGGGAGAGCGTCTGGCTGGCAGCCAGAAGGCCACCGGTTCGAACCCGGTATTCTCCACCAACCTTGCCTGCGCGCGGCAAGAAGCCAAAGACCAACGCTGGTGCGCCCACGCCCTTTCCACCACAAGATGCATGCACGCAGAGTTTAGTGTATCATTTTTACCCGTGAAATGCAATCCGCGTGACAATTACTGGCTGAATTTGGTATACTAAGTGCAACCCGCGCGTGGCGCGCATGGCATGTTGCCCTGCAGCGCGCAGGCGGATCACACAACCATTGAGGCAGGGAGCCGAGATGTCCGATAATTTGCTGGCAATGATCATGGCAGGCGGAGAAGGTACGCGCCTGTATCCGCTGACGCGCGACCGCGCCAAGCCGGCCGTGCCGTTCGGCGGCAAGTATCGGATCGTTGATTTTGTGCTCAGCAACATGATCAATTCCGGCTTTGTGCAGATTTTTGTGCTGACCCAGTTCAAGTCGCAGAGCCTGACCGAGCACTTGATGCACACCTGGTCGTTCAGCAGCATCCTGCAGCGCCAGTTTATTTTCCCGCTGCCGGCGCAGATGCGGGTCGGCAAGACGTGGTACGGCGGCACGGCCGACGCGATCTTCCAGAACATTCATTTGTTTGAGGACTACCGGCCGGATGACGTGCTGGTCTTCGGCGCCGACCATGTGTACAAGATGGATGTGCGCCAGATGCTGGCGTATCATCGCGAGCGCAACGCCTTTGCGACGGTGGCGGCGCTGCCGATCCCGCTGGCCAGCGCCGGCGAGTACGGCATCATTCAGATTGACGACCAGTGGCGCGTCATCGGTTTTGAAGAGAAGCCCAAGCATCCGGCGCCGATCCCCGGCAACGAGCAGTATGCCCTGGCCTCGATGGGCAACTACATTTTCACGCGTGAATGCCTGGAAGCGGAGCTCAAGCGCGACGCGCGCGACGAGGGCTCGACCCATGATTTCGGGCGCGACATTCTGCCGGCGCTGGTGGAAACGCGGCGCTTGTTTGCCTACAACTTCCACACCAACATGGTGCCGGGCCTGCGCACCGAGTTCAACATTTACTGGCGCGACGTCGGCACGATCCCGGCCTATTTCGAGGCCAACATGGATTTGCGGCGGGTGCAGCCGGACTTGAACTTGTACGCGACCAAATGGCCGATCCGCGGGCGCGAGCTGTTCCTGCCGCCGGCCAAGTTTGTGCACAACGAGCCGGTCGGTGCCTGCGGCTTGCCGCGCATCGGGCATGCGATCAACGCCTTCATCAGCGAGGGCTGCATCATCAGCGGCGCGGTGGTGGACAGCTCGGTGCTGGGGCCGTCGGTGCGGGTGCATAGCTATGCGACGGTCTCGAACTGCATCCTGCTTGAGGATGTGGACGTGGGCGAGCGCGCGCGCCTGCGCAATGTGATTATTGACAAGCATGTGCGGATTGAGGCCGGCGATGTCGTCGGCTATGACCGCGCCGCCGATGAGCAGCGCGGCTATACGGTTGTGCCCTATGGCGACAGTTGGATCACGGTTATTTCCAAAGTGCAGCGCTACCGCTTCGCCACCGATGACGGCGAAATCGAGTGAGGCGCGGCATCAACCAACAAGGTGACAAATGAAAAGCCCCCGGATTGAAGTTTCGTGGAAGACCATGAGCATGCGGACGTTGCGCGCGCTGGCCGCCTTGCTCGGCATCACGGGCCGCAGCGCGATGTCCAAGCAACAGTTGACCGGCTCGCTGCGCAAGCAGATGCGCGCCAGCAAGCAGGCCGAGACGGCCGTCGCGGCGGCGGTTAAAAAGATCGGGGTGGCACGCGCGCCGGCCTCGACCAGCAAACCGGCCGCCCCGCCGCCGCCCCCGCCGCCGGCCGCGCCCGTCGCGCCGGCCGGGCCGTACATTGACCATGGCCGGCCGATACCGGATGCCTATGGCGCCGACATTCTGCGGCTGATGCCGCGCGACCCCGAGTGGCTCTTTGTCTATTGGGAGTTGACCCCGCAACGCCTGCGCCAACTGCGCTCGCGCTTCATCGAGCTGCACGAGAAGCCCTGGCACATCCGCCTGCACGACATGGCCACGGGCGACATGCACGCCACGGCGGTGTTTCTCGAGGCCTGCAACTGGTATTTGCACGTCACGCCGCGCGGCACGTACCGGGCCGAGCTGGGCTTTATGGACGGCAACATGTTTGTCGCCGTGCTGACTTCCAACACGGTCAAGACGCCCGGCAATGCGATTTCGGAACGGGTGGATGAGCGCTGGCTGGTGCTCAAGCGCGACCTGCTGCACATGCTGCACCTGGGCCATGAAGCGGAACTGTTCGGGCCGGAGCGGCCGATCGCCTCGGCCGAGCGCTTCAAGGAAGTGACCCGCGAGCAGATTGAGATCCTCGAGAAGCTGGCCGAGGAGGCGCGCACGCTGGGCGCCAGCGGCGGGGCCGGTTCAAGCGCGCGCGTTGCCAAACTGCCATGAGCGACCCGCGCGGCTATCTGATGCTGGTGCTGCACGCGCACCTGCCGTTCGTGCGGCATCCCGAGCACGAGGAATTCCTCGAGGAAGACTGGCTGTACGAGGCCATGCTCGAAACGTACCTGCCGCTGCTGCATGCCTTTGAGGAGCTCGAGCGCGACGGCGTGCCGTTTGCCATCACCATGACGCTGACGCCGCCGCTGTGCGAGATGCTGACGGATCGCCTGCTGGTCGGGCGCTTCGACCGGTATCTGCGCACGCTGGAGCGCCTGACGCGCGCCGAACTGCAGCGCACGCAGCACACGCCGCTGCACGACGGCGCGCGTTTTTACGCCGCGTGGATTGCGCAGACGCGCGCCACCTTCGAGCGCTGGCACCGCAACCTGGTGGCCGGCTTCCGCCACTTCCAGGAGCGCGGCCTGCTGGAGATCATCACCTGCACCGGCACGCATTGCGTGCTGCCGCTGTGTGCGACAAAGGAGGCGGCGCGGGCGCATGTGCGCATGGCGGTGCGCAATTACGAGAAGCACTTTGGCCGCCCGCCGCGCGGCATCTGGCTGGCCGAATGCGCCTATGCCGAAGGCGTTGAGGAGCTGCTGGAAGAGGCCGGCATCCGCTATTTCTTTGTGGACACGCACGGGGTCTTGTTCGGCGAGCCGCGCCCGCGCTTCGGCAATTTTGCGCCGGTCTATTGCCCGAACGGGGTGGCCGCGTTTGCGCGCGATGTTGAATCGTCGAAGCAAGTCTGGTCGGCCGAAGTGGGCTATCCCGGCGATGTCAATTACCGCGAATTCTACCGTGATCTTGGCTTTGACGCGGACGAGGCCTACATCCGCCCGTTCCTGCACAAGGACGGCCGGCGCCGCAACCTGGGGATCAAATATTATCGGATTACCGGCAAGATGCCGCTGCACGCCAAGGAACCGTACAACCCGGCCGTGGCGCGCAATCTGGCCGCCGATCACGCCGGCAATTTCATGTTCAACCGCCAGCAGCAGGCCCAGTACCTGCACGACGCCTTTGGCCGGCCGCCGTTGATCGTCGCGCCGTACGACGCCGAGCTGTACGGCCACTGGTGGTTTGAGGGCCCGTGGTTCATCGAGGCGTTGTTCCGCAAAATCGCGGGAGACCAGCAGGAGCTCGGGGCGATCACGCCGAGCGCGTATCTCGAGCGCTTTCCGGTCAACCAAGTGGTGCAGCCGTGCGCCTCGACGTGGGGCGACAAGGGCTATTTCGAGGTGTGGCTCAACGGCGGCAACCATTGGATTTACCGCCATCTGCACAAGGCCGAGGAGTTCATGCTAGAGCTGGTGCGGCGTTTTCACGACCAATCGCCGCAACTGGATCGCGCCTTGAATCAGATCGCGCGCGAATTGATGCTGGCGCAAGCGTCCGACTGGGCGTTCATCATGACCACCGGCACGATGGTGCCGTATGCCGAGAAGCGCACGCGCGACCACATCCACAATTTCTACGGGCTGTACCTGCAAATCATGGAGAACCGGCTGGAACTGCCATGGCTGGCGCATCTTGAAGCGCAGAACAACATCTTCGCGGAAATGGATTACCACATCTACCTGTAAGTGACCGGCGCGCCGCGCGCCATGCCAACCTTTGCCCCGCGTGCAAGCGCGCGCGGGCATTTCCTGCCCGGAATGTCTACCATGTTGGACGTGTCCGACCTGTCCGACCTGTCCGACCACCATACCCAGCCATACATTCCGCGGAAAGCCGCTCTGGAACGCCACTTGCTTTTCCGCATGAGTGCAGAGCTGCGCCCGCCAAATAACCGGCGTGCGACACACTACAGTTTGCGGTTTACTCTTGCTTTTTGCACAACATTTTGGTATACTCTGCCATAACATACTTTTTGTACCTTTTGGAGTTATGCCGTGCATATGTGCGCTTTGAGTCGTTGGCATCAGTGGGTGGGGCGAGTGACGCTGCCGGCCTTCTTGATTGCCCAAATATTTGTGGCATGCCCGACCGTGGCGGCACCGACCGGCGCGGTGGCGCAGACGGCGACGGCGGTTGCCGACCCGCCCATGGCGGATGAACCAGGCAGCGACACCAACCTGCTTTCGCACCGCCTGAACATTGGCACCAGCACGAATGTGCCCGCGCTGATCCAGCTCAATTTTGAAGACACCGACCTGCGCACCGTCCTGCTCTACTTGGCGGAGATCACCGGCGAGACGATTTTGCCGGCCGCGGCCGTGCGCGGCCCGGTCACGATTATCAATCCGAAACCGGTGACGCCCGCGGAAGCCAAGGACATTATTTTCTCGATCCTCGAGATGATGCTTTTCACGATTGTCAAGTATCCGCACTTGACCAAGGTGATTCAATCCAGCAATGCCAAGGCGAGCCCGATCCCGACCTTGAAGCCGCCGCCCACGAACCAGTTTGGCCAGTTGGTCACCAGCGCCATGGATGTTGAGGATCTGATCCGCGCGCAGGTGGTGTATCCGCGCTACATCAGCGTCCTTGAACTGCAGAAATTCATCGAGCCGCTGATGACGCCCGGCGCCGGCAAGATGATTGTCAATGAAATGACGGGCGCGGCGATTTTGATTGACACCGGCGCGAACATCAAGCGCTTGCTTGAGATTGCCGAGTTGATCGACCGGCAGGTGGATGCCGGCCAGATTGACATCAAGATCATCAAGCTTGAATTTTCGGATGAAAAAGAGCTGGCCACGCTGTTGAACCAGATTTTCACGGCGCCGGCCTTGAAGTCGCCGACGGCGCAGAAGCTGACCTTCAGCAGCAATGTCGGCGCGCCCGGCGCGCCACCTTCGCCCGGCACGCCGCCCGCGCCGCGCGGCGGCCAGGTGCCCTCGACCCAGCTCGATATTTTGAAAGCCAAGGCGGATGTGTCGTTCATCGCCGAAGAGCGCCTGCACGCGCTGATTGTCATTGGCGTCAAGTATTATTTCGGCTTGGTCAGCGACATCATTGAAAAGCTCGACCAGCCCAGCACGGAAAAGGACGACACGGTCAATATTTATCCGCTGCAGCATGCCAAGGCGGACGAAATTGCCGGCCTGTTGAACGATATTTTCTCGTCGGGCACGACCCAGCGCTCGGCGCAAGGCCTCGAGCAATCCAAGCGCGAATCGCCCTTTGCGCGCTCGCGCACGTCGACCGGCATGGCGGTCGACCGCCCCGACAACTTTGGCGGTGACCGCCGTTCCCAGCCGCCGACCACGGCGCGCTCGTCATCGCCGCAACAGTCGCGCAGTGCCAATACCCTGACGCACTTGGCCGGCAAAGTGGATGTGCTCTTTGATGAGCCGTCCAACTCGCTGATTCTGATCTGCTCGCCCAAGTACCTTGATTTTGTGAAACGCCTGATTGACCGGCTGGATCAGCGCGTGCCGCAGGTCTGGATCGAGGCCGTGATTGTCGAAGTCAGCCGCGACAAGAGTTTCAACCTGGGGCTCGGCTGGAAAGACATTTTCAACGGCCCCGGCTCAGATGAGAGCCTGATCAAAGTGCTCGACACATCGCTGGCGCCGGCACTCAACGACCAAGGCCGGATTGCCGCCAGCCCGGCCCAGAAAGGCATCGCCTATGCCTTTGGCCAGCGCGACAAATACGGCAATTTTGATCCGTACTTCACGATTCAAACCGCCGAGGGCATCATTGACATCAACGTCCTGTCGACGCCCAGCATTCTGGCCTCGAACAACGAGCAGGCCGAGATCAACGTCGGCAAGTCCGTCCCGTATGTCAACTACTCGACCGGCCAAGACACCGACACGCGCAACTACTCGTATGACTTTGAAGAAATCAACGTGCGGCTGAATGTGGTGCCGATCATCAACAAATATCGCGAGGTGACCCTCGAAACCACGGTGGATGTGAATGAAGACGGCGGGCGTTCCAATCCGGACGACTTGAATGCGCCGCCGATCAAGCTCAGCCGCCAAGCCTACACCAAGGTGGTGCTGCAGGACGGCCAGACGCTGGTGATTGGCGGCTTGATCAAGGACGACTTCAAGACGACGATGAACAAGGTGCCGATCTTGGGCGACATTCCGATTCTCAAGCATGCGTTTCGCACCAAGTCCGACACCAAGTCCAAGACGGAGCTGATGATTTTCATCACGCCGCATGTGGTCGAGAGCTCGTTTGAGGGCGACCAGTTGACCACCGCCATGAACGCCAAATATCGCGGCGCCTCGAGCTTCATCTCCAGCCGTGACCGCGCCGCCCTGTATGACGACGTCAATCACGAAAAACTGGACACGACCATTTACGACGATTGGCGCGCTTTTGAGAAGCACATTGAAAATGCCGAGACCTATCTGCAGATCCGCGATTTGCCCGGCGACACGCCCGAATCGCGCAAGCGCTCAATGTTCTACTTCGCGCCCGATGAGGAAATCCAGAAAGCGGCGCCGTTCCAAGGCGGGGTCTGGCAAGACGATGCCAAGGCCGCGCCCGCAGCAACGGTGCCGGGCAGCGAAAGCACCAGCGACGGCGGCACCGCGCCCGCGCCCGAGGCGCCGTCCACCCTGCTGGAGCGCGAACGCGCGTTAATCCAAGGGATTGCCACCGAAACAGAGTAGCCGCGGCACGCCGCGCACATCACCATGAAGATTGACTTGGGCAAAGAACTGGCGTCCGCGGCGCAGCTGACCCGGCGCCAAGATCAGCTCTTGCATGCAGCCGTGATCCTGGCAGCGGTAGCCGTGCTGTTGCTGTTGCTGGTCATCGGGCTGCGGCCGCGTGCGGCGGCGCTGCCCGTTGAACGCATCGTGCTGGTGGCCGACACGCAATTGGTGGCCCGGCTGGAGCAGCGCATCGCCACGTTTGAGACCATGTTGCAGGATTTACGGGTCGTGCTGTTGCAATCAAAATTTGCCGTGAAAGACCTGACCGCGACGCAAAAGGTGGCCAAGCGGCGCGACCGCAGCATCGCGCAGGACACCCCGGAGGCGACCGCGCGGCGCGCCATGCGCTGGCTGCCCGGCATGCAGGCAACCAATATTGTCTTGTCGGCCGATGAGCTGGGCGCGCTGGATGCCCTGATTGACCGCGACCAATCCGGCGAGCAAGTGCGGGCGCTGTTGCAAAGCATCACCGAGCCGCAGCGGCGCACGGCCTACCAAAAACAGTTGCAGCGCAAAGGCGACCAATGGTTGTCGGCTGCCCTGCCGCTGATCGAGAATGAAGATCCGGGCTATGAATTGTACTGCGACAACGCCCTCTATTTTTACGATCTCATCAGCGCCACGGGCGAAGACACCGCCTTGATGGCGTATGTCGAAGCCAAGCGCAGTCAGATTGAGCTGGCCCTGCAGCGGATGGACACGCGCACCCGCAGTACCGAATCGGAAGGCCGGCTGCGCGACGAGTTGCAGACGATGCAGGAGCGCATGGACGCCTGGCGCACCAATCGCCCGCGCCGCGCGCGCAATTATTAAGCGACTCCCACCTTCTTTGCATGCAGAGACCCCCACGACCTCGCGTCGTGGGTGAATAAGATTGAGTAATAACGCGCGCCGCCGTTTTTTCCCCAATCTCTGCGTCCACCGAGGCAAGCTCGGTGGGGCGCCAGAGACCCCCACGACCTCGCGTCGTGGGTGAATAAGATTGAGAAAAAACGCGCGCCGCCGTTTTTTCCCCAATCTCTGCGTCCACCGAGGCAAGCTCGGTGGGGCGCCAGAGCGAGACTGCGCCGGCCCTTCTCCCATATTCTCCTTCTTGCCGCGTCTGCCGGCTTGTTGCTGCAATGAGGGGAGCGACCTCCGCGCTGGCAGCAAACTATGGCGCCAGTCAGTCCCGCCACCGGCGTGGATCGCGAATCTGTTGCAAACACTGCATTCGCCGCACGGAGGCGGCTCCCACCTTCTTTGCATGCAAATGTCCCCGTTAAATTCTCGTGCGACACGATAATTTATGGTTGCAGAGGTGCAGAAGTTGCCGGCGGGTTCGTGCGCGATGCCATCCGCCGAAAGATGTGTTTCTGCCCGTAGCCGACGCACGGCGTGCGGCGTGCAGCACATCACGCGGAACACCGTTCCGCGGCTACATCTGCGCAGCGATCCCCTCCGCCTCGCCGCAGGGAAGCGGCTCCCCTATTCCAGACAGCAGATTTTGAAAAAGCAAACGCCGGCGGGGAAGCCCGCCGGCGTTTGCTGTGCAGACATACGTTGTTTGTTTATTTTTTCTTGGCCTGTGCTTCCAGCGCCGCGTGGGCCGCCGCCAAGCGTGCGATCGGCACGCGATACGGCGAGCAGCTCACGTAGTTCATGCCGACATTGAAGCAGAACTTGATGCTCTCGGGTTCGCCGCCGTGTTCGCCGCAGATGCCGATCTTGAGGCCCGGCTTGGTCATGCGGCCGCGCTGCACGCCGATCTTGATCAGTTCGCCAATGCCGCGCTGGTCGATCGTCTGGAACGGATCGGCCGGCAGGATGTTCTGGTCGATATACTCGCCCATGAAGCCGCCGATGTCGTCGCGCGAGAAACCAAAGCCCATCTGGGTCAGGTCGTTGGTGCCGAACGAGAAGAACTCGGCCGTTCTGGCCATTTCATCCGCCGCCAACGCCGCGCGCGGAATCTCGATCATCGTGCCGTACAAGCAGGGGATCTTCTTCAGGCCTTGCGCGGCGCAGACTTCGGCGTAAACCTTGTCGAATATCACCTTTTGCGCATCGAGCTCCTTGACGCAGCAGGTGACCGGGATCATCACTTCGGGCATGGCCTTCTTGCCTTCCTTGATCAGTTCGGCCGCCGATTCAAGAATGGCGCGGAACTGCATTTCGCTGACTTCCGGATAGGTAACGCCGAGGCGCACGCCGCGATGGCCCATCATCGGATTGACTTCGTGCAAGGCATCGCCGCGCTTCTGCACATCCTCGGCCGTGATGCCGAGTTCGGCGGCCAGCTCGGCCCGCTTTTCCGGGCTTTGCGGCACGAATTCATGCAGCGGCGGATCGAGCAGGCGGAACGTCACTGGCAGGCCGTCCATGGCGGCCATCGTGGCCTTGATGTCGCGCTTGACATATGGATACAGCTCGGCCAGCGCGGCTTTGCGTTCGGCCAGCGTCTTCGACAGGATCATCTTGCGCAATTTGGATAACGGCTCGTCGCTGCCCTTGCCATAGAACATGTGCTCGGTGCGGAACAGGCCGATGCCCTCGGCGCCGAACGTCCGCGCCACGCGCGCATCTTCCGGCGTGTCGGCATTGGTGCGCACGCCCATAGTGCGGAACTTGTCGACGATCTGCAGGAACTCCTGGAAGCGCGGATTCTCGGTGGCGTCGACCGTGTCCAGCGCGCCGGCATAGACATGGCCTTTGCTGCCGTTCAGGCTCAGCATGGCGCCCTCTTCATAGGTCGTGCCGTCGATCCGCAGAGTCTTGGCATGCACGTCAATGTGCAAGTCCGCGCAACCGACGATGCAGCATTTGCCCCAGCCGCGCGCAACCAGCGCCGCGTGCGAGGTCATGCCGCCACGCGCCGTGAGAATGCCCTCGGCCGCGCGCATGCCCTCAACGTCTTCCGGATTGGTCTCTTCGCGCACCAGAATGACATGTTTCTTTTTCTTGGCCCATTCGACCGCATCGGCGGCAGTAAAGACAACGTGGCCCACCGCGCCACCCGGCCCGGCCGGCAAGCCCTTGGCGATCACCTTGGCGCGTTTCTCGGCGGCCGGATCCAGGATGGGATGCAGCATTTCGTCGAGTTGCGCCGGCGCGACGCGGGTCACCACCGTCTTTTGGTCAATCAACTTTTCATGCAGCATGTCCATCGCCATATTCAGCGCGGCCACGCCCGTGCGCTTGCCGACGCGGCATTGCAGCATCCACAAGCGGCCTTCCTGAATGGTGAACTCGATGTCCTGCATGTCCTTGTAGTGCTTTTCAAGTTTTTGCTGAATGCCATCGAGCGCCTTGTACACAACCGGCATGGCCGTCTCGAGCGAGGCCAGCTGCTTGTTTTGCTCATTCTTGGTGGCTTCATTCAACGGGCTGGGCGTGCGAATGCCGGCGACAACGTCTTCACCCTGTGCATTGACCAGCCACTCGCCGTAGAAATGATGGTCGCCCGTGGCCGGATTGCGCGAAAATGCAACGCCGGTGGCCGACGAGTCACCCATGTTGCCGAAGACCATCGCCTGCACATTGACGGCCGTGCCCCATTGATCCGGAATGCCTTCGATGCGGCGATACGAGATGGCGCGCTTGCCGTTCCAGGATTTGAAGACGGCGCCAATACCGCCCCAGAGCTGCTCCATCGGGCTGTCGGGGAATTCCTTGCCCAGCACATCCTTGACGCGGATCTTGAATTTCACGACCAATTCCTGCAGGTCGTCCACGGTCAAATCGGTGTCACTGGCATAGCCCTTGGCCACCTTGACGGCGTGCAGCAAATCATCGAGCTGGCGGCGGATGCCCTTGCCTTCGGCAGGCTCGATGCCTTCGGCCTTTTCCATGACAACATCGGAGTACATCATGATCAGGCGGCGATAGGCGTCATAAACAAAACGCGGATTGTTGGTCTTCTTGATCAAGCCGGGGATCGTGGCCGAGCACAAGCCGACATTCAGCACGGTTTCCATCATGCCCGGCATCGACTTGCGCGCGCCGGAGCGGCACGAGACCAGCAGCGGATTCGTGGGGTCGCCGAATTTGGTGTTCATCACGGCTTCGGTCTTGGCCAGGGCGGCCTTGAGTTCCGCATCGAGTGATTTCGGATATTTGGCGCCCAGCTTGAGGTACTCGACGCAGCACTCCGTCGTGAGCGTGAAGCCGGCCGGGACGGGCAGGCCGATGCGGCACATTTCCGCCAGATTGGCGCCTTTGCCGCCCAGCAGATTCTTGTCTTCCGCGCGGCCTTCCGCCTTGGCGGCGCCGAAGAAATAGACATATTTCGGGCCTTTCTTCACGGCCGCGACCGGTTTGACCGGCTTGCTGACTTTCTTGATGTTCTTCACGGCGGGTTTTGCCGCTTTCTTGGCGGCTTTCTTGACCGCTTTCTTGCTTGCTTTCTTCGTTGCCATACGGGTTCCTTGTCGTTACCAATTAGGGGATCAAACAGTACGTGAGAATGGGGCACATGCGTGCCGGCCAGTCAACCGAGGCTAGAGTATAGCGATTGCCGGTGGGAAAGTCAAACGCGGGTGGGGGCGGGCGTTGGTAATCAGTGATCAGTGATCGGGGCAGAGTGGCAGAAGTTGCAGGGAAGGGCCGCTGCGTTCGGCAATCGAAGCAGAGCGGACGCGGGGGCCCGCGTCCCTCCCGGATGCACGGCTGTGGGGAGGGTCGCCGGCCACGGCGACCGTGCTGCGGTTGCAGAGCCTCGCGCTCTCGCGTGTGTTTTTCCGCCCGTAGCCGACGCACGGCGTGCGGCGTGCAGCACATCGCGCTGAACGCCGTTCCGCAGCTGCATCTGCGCAGCGGCGCTGGCGTGACCGGTGGCGAGGCAGAGCAGGCTGCGCTTACCAAGTGAAATCGGCCGGCAAGGTAGCGGTGACATGATTCGTCATCTCGCGGCCGGGCTGGAAGCGCACTCTGAAGACATCATTGGAGCTGGGCATTTGCCGCAACTCCCGCATAGGTTTCTTGAGAATTGTCACAAAATCCGTGCGGCCGGCCAGCACTCCTTCCACTTTTCCTTGCGCGTCGCTGGCAGTGTTGCCGAGATAAATGCCTTGGGCCGGGCGGCCATCATGCGTGCGCAGCGTCAGCACGAGATAAATGGAGCTGCCAATGGTAATATCACCAAGATCCGTGTCAGCGGCGAGGCCATCGAGCAGCGTATCGTAACGCCCGCGGTCACCGGCATTAGCACTAAGGTTCAACTGGATATGCGGCGCTATGCCGGTCAGGCGAAAGCGGCCCTCGTAGTCTGTGCTGGCAAAGTCATTGCAGAAAGGCACACTGAAGAGCAAGACCGTAGCATTGGCAACCGGGTTGCCGGTTGCGTCAATCACACGACCGCACACGGTCAGGCCGTGGTCCAAGACAATCTCGCCCACATCGAGATCACGGTTGGTGATCGTGATCGGGCGGGTGGCCGCTACGCACCCACGAGCGCTCGCGTTCAAGTTGTACTCGCCTGGCCCGACCGGCTCCAAGGAAAACTCACCCACAGCAGAACTTTCTTTGCGCAGCATGGACATGGCCACATCCATTTGCATTTCATTGGCTGGCATAGCTGGTGTCAGGCGCACGCTGGCATGCAGCATGACACCTTGGTTGTCCACCACGATGCCAGACACTTTGAAGCCGGCGGGTATCTCGATATCCAAGGGCGGGCCGTTGGGCATAACATTGTCGACCACGACATTGGTAAAGCCGGCGACGGTGACGCGCACATCATAGGCCAGATTCGCGGCCAGCTTTTCAATGGCAAAGGAGCCATTGACCGAATAATCAACCGCAACAAGCACGGCCGGGGTGCCGGTTAGCGCCGAGGCAACGCACTCCTGGCCGGTGCCGCACAGGTCATGCACAAATCCTGCAATGACGCCGGTTGCCATTGGTGCCGCACTGGCGACATCAAGTATGCTGAGCTGATCCGGCAGAATAACGATGTTGGTGGTGGTGAACGCAGGACTGTTGCGCAGGGATACGCTGACGCGGTAGGCGCGGGTCGGCACGCGTTCGAGAAACCAGCCGTCGTCACGATGTTCAAAATCGCCATGTGAGAATGCGCCGCGTTCGGACCAACCATTCAATGTTTCTTCGCGAATCGTTCCCGAAAGCACGTTTACAACAGCGCCGGTGGGGCAGCGCACCAGCAATGAGCCGCAGGCCGGCAGCGTGATGTCTGCATAGGTCACTGTTCCGGCAGTGACGCAAAGATTGGTTGCGGTGGCGAGCCAGCATGCATCGCGCACACGCGCCGCAAACGGCGAGGAATGCGCCGGCAGGTTGGTGAACAATGCGGTGCCATCGGCTTGCACTTTCTGCGTAGGGAAGCGGTCTCCAAAACACTCAAGCGCAACATACACATTGGTTTCCGGCTTGCCAGCCTGATCGAGAACCCGCGCGACAAGCGCACCGGCACCCGACAACAGAATCACTTTGTTAAGTTCGTTTACCCAAATGATAGTGCGCGAGGGCGCGTACCGGGGATGCCGGAATTCAGCCCGTATCGGTGACGGTTGGCACTCGATCAGCACAATGCCCTGCATGTCGGTGCGCAGCAAAGGAGGTGAAGTGTTCTCATTGTGCCCCATGATGTCAACCTCGACATCTGCAATAGGCAACTGCGAGACGGCGTCCAGCACGGTGCAGGTCACGACCAGAATCGGCTCGAACAGCACTTCGCGAATCATCGGACCCGGCGTCACCAACGGCACCGTGTGGACAACAGGATGATACTGCGGCGCGGCGAAACTCACGGTGCAGATGCCAGTCGGCATGGGTGCCGTCACATACGCGCCATCGGCCTCAATGCTGAGTGGCAGCGTGGTCTCTATGTTATTGCTGCGCCAGCAGGCCATGACATTGGTGACCGGCGCGCGGCGGGTGTCCATGAAGGTGCCGACCAGCCACGCGCCATCGGCGCGATTGGTTTCAGCGACTACGCGGTGTACTGGCGGCGAAGTGTGGCGCGCCGGCACAGGCGGCTGCGCTGGCTTGGGCGGCGGCACAGGCGGCGCCGGTTTGCTGCACGCCGGCAGCAGCGCGGCGCAGGCGGTCAGTCCGACCAGCAGGCGGCGCAGATGCACGGGAAACTTAGTATAGCTCGCTTTCATAGTGGAATTTTCGCCAATCAATAATACGGTTTTCAGTGTGGCACCGTCAAGTTCGTAGCGCTTTCCCCTGAAATGCCGATATAAGAACGGGAGCCGCATTTCCTTTGCGGCGATCCTGCCACGGTAGCCGCCGGCGTAGAGCGCGCAGACAGGTAGGGCGGTCAGGCCCTTGACCGCCGCGGTCGTCGTTGCGCCATGGTAGCACCGGCGTGCGCGCGCAGGCAGCCACGGCGGTCAGGGCCTGACCGCCCTACCTCACCTTCCGGCCACGCAGACGCAGGCAGCCACGGCGGTCAGGGCCTGACCGCCCTACCTCTTTGGCTACGTCAGGTTCGCATTTTTCCCTCTATCGGAAATTCAGGGGGCACGGGTGTTGGTAAGGTTATCTCACTACCATCGGCCGATCGGGAGATCGGCGTTCCCGGCACGGCGCAGCGTGCAGCACATCGCGCGGAACGCCGTTCCGCGGCTACATCTGCGCAAGGCAACACCAGTAAACACGACGAACGCAAGAGTGCACAAGGATTAGGCGGGTGGGTTTATTGAGACCCCCACGACCTCGCGTCGTGGGTGAATAAGATTGAGTTAAAGCGCGCCGGCGTTTTTTCTCAATCTCTGCGTCCACCGAGGCAAGCTCGGTGGGGCGCTCGATTCCTCAATACGCTGAGACCCCCACGACCTCGCGTCGTGGGTGAATAAGATTGAGTTAAAGCGCGCGGCGTTTTTTCTCAATCTCTGCGTCCACCGAGGCAAGCTCGGTGGGGCGCTCGATTCCTGAATACGCTGAGACCCCCACGACCTCGCATCGTGGGTGACAGCACAAACAAACCGCCAGAATCTGGGACATACAACCGTCTGCATATGGCTATTTTTTCGCCGCGCAAGAAGTAATGGCAAAAGCGCGGCAAAATTGCTATACTTACGAATTGATTACCGATGCACAACTATAACGATGACGACATGCTTTGATCACAACGTTTGGTGGCGGCGGCGGCGCGCGGTGGTTTGCGTGGCGGGGTGGCTGCTGCTCGGGCTGGCGCCCGGCCGCGCGGCCGTGCCCAGCGCGGCCATGCAATCGGCGCAAGAGCACGTCAATCTCGGCCAGTTTGTCGCCGAAATGCGTGATTTCGAGCGCGCCGCCCAGCACTTTGAGGAGGCGCTGGCCCAGGCGCCGCGCTCAAAGGCGGTGATGTTCACGCTGGGCGCGCTGTACCAGAAAGTCGGCGCGTTCGACAAGGCGGCGGCGGTGTACACCAATCTGCTGGCGCAATTCCCCAAGGATGCGGACGCCTACGTCTGCCTCGGCAATGTGCGCCTGCTGCAGGAACGCCTGCCGGAGGCGATTCAGGCGTACGAAACGGCGATCGCGTTCCATGCGGTCAACGCCGTGGCCTTGCGCAATCTGGGCTATGCCTATTTGCGCGATGGCGACGCGGCCCTGGCCGTCTCGTATTTGTCGCAGGCCACCAAGGCCAATCCCACCAATGTCCTGGCATGGTTCGACCTGGGCATGGCGTATTTCACGGCCGCCAAGCCGCAAGCGGCGCGGCGCGCGTTCCGCCGCGGGCTGCAGATGAACAACAGCATCGAGGCCAAGCTGGCGTTCACCGAGGCGCTCGACCAGCAGGTCGGGCCGCGGCTCGACCAAGCCATTGCGGCCTATCGCAGCAATGATTTTGCGGGCGCCGCGACCATTTTGGAAGCACTAACCGAGGCCTATCCCGAATACGCCCGCGCCCAGGCCTATCGTGGCCATGTCTATAATCACCAGCGCCCGCCGCGCATAACCGAGGCCGAGCAAGCCTATCGCGCCGCCTTGGCCGCGCGCGCCTTCACCGCCTTGGCGCCCGACGACACGGCCGTGGTCTTTGATAATCTCGGCATGCTGCGCTTGGCCGTCGATGATTTTGACGGCGCCGAATACTTGTTCCGCGAAGCAACCGTGCTGGACTCGCGCTATCCCGTCGCCTATTTCAATTATGGCCTGATGCTGGCCCGGCGCGAGTTGTTTGCCGCCGCCGCCGTCGCCTTTGCCGATGCCGCCCGGCGCGACCGCGCGCTGCTGGAATACACCGCGCGCCACCCCTTGCTGGGCCCGTTCCGCGCCTCGACGGCCTACACCAATTTGCTGGCTACCTTTGCGGAAGGGGCCAAGGGCAAGGGGCCAGGGCCAAAGGCCGCGGCACCAGCGGCAGCAGCGGCCAGCCCAGCAGCAGCAACGAACAGCAACGGTTCTCCATGACCCCCATTCATTTTGGCACCTCCGGCTGGCGCGCTATTCTCAGCGATGAATTCACCTTCGCCAACGTCGCGCGCGCCCTGGACGCGATCACCCTGTACCTCCGCCGCGAAAAGATGGCCGAGCGGGCGGTCGTGATCGGCAGCGACACGCGCTTTCTCGCGGATCACTTGCGCCAGTTTGCGGCGGCGCGCCTCAGCGCCAATGGCCTCGACGTGTTGGTCACCGAACGCGATTGCCCGACGCCGGTGATTTCATTTGTCATCCGCAGTCGCGGCCTGGCCGGCGGCATCAATTTCACCGCCAGTCACAATCCGCCCGAGTATCAAGGCCTCAAGTTCAATCCGCACACCGGCGCGCCGGCCGACACGCGCACGACCACGACCATCGAGGCCTTGCTGGATGTGCCCGTCCCGCCGGCCGGCCGCACGGGGAAGATCACGCTGATTGACCCGCGCGCGGAGTATTTCACGGAGCTGGACAAGTTCATTGATCTGCCGGCGATCCGTGCCGCGCGCTTGCGCGTCGCCTGTGATGTGCTGTACGGCACCGGCCGCGGCTATCTGGACGAGTATCTGCGGCGCGCCGGGGTGGAAGTGACCGCGTTGCACAACTGGATCAATCCCCTCTTCGGCGGGCGCCGGCCCGAGCCTTCCCCCGAAAACCTGGCGGAGCTGGTGCAGTGTGTCAAGGAGCATGCGCTGGACTTGGGGCTCAGCACCGACGGCGATGCCGACCGCTTCGGCATTGTCGATCGCGGCGGCGTGTTCTACAATCCCAATCAAGTATTGTGCTTCGCCGCCTGGCATTTGTTCCGCAATCGCGACAAGCGCGGGCGGATCGTGCGCACCGTCGCCACCACCGGCTACTTGGATCGCATCGCGGCCCATCTGGGCGTGGATGTGGTCGAGGTGCCGGTCGGCTTCAAGTACATCGGCCCGCTGATTGATGCCGGCAATGTGCTGGTCGGCGGCGAGGAAAGCGGCGGGCTGTCAATCGGCGGGCACCTCCCCGAAAAAGACGGGATTCTGGCCTGCACCTTGATGGCCGAACTGGTCGCGCACGAGCACAAGACGCTGACCAAAATCTGGGCCGATATTGCCGCCGCCATCGGCCCGCTGTGGACTGACCGCATTGACTTGACCCTCACCCACGCCGGCAAGCAGCGCCTGCTCGACACGCTCGCGGCCGCGCACAAGGATCGCTTCCTCGACCGCACCGCCGTCTCGTTCAACGGCGTCGACGGTTTCAAGTTCCGCTTTAATGATGCCGAATGGGTGTTGATCCGCCCGTCCGGCACCGAGCCGATTATCCGCTGCTATTTCGAAAGCGACACGGCCGCCAAGGGCGAAAAGATGAAAGAACAATTGCAACGCTACGTCGGCGGTATCGTGGGGCCGGCGTGAGCGACGCGCCCATCCGCCTGGCGATCATCGGCAGCACCGGCTCGATTGGGCGCAATGCGCTGGATGTCGTGCGCCAGCAGCGCGCGCGCTACGACGTGGTCGCACTGGCGGCGCACAGCAATGCGGCGCTGCTGCTCGAGCAGGTGCGCGAGTTTGCGCCGCGCGCCGTGGGCATCATCGACCCGGCCGCGGCGGCGACGCTGCGCGCGGCGCTGCCGGGCCGCGCGCTGCACACCGGCACGGCCGCCGTGGCGGCCCTGGCGGGCGCCGAGGAAACGGATACTGTTTTAGTATCAGTTAGCGGCGTGGCCGGGCTGGCGCCGGCCCTGGCCGCGGTGCGGGCCGGCAAGCGCCTGGCGCTGGCCACCAAGGAAGTGCTGGTCGCGGCCGGCGCGCTGGTGCTCGAGGAAGCCCGCCGGCATCACGCCGAGATCCTGCCGGTCGACAGCGAGCATTCCGCCATCTTCCAGTGCATGCAAGCCGCCGGCACCCAGGGCTGCGGCAATGTTGAGCGCTTGATCCTGACCGCGTCGGGCGGGCCGTTCCGCACCCGCACCCGCGACGAGCTGGGCTGCGTCACCGCGCGCGAGGCGCTGGCGCATCCCACCTGGCGGATGGGCAGCAAAGTCTCGATTGATTCCGCCACGATGATGAACAAGGGCCTTGAAGTCATCGAGGCGCACTGGCTGTTCGACATTCCGGCCGAACGCATCGCGGTGGTGATTCATCCGCAATCGGTCGTGCATTCGCTGGTCGAGTTTTGCGACGGCAGCATGGTGGCGCAGTTGGCCTCGCCGGACATGCGCACGCCGATTTTATACGCGCTGAGTTACCCGGCGCGCCACCCCTTGCGCGTGCCGCGCCTGGACTTGGTGCAATTGCGCGAGCTGACGTTTTTCGAACCAAACCACGCCGTCTTCCCCTGCCTGGGCCTTGCCTATGAGGCGCTCCAGCGCGGCGGCACCGCGCCGGCCGTGCTGAACGCCGCCAATGAAGTCGCCGTGCAACGCTTTCTGCGCGACGAGATCGCCTTTCTCGACATTCCGCGCACCGTCGAAACAACGCTGCTGGCGCACACCGTCGTCGCCCAGCCGACCCTTGCCGATATTCTCGCCGCCGATGCCTGGGCGCGCGGCGTCGCCGCCGCATACTGTTGCTGAACCGAAAACCGGAAACCGAAAACAAACCCAATGATAACTTCCCTGTTGATCTTCCTGGCCGTGCTGGGCGTGATTGTCTTTGTGCATGAGCTCGGCCATTTCCTGGTGGCCAAATGGGCCGGCGTGTATGTCGACTGCTTTTCGCTGGGCTTCGGGCCGCGCCTGATCGGCATCACCATTGGCGAAACCGAATACCGCATTTCGGCGATCCCCCTGGGCGGCTACGTGCGCATGGCCGGCCAGAGCGACACGGCCGAGGATGTCGAGCAGGAAGCGGCCGAACGCTATGCCCAGGTGCCGGCCGGGCGGCGCTTCGACAAGAAGCCGGTGCTGACGCGCATGGCGATCATCGTGGCCGGCCCGCTGATGAACTTGCTGTTCGCCGTGCCGGTCGTGTTTGTCTTGCTGGTCACCGGCGAGCAGCAACCGCTGGATCTGGATGCCACCACGATCGGGCAGGTGCTGCCCGCCTCGCCGGCGGCGCACGCCGGCCTGCGACCGGGCGACCGGATTCTGGCCGCCAACGGCGTGCCGGTCGTGGCGTGGCAGCAATGGAAGCGCAGCGCGCTCGCCAGCATCGGCCAGCCGCTGGCGCTCACCTATCTGCGCGGCACGCACACCAACACGGTCACGCTTACGCCGCGGATCGACGTTGCGCGCGGTTTCATGGGCATTGGAGTGGATCAGTTGGAGCGCGCCCAAGTCGTGGCGATTGTGTCGAACACGCCGGCGGCGCGCAGCGCGCTGCAGGTCGGCGACGTGATTGACCGCCTGATTGGCGCGCGGGCGCAGCCGCTGTCGCGGGAGGCGCTGCTCGACGAGATTCGCGCGCGACCGAACACGATGTTGAAGCTGGGGGTCACCCGTTTTCCGCCCACCCGCTACGTCAACGACCGCACCCGCGGCACGACCAGTGAAGTGCTGGTCACGCCGGAGCGCGTCGGCCGCCTGGCCCACTGCGAGGTGTATGGCGATGTCATTCTGGTGGCCGACGACGCGCCCAGCAATTTTGTGGCGCGCAGCGGCGACCGGCTGGTGCAGATCAATGCCAAGGTGGTGGCCGCCGCCGCGCTGGATCCGTACATTCGCGCGCTGCCGACCGGCGCAGTGGCGGTCGTGCTCGAACGGCTGGAGACCATTCGCTGGCGCATTTTCAAGCGGCGCAGCATGACGAATGCGATGCTGACCGTGGTCGACAGCGGCATGCTCGGCGTGCAGCTCGGGCCCGCCGAGCAGCGGGTTTATTATCACCCGCGCGCGGCGCTCAGCCAAAGTGTGCGCGAGAGTTATCAGATGGTGTGCGACACGCTGAAAAGTTTTGTAATCATCGTGCATGAGCGGATCGGCATCAAGGCCCTGTCCGGGCCGGTGGCGATTGCGCGCATGACCGGCGCCGCCGCCCAGAGCGGCTTCGACGTGCTGCTGCGCCTGGTGCTGCTGATCACGGTCAATCTGGGCATTATCAACCTGGCGCCGCTGCCGGTGCTGGATGGCGGCTGCCTGGTGCTGCTGGTGATTGAAGGCGTATGCCGGCGGCCGTTACCGCTCAACGTCCAGCTCTGGATCCAGAAGTGCGGCATGTTCCTCCTGCTGGCCTTGCTGGCTTTTGTGATGTACAACGATATTGTGCAATGGCTGGAGAGCAAAGAACTGTTGTGCGTGGCGTTGGGCAAGGCGTATGACGCCCTCGCCCGCCTGCGCCACTAACCTGTGCGGAGGTGACCTGCATGTCCAAGAAGAAACCGGCATTTGAACAGTCGTTGCGCGAGCTGGAAGAGGTGGTGGCCAAGATGGAGCACGGCGAGCTGCCGCTCGACGAATGCGTGCAGTACTACGAGCGCGGCGTGAAGCTGGCGGCTGCCTGTGCGCACGAGCTGGATGCCGCGCGCCAGCGCATCGAGCAATTGCAGAAGAACGAGCAGGGCGAGCTGGTGGCCACGCCATTCATGCCCGATTCGTCGGACAAGTCCGACCCGTCTGACCCGTCCGACCCGTCCGACAAATCCGAAACGGCCGACCCATCCGCATGACGCAGCTGCTCGAATCCCTTGACAGCCCGGCCGCCTTGCGCGTGCTTGCGCCGGCCCAATTGCCGCAGGTCTGCGCCGACATCCGCCAGTTGCTGGTCACGCTCTTGGCGCAGACTGGCGGGCATTTGGCCTCGAACCTCGGCACGGTCGAGCTGGCGGTCGCGCTGCACTATGTCTTCGACACGCCGCGCGACGAGATTGTCTGGGATACCGGCCATCAGGCCTATGCCCACAAAATCCTGACCGGGCGCCAGGCACAGTTTGGCAAGTTGCGCCAGTATCACGGCCTGTCCGGCTATCCCACGCCGACGGAGAGCCCCTATGATGCCTTTCCCGTCGGCCACGCCGGCACGTCGATTTCGGTCGCGCTCGGCCTGGCCAAGGCGCGCGACATGCGCGGCGGCGACCAGCATGTCGTGGCGATCATCGGCGATGGCGCCCTGACCAGCGGCCTGGCGCTTGAGGGCCTGAATAATGCGCATGGCTGCAAACGCCTGCTGGTGATCTTGAATGACAACAAAATGTCCATTTCGCCGACCATTGGCGCGCTGGCCCGCCACTTCAGCATGCTGGTTGCCAATCCCCGCTACCGCTATGTCAAGCATCACCTTGGCCGCGCGCTCGAACGCATACCGCTGATCGGCCTGTTCCTCGCCAAGCTGGTCATCCGGGTGCAGGGCGGCATCAAGCACATCATCGCCCCGCAAAATGTCTTTGAGAATCTGGGCTTCCATTATCTCGGGCCGATTGACGGGCACAACATGGCCGAACTGGTCTCGATCCTGCGCTCGTGCAAGGCCGAGCCGGAAATGCCGGTGCTGCTGCATGTCATCACCCAGAAAGGCAAGGGCTATGATTTTGCGGAGCGCGACCCGGAACGCTATCATGGCGTCACGCCCTTTGACGCCTGCAGCGGCGAGATGAACCAACCCGACGCGCAGCCGACGTATACCGACCTGATGTCCGACCTGTTGCATGACGTGGCGGCGCGCGACGAGCGCATCGTGATCGTCTCGGCGGCGATGTGCGGCGGCATCGGCATGACCCGCTTCGCCCGCGAGTTTCCGACGCGCTTTGTCGATGTCGGCATCGCCGAACAGCACGCGGTCACCTTTGCCGGCGGCCTCGCGGCGCGCGGCCTGCGCCCGATCGTCGGCATTTATTCGACGTTCTTGCAGCGCGCCTATGACGAGGTGGCCCACGACGTCTGCATGCCGTGCGTACCGGTTCTTTTTTTGATTGACCGCGCCAGTCTGGTCGGCGGCGACGGCAAGACCCATCACGGCGTGTTCGACATCGCCTTCCTGCGCCACCTGCCGAACCTGCGCATTTTCATGCCGCGCGACCGCACAGCCATGGCCCTGGCGCTGCAGTTCGCGTTGCAGGCCAACCACCCCTGCGCCATTCGCTACGCGCGCTGCGCGGTGCCGGAGCAGGTGGTTGCCGGCGGCCTGCCACCGTTCGCCGCGCCGGCTGTGACGCAGTGGGAATCACTGATGCCCGGCCGCGATGCGGTTGTCCTGGCCGTCGGCCACATGGTCTTTTATGCCGCGCGCGCCGCGCAACTGCTGCGCGAGCAGGGCCTGCACGTCGAGGTCGTCGACGCCGGCGCCCTCTGGCCGCTGGACACCGCCACCTTGACGGCCGTGCTGGCGCGCCACACGCGCGTGGTCACGCTCGAGGATCACGTCATCACCGGCGGCTTTGGCGCGGCCGTCGCGGAATTTGTCGCGGGCCACGCGCCGCACGCGCGCGTCGAGCGGATTGGCATTCCGGATCGCTTCGTCGAGCATGGCAGCCTGCCGGAATTGTATGCCGAACTGGGCTGGCAACCGGCCCAATTGGCCGGGCGCATCGCCACCCTGTGCCACGCCCAATGAGCACGGACCGGCGCATGCCGCGCACGCTGCCGCGCAAAATCGCCGAGCATCTGCCACGGCTCGAACGCGACCAGCTCGAACATTATTTGCAGCGCGCCATGGAAAGCGACCAGTTGCTGCGCTGCATTCTGGAGACGATCACCGAGGGCGTCATCGCCGTCAGCGACCAGCACCGCGTACTGTTTGCCAACGCCGCCGCGCGCGACCTGCTGGGCGTCGCCGCGCAGGACATGCACGGCCAGCCGCTGGCCGAGTGCCTCCGCGATGCGCAGTTGCGCGAGGCCGTGCGCGCCGCCGATGCGCGGGCGCATGTCACCTGCGACGTGCAGGTCGCCTATCCGCGGCATCTGGCGCTGTCGGTCAGCATCATCCCCTTCACGCCCGACCGCGACACGCCGACCGAGCGCGCCTTGGCGTATCTGCTCTTGCTGCGCGACGTCTCGAGCGAGCACGCCCTGCGCGCCGCGCGCGAACGCGAAGCGCGCCTCGAAGCGCTGCGCTTGCTGACCGCCGGCGTCGCCCATGAAATCGGCAACCCACTCAGCGCAATCATCATGCATACCCAGCTCATGGCGCGTGAACTGGCCAAGCACACCCCCGCCCTGCACGAGCTCGCCCGCACCAATGCCATTGTCCACGAGGAGAGTGTGCGCCTGAAACGGATCGTGCGTGACTTTCTCGAGGCCGTGCGGCCGGTCGGCCTGGATGCCCGGCCCGGCAACGTCGCCGACGTGCTCGAAGACACCTTTGAATTGCTTTACGCCGAAATGACCGAGCGGAAAGTGGCCCTGATCAAGAAGCTGCAGCCGGTGCCGAATACCGTCTTTGACGCGGCCCAATTGCGCGGCGCGATCATCAATATTGTGCGCAACGCCTTGGATGCCATGCCGGGCGGCGGCACGCTGGACGTGACCCTAATCAACCGCGGAGATGTGCTCGAGCTGCGCTTCCGCGACGATGGCAGCGGCATTCCCGCCGACGTCCTGCCGCGCTTGTTCACGCCGTTTTACACCACCAAGCCGCACGGCAGCGGCCTGGGCCTGTTCATTGTCCAGCGCGTCCTGCACGCGATGGGCGGCAGCGTGCGCGTGCGCAGCGAGGCCGGCGCCGGCGCCGACGTGACGATCGAACTGCCGGCCCGCACGCACGGCGCCACCACCTCGTTGCTTTCACCACCGGCGGTGCTGCCCCATGCAGAAGTCCATCCTGATCATTGATGACGAGCCGAACGCGCGCGCCGGCGTGGTGCGCGTCATCCAAGACCTCGGCTGCCTTGCGCGCGAGGCCGGTGATGGCGCCAGCGGTCTTGAGCAGTTCCGCGCGCACGGCGCCGACCTGGTCATCACCGACTTGCGCATGCCGGGCATGTCCGGCTTGAGTGTCCTGGCCACCCTACGCCGCGATGCGCCCGACGTGCCGGTGATTGTCATCACCGCCTACGGCTCGGCCGACACCGCCCGCGAGGCCCTGCAGCAGGGCGCCTTTGATTTCATCAGCAAGCCGTTTGACCTCGAAACCATCGAGCTGGTCGTGCGCCGCGCCCTCAAGCTGGTCAGCCTCGAACACGAAAACGAAACGCTCAAGGCCCAGTTGCAGACCGTCCAGCAGGTGCAGACGATCATCGGCGAAGCACCCGTCATGCAGCAGGTCTTCACCATCGTCCAGCACGTCGCGCCGACCAAGTCGAATGTCCTGCTCGAGGGCGAAAGCGGCACCGGCAAAGAGCTGATCGCGCATGCCATTCACGATTTGAGCGCACGCCATGACAAGCCGTTTGTCGCGGTCCACTGCGCCAGCTTTTCCGAGAACCTGCTTGAAAGCGAATTGTTCGGCCACGAAAAAGGCGCGTTCACCGGCGCCACCAGCCTGCGCCGCGGGCGCTTCGAGCTAGCCAACGGCGGCACGCTTTTTCTCGATGAAGTCAGCACCTTGCCGCTGGCGACCCAGGTGAAGTTGTTGCGCGTGCTGCAGGAGCGCTGTTTCGAGCGTGTCGGCGGCTCGCAGACGATTGACGTGGATGTCCGCCTGATCTCCGCCACCAATGCGGCCCTCGACCAGATGATCAAAGCCGGCACGTTTCGCGAAGATCTGTATTACCGCCTGAACGTGGTCAGCATCAAGGTTCCGCCGCTGCGCGCGCGCAGCGGCGATGTCGGCCGCTTGATTGACCATTTTCTCGACAAGGTCAATCGCGAGACCGGCAAGCGCGTCACGATTTCGCAGGTCGCACGCCAGTTGCTCGAGAGTTACGCCTGGCCCGGCAACGTGCGCGAATTGCAGAACACGATTGAAGCGCTGGTCGTCCTGTGCGATGGGCACGAAGTCACGCCGCGCGCGCTGCCGGCCCAGATCGTCGGCGGGGCCAAGCCGCCGGCGGCGAATGTTGCCCCGGACGACCTGCCGGATTTCGACCAGGCCAACCTGGCGGACGTCGAGCGCTGGCTGATCCTGCGCACGCTGCAACGCGTCAAGACCCGCGCCGAGGTCGCCCGCCAGCTCGGCATCAGCCGCCGCAATTTGTACCGCCGCCTAAAGGACTACGGAGTGCCGTCATGAGCAACGCCATGATTTCAATCTTGCTGCCGGCCCACAACGAAGGCCCGCGCATCTTCCAGAATCTGCAGCGCGTCAGCGCGGTCGCCCAGGCTTTGCTGGCCAACGCATGGCGCGCGCACGCCGCCGCCGTTGAGATTGTCGTGATAGATGACGGCAGCACGGATGACACCTGGGCCGAAATCATGCGCGCGGCCGCCGCCCTGCCGATGGTCGTGCCGGTCCAATTGATGCACAACGCCGGCAAGGGCTGGGCCTTGCGGCGCGGCCTGCAACTCGCCCGCGGCTCCTGGATTTTCTTTATTGACGCCGACCTCGAGATCGGGCCCGAACACATGGCCGACCTGGCCGCCGTGCTGGTCAACACCGGCGTGGATGGCGTGCTCGGCAGCAAACGCGCCCACGATGGCCATGCCCATTATCCGTGGTATCGCCGCATCGTCAGCGCCAGCTACGCGCGCCTCACCCGCACCTTGATTCCCCTGCCGGTGCGCGACACGCAAACCGGCTTCAAGCTCTTCACCCGGCGCGTGCTCGATGACGTCGCCCCGCGCATGCTCGTCCGCCGCTATGCCTTCGACATCGAGATGATCTCGATCGCCCACCGGCTCGGTTATCGCCTGGCGCAATGCCCGGTGCAGGTCGAGTTCAGCGGCAAGCGCGGCAGCGTCACGATCAAGAACATCTACCACATGTTTCTCGACACGCTGGCGGTGTTCTACCGCCTGCGCATCTTGAAATATTACGACAGTTGGCGCCACAAGGACCATTCGCAAAAGCCGCGCGTCTCGGTCGTCATCGCGGTCAAGAACGACAACCCGTATTTGCGGCAAAGCGTGGCCGCGGTCCTCCAGCAACCCTATGCCAATGCCGAGATCCTGGTGCTGCCCGACCAGCCCATCAGCGGCTTTGACCCGCGCGTGCGCGTCATCCCGACCGGCCCGGAATTGCCGGCGATCAAGCGCAACATCGGCGCGCGCGAAGCCACCGGCGAGATCATCGCCTTTATTGACGACGATGCCTATCCGTACGGCTTGTGGCTCGACGAGCTGGCCGCGAATTTTGCCGATGCGAGTGTCGGCGCGGTCGGCGGCCCGGCCGTCACGCCACCCGAAGACACCTATTGGCAGCAAGTCAGCGGCGCGGTCTACGCCTCGCTGGCCGGCAGCGGCGCCTATCGCTATCGCTATGTGTACGACCGCCGCCGCGACGTGGACGACTATCCCACCTGCAATCTGGCCGTGCGCAAAACCACGTTTGCGGCCGCCCTCGGCTTTCAATCAAATTACTGGCCCGGCGAAGACACTGAATTGTGCCTGACCATCACCAAGAAACTCGGCGCGCGCATTGTCTATGACCCGCAAGTCGAGGTCTACCATCATCGCCGCTCACTCTGGCGCGGGCACTTCAAGCAGGTGACGCAGTACGCGCTGCACCGCGGCTATTTTGTCAAGAAATTCCCGGAGACCTCGCGGCGCTTCGGCTACTTTGTCCCGTCGCTGTTTACGCTGGGGCTGCTGCTGGGCTGGTTCTCGTGGTGGCTGTGGCCGCTGTGGTATGTGTATGCCGGCGTGCTGGCGGTGTATTTTGTGTTTCTGGCGCTCAGCAGTTTTCTGGCCGGCCCGCGCTTCATGCCGGCCACGATGCTGGGCACGTTTCTGACGCATATCGCGTACGGCCTGTGGTTTCTGGCCGGCCTGCTTGCGCCGCGCCTCAGCCGCCGCGAAGAGCAGCAGGGCGGCACCCGCCTGCAAGCGCATTGACGACGTCCCTTGGATGATGAACGACGCAGCTCTGCCCGGGAGCGCCAATCTCCCGATTGGCGATGGTGCATTGACAGACGCCAATCGGGAGATTGGCGTTCCCGGCGGGATTGACGGTTCCAGCGGGCCGGGGTGGTACAGTCGTGGGTATCTGCCACATTATGACCGTGATGTGACGCCCCAGCATGTTACATTTCATTTGGCGGACAGCCTGCCACGTGAAGTGGTGCAGTGCTTGGATGAAGAATTGAAAAACATGCCGAGCGAACTACAAGATGTGGAACGCCGCAAGCGGGTGGAAGCTTGGCTTGACAGCGGCCATGGTTCTTGCGTGCTCCGGGAACCCCGCATTGCCCGGATGGTTGAAGGATCGCTTCTGTTTTTCGACGGCCAGCGCTACCGTCTGCTGGCCTGGGTAGTGATGCCGAATCATGTGCATGTGCTGTTCCAGCCGATGTGCGATTGGCGTGTGGCACAAACAATGGCGTCATGGAAGAAATTCACGGCAACGCGCATCTGCGCCTTTCGCAGGGAAGCCACCCCCGGGAGCGCCAATCTCCCGATTGGCGATGAAGTAAAAGCCGGTTGGCATCGCGAATACTGGGATCGTTTCATCCGTGACAACCGCCACTATCAACAAGCAGTGGAGTACATCCACCAGAATCCTGTCAAGGCCGGTTTGGTCGAAAAGGCGGAAGCCTGGCCATGGAGCAGTGCCCGTCTCAGTTCTTGTGGTGATGCCTTCGCCAATCGGGAGATTGGCGTTCCCGGGAACTCGTCATGACTGAAGAACACCTGCAGGGAAATCTGCCAACCACAGAAGGCTTTGTCGCGTTCCGCGGTTACAAGGTCTGGTATCGTGTCGTCGGCGATCATGACGCGCCGGGCGCATGGCCGCTCCTGTGCCTGCACGGCGGGCCGGGTGTGCCGCATGACTACTTGGAACCGTTGGCGGCCATGGCAGCCCGCGGCCGGCGGGTCATTTTTTATGATCAACTTGGGTGTGGCAATTCAGATCAACCCCGCGATCCGTCGCGCTGGCATGTCGACCTGTTTGTCGAGGAAATCGGCGTGCTGCGGCGCGCACTGGGGCTCGCACGCGTCCATCTGTTGGGGCAGTCATGGGGCGGCATGCTGGCCATGCAGTATGCCTTGACCCGGCCCGCCGGCTTGGCCAGTCTGGTCATAGCCAGCGCGCCGGCCAGCATGCGCCAATGGGTTGCCGAAGCGCAGCGCTTGCGCGCACAACTCCCGCCCGAGACCCAACGCACCCTGTGCCAGCACGAACAAGCCGGAACAACGGATCATCCGGCCTATCAGGCAGCCGTCATGGTTTTTTATCGGCGCCACATCTGCCGCCTTGATCCCTGGCCGGACTGCCTGACGCGCTCGCTGGCGAAACTGATGCAGAATCCGGAAGTGTACACCACCATGAACGGGCCCAGTGAATTCCATGTGACGGGCGTGCTCAAGGACTGGGATATTGTGGCGCGCCTGGGCGAGATTCAGTTGCCCACCCTGATCACCTCCGGCCGCCACGACGAGGCGACGCCGGCAATCGCCGCGACCATCCAGCGCGGCATCAAGGGTTCACAATGGGTTGTTTTCGAGCATAGCGCCCATGAGGCGCACCTTGAGGAAACGGCGCGCTATCTCCAGGTGCTCGACGCGTTTGTGCGGCAGGTGGAAGCACGACCCCGCGCTGAAATTCCACTATAGGATAAAATGCGAACCTGACGTGGCCAAATCGGTTGTGGATCCTGCGCGTGCGTGGCCGGAGGGTGAGGTAGGGCGGTCAGGCCCTGACCGCCGGTGCTGCCTGCGCGCGCACGCCGGTGCTACCATGGCGCAACAACGACCGCGGCGGTCAAGGGCCTGACCGCCCTACCGGTCTGCGCGCTCTACCGCGGCGGTCAAGGGCCTGACCGCCCTACCGGTCTGCGCGCTCTACGCCGGCGGCTCCCGCTCTTATAGCGGAATTTCAGAGCCCGGGCGGCGGCGCAGGCTTGCAATCTGCCGGCCACTATGCTATTATGAAATCCAAAATTGTCGTAAGACGGAACCCAGCCACAACCGTCTTGTAAAAGTTGCGGTGCATAACGGAGATGATCTGATGGCCCCCGCCGGCCAGGAAACAGCAATGAGCGCCGCCGCGAACAGCGGCGAGCGTTCCGGCATTATGCGCAGTTCAACCGCGCATCTGCTCGTCGCACTGGTGCTGCTGATCGTCGTCTCGCCCTTTCTCCCGGAAACCCAGGCCGGCATTTTCGTGAATTCAGTGCTCACCAGCCTGGTGCTGGTGGCCGGCACCCTGGCCATCGGCTACCGCCGCAGCGTGCTGGTGTGGGCGATCGTGCTGGCGGTGCCGGCCGTGGCGAGCATTTGGCTGTACCGGATGCTGCCGAATGTGATGCCGTCGGAAGTGCTGCTGGGCGCCGCCCTGCTGTTCATTGCGCTGGTGTTCGCGAATCTTCTGCGCTTTATCGCCACGGCGCCGCGCATCAATGCCGACATCCTGTGCGCCGCCGCCGCCAATTATGTCGTCCTGGCGCTGTTCTGGGCCTTTGCCTATGAATTGCTGGACAAACTCAATCCCAACAGCTTCAAGTTCACCGTCGGGCCGGTGGAAGCCCAGTCGCTGTGCGGCTTTGCGGGCATCTATTTCAGCTTGTCAACCCAATGCACGGTCGGCTATGGCGACATTGTCCCGGCCACCAATGTGGCGCGCATGCTGGCCGTGGTGCAGGCCACGACGGGCATGTTTTATGTGACGATGCTGATCGCCCGGCTGGTGGCCTTGTACTCCGCGCATCACCAGCCCGGCGACCCGGCCCTTAAATGCGGGTAACAGAATATACAGTGCGGCACGGCCGGCGGCGGCCACGAACACGGATCATCATCAGGTAAAGGAACGATTATGGCAACCACCAGCAAAGATTACGAACACATGAGCGTGGGCGATGCGCTGAAGGACTTGCGCGTTGATCCAAAGACCGGGCTGTCCGCGGCGGAGGCCGCGCAGCGGCTGGCGCAATGCGGCCCGAACGCGCTGACGGAGGAAAAGAAAAACCAGTGGCTCATCTTTGGGAAATACTTTTGGGGCCCGATGCCGTGGATGATTGAAGCGGCCGCCTTGATGTCGATTGTGGTGAAAGACTGGGTGGATTTTGTGATCATCATGGTGCTGCTGCTGTTTAATGCCGTGCTGGGCTACTGGCACGAACGCCAGGCGGCCAGTGCACTGGATGCCTTGAAAGGCGCGCTGGCACAGGAAGCGCAGGCCCTGCGCGAAGGCGTCTGGCAGACGATCCTGGCCGCCACGCTGGTGCCCGGCGATGTGGTGCGCCTGCGCCTGGGCAACGTGGTGCCGGCCGATGTGAAGCTGATCGAGGGCGAGTATATTGACGTTGACCAATCCGCCTTGACCGGCGAGTCGCTGGCGGTCTCGAAGAAAATCGGGGATCCCGCCTATTCCGGCTCGATTGCCAAAAAGGGTGAGATGACCGCCGTCGTCACCGCCACCGGCGCGCACACCTTCTTTGGGCGGACGGCCGGGCTGGTGCAGAGCGCCGGCGCGAAATCGCACTTCGCCCAAGCCAACAACCGCATCGGCGATTTCCTGATCATCCTGGCCGTGCTGCTGGCGGTCATCATGGTCTCGCTCCAGTTGCACCGCGGCGAGGATTTCTTCAAGATCACCGAATTTGCCCTGCTGCTGCTGGTCGCCGCGATTCCGGTGGCGATGCCGGCCGTGCTCTCGATGACCATGGCGATGGGCGCCAAGGCGCTGGCGGCCGAAAAGGCGATTGTCGCGCGCCTCGAATCGATTGAGGAACTGGCCGGCATCGACATTCTCTTTTCCGACAAGACCGGCACGCTGACTCAGAACAAGCTGACCTTGGGCGAGCCGGTCGTCTGGGGCACGGCCGCGCCGCAAGACGTCATTCTGGCCGGCGCGCTGGCTTCCAAGGCCGAGGACAAAGACCCGATTGACCTGACCGTCATCGGGGCCCTCAAGGATCCCGGCGCGCTCAAAACCTATCAGCAAATCGCCTATGTGCCGTTTGACCCGGTGTCCAAGCGCACGGAAGC
>Ga0247841_10002870_pt1 | contig 33207 bp, 44 predicted proteins | sample LaCruzMarch2015__2_FD_192410 | JGI IMG/M metagenome (GOLD analysis project Ga0247841, IMG submission 192410) | Freshwater microbial communities from meromictic Lake La Cruz, Castile-La Mancha, Spain - LaCruzMarch2015_18m | ecosystem: Environmental > Aquatic > Freshwater > Lake | place: Spain...
CTCGCGGGTATTTTGGGATGGAGCCCGGGCAGGACTGCTGGGCTTTCCGCCCCTCTAAATCTATCGAAGTTGTTGCCGATCTTGTCGGGTTGATGCTGGCTACACCCGGATTAGAAGGCTGGCAGGAACAAGAAGACGGAACACTCATCGTTTATTCGGAGGCGAAATGAGAGGTTACGTCTGCGCCAAATGCTTCAACCACGGAGGCACACTGGTGAACAGGGGCCTGCGGCATCAGCCGCTGTATGTCCATGCACCCGGTTAATGTGGGCCTGTTAATTACCAGGTCCGCAACGAGATATATTCCCGGCGCCCTGAGTTCTGGCTGTTCCTGACGAATGTGGGGGTTGATTATAAACGCCATGAATAACGACCAGCACTTTTTCTACCGGATAAAAACCGACCCTGACCGCATAAAAAGGGAATCCCAAAGGGAATATCCCCGCGAGGTCTTTCCTTTCGGCTCCGATGGGGTAGAGCTCTTCGCCCACGAGTTCGATGGCATCTGGCATGTGACCGAAAAGTCCACAGGTCTGCTGGTCACGCGCGGGAACGATCATTTCACAGCTTACCAGAATGCACAGAAGTTCATTGACGAGATAGGGAGAGAGTAGTTCATCGAGAATGTGAAGGATATTTTATCCAAACTAAACACAGGACTTGAATACGACTACTCGACAAAGCAATGGGTCGATCCTGATAAACCCGTGAAACCAGTTATTGCCCCAGAAATAAGCGGAGCTGCGGATGACTGACTTTCTGGACTGCCTGACCGAAAGAGGCCGCGCTTCCCTGGCGGTGATCTGCTGTCAATTGGGCTGGGAGTTTCACCCGGCGCCAAGGAAAAACGTAACCATCGATGCCAAACTGGAAACCACAGACGAAATCGATCATGAAATGCGCATTAAACCACACTTTAGCAGGAGGGATGATGAGACCGATTGATGACCCAATTTATGACGGCATGCGCAACAGGGTAGCCCGGTTCATCCGGGCAGCCGACCACCTTATGTTCGAACCGTGCGAGAGAGAAGGCGGACCGCCTTCCAAGGGAAACACCTGCGTGACGGGCTGCGCTGTCCGGCTGCCGCATAACTACCGCATCACCCCACCGTCAATGATGGGGATGCGCGGCTCACCCATCGGAGTCGGGAATAAGACTGTGATGAGGTCGAGATGATATGTCAATGATATGTCGTTGTTGTGGTGGGAAGATGATCAAGCTCTGCAGGTATTTTCTCTGCTGGAACTGCGGCAACCAGGAGGTTTTATGAGTCAGGAATCATACTCTAATGCACGTCTTAAATACACTCTGACCCACTACTCGGAAATTTTACAGGGCAAGGTCACCCTTGAGGAAATAGGTGAATTCCACAAAGGGAGCAAGAACCCCCTCGAAACTGCGTTGATTATGAAGGCCGACCTTGACCAGGCGATGTCCTCTTTGTCCCCGCGCGGTGATATATGGGCGCAAGCCTGCCAGTCTATGAGTGTGTCTTTGCTCATTCACCTGGGACGTATGGACAAACGGGATGACAACGGCAATCGGATACCTTATCCGTTATCAAGCATGCAGCGCGCATTGGTCAATGACTGCATCCTCAAGGGTTGCGGGAAGATATGTAAAAGGACATGCGGCGAGGACGCTCCCGAGACTTGCTGGAATGAAGGAATAATCAGCAGGATGAGAAGGACACTGAATAAAGAGAATAGGGACAGTGGGCGTTACAGCACGGCGAAGCTAACGCCCCAGAAAACTTGACACCCACATATAAAACCCTTTACAATTTCGTTAGATTGGACTTCCTGTGACAGGGAAGTTCTTTTTTATTCCCTTAGGCCGCTGGCCGGGCGCTGTGTAGGGCGACCCGGCCCTTTTATTTCTCAAGTTATAATTCTGCTAACCACCGCCTGTAAGTCCTGGTGGACGTGCGCACGGAATCCAGGCATTTGTCAAACGCTTTAAAGGCAGCGTGCACAATGAGCGTGGTGAGATCACCGGGGATCGAATAAGGGGATGAGGCCCGGCTCCGACTCCCCATTGATTACCATATTCAAGCGGGGGCAGCTGGCTATCATATAGCTACTCCCAATCATTGCGGGGTAGCTCAGTGGTAGAGCGCCAGCCTCATAAACTGGTCCGACCTGGTTCAATCCCAGGCCCCGCATCCATGAATGAAACTCCAGATCACTCTGGTCTATCTTTTTATCCTTATTGAACTCGTCCTTGGAGCATGGTTGCGTGTCAATTCGCCATGGTGGTTGTTCTAAGTGCCGTACAAACCAGCCCGCCCCTGCCGCCAGCCCGGATGCCCGGGTCTAACCACCGACCGCACAGGCTATTGTGATGAGCACAGACAGCGAGCCCTTCAGCAGCAGGACGCAGCCAGGCCCAGCGCCAATGAACGCGGGTATAACTATCGCTGGCATAAGGTCAGCAGACTGTATTTAATAGAACATCCGTTATGTGTGCACTGTCTTATAGAAGGTAGGGTGACAGCAGCGGATACAGTCGACCACATCATCCCCCATAAAGGCAACCAGGCGCTGTTCTGGGACGAAAGCAACTGGCAATCGATGTGCCGGCCGCACCACGACAAGAAGACTGCCAACGAAGACGGTGGCTTCGGCAACAAGATTATAACTTAAGAAATATATTGTTGACATAATAATCTGTCAGCATAGGGGATGGCGGGTAAAATCTCTACAGACGAGAGCACTCCAAAACCGTGTGCCAGCTTCGCGCAAGAAATGTCAGCAAAAGAGGAATCAAATTAACATGAGGAATATTAACAGCCATGGGTGGTAGAGGGTCAGGAGGTCATAACAAGAAAACGGCTGAGCAGCACTTACGAGAGGGTACGTTCCGGAAAGACCGCCATGAGAAACGTCCCAAAGCAAAACGGAAGGTAAAAGTTGTCAGCAAAAGAGCTGTCAGCAAAAGACCCGTTATAAAGAAGCAGGAACCGGTACAGCAGCAGGCCGCAATGACCCCGATCAAATGCCCCGCCTGGTTCGATGAATACGCTAAAGAGGAATTCGAGCGGGTATGCCAGGTGCTCTATGACAAAGGAATGCTGGCAGATGTGAACCACGCGACCTTAGAAGGTTACTGCTCGGCGTATTCACGGGCGGTCCGCGCTGAGATCGAATTGAGAGACGGCTTTGACCGCGAGGTGACCATGTACGGGAAGGGCGGCGACTCTTTCACAGTCCTTAAAAAGAAATCCGAGTGCAGTGTCGCCGAGCGCGCCTGGGGCCAGGTCAAGATGTTCGCCGTCGAGCTGGGGATCACCTCGCCGGGTTCGCCGGATTCAACAGACGAAAAGATGACTCCCCTTGAAAGGGAACTCTTAAAAGCTGAACGGAAACCCAGGAATGTATGAAATCAAAGATAGACAAAGCTGCAGCGGACAGGGCTGTAACGCTTATCAGTGCGTTACGCCAAACCAAGGGAGAATGGGCGGGCAAGCCGCTCAATCTGATGCCCTGGCAGGAAGCCATTGTCCGCAAGTTATTCGGAACTCTTAACAAAGATGGTACCAGGCAATACCGGACCTGTTACATCGAACTCCCACGCAAGAACGGGAAATCGACCTTAGCAGCGGCCTTCGCTAATTATCTGCTCTTCCTGGATGGCGAGATGGGCGCCGAGATTTATTCGGCGGCAAACGACCGCGACCAGGCCTCCATCGTTTACAACGAGGCCGCTTCCATGGTCGAGCAGGACCCGGCTTTAAACGCCAGAGCGACGATACTTACCAGTGTCAAAAGAATATATGTCCCGTCGACCAGGAGTTTTTACCGGGCCATATCGGCGGAGGCCTACACAAAGCACGGATACAATGCCCATGGAGTGATTTATGACGAGCTCCATGCGGCCCCCGACCGGGATCTCTGGGATGTCTTGACCACCTCGGTCGGCTCCCGCCGGCAGCCACTGGTAATAGTGATCACCACCGCCGGCTTCGACAGGAACTCGATCTGCTGGGAGCAGCACGATTATGCTGAGAAGGTTCTCAAAGGTGTAATCAAAGACACGACATTTTTACCGGTGATCTATGCAGCTCCGGATGACGCCGACTGGACGGATGCGGAAGTTTGGAAAGCCTGCAACCCGGCACTGGGGACATTCAGAAACCTTGACGAGCTCGCTTCGCTGTGCAAGAAGGCGCAAGAGACCCCGGCCCTCGAGATGACCTTCAGGAGGCTTTATCTGAATCAGTGGGTTAATTCAACCGAGCGCTGGCTGCCGATGGAGGCCTGGGACTCCTGCAAGGCAAAGGTTGAAGTTGAGAATTTAAAAGGCAAGCCATGTTACGCCGGGCTCGACCTGGCCAGCACTACGGACCTGACGGCGCTGCTATTGGATTTCCCTCGGGACGATGGCATGCACGACGTCCTGGCGCACTTCTGGATACCTGGCGAGACCGCAGTAGAGAAGGAAAAGAAGGACCGGGTACCATACCGGGCCTGGGCCAAGAAGGGGTTGATCACTTTAACCGAGGGGAATGTGGTTGATTACCGGAGTATTTTACAGTTTATTGAAGACTGGCTGCAGCTCTACGACATAAGGGAGCTGGCCTTCGACCGCTGGGGATCCCAGAAACTGGTTGTCGACCTTGAGGAACTGGGTTTTACCTCAGATACCAAAGAATCCGGGCGGAAGTTAATCTCTTTCGGCCAGGGATACGCTTCGATGAGCTCGCCCACCAAAGAGCTGATGAATTTAGTTTTGCAGAAGAAGATCCGGCACGGCGGCAATCCGATTCTAAGGTGGAACGCCGACAACCTGGTGGTCCAGCAGGACCCGGCAGGGAATCTAAAACCCGACAAAGCCAAGGCCACACAGAAGATCGACGGCATGGTGGCTTTGATCATGGCCATAAGCCGGGCTGTAATACATGCTGAGGATCCTCCGTCGATATATGAAAAGAGAGGAGCTATCTCTTTATGAAGAAATTGGATTTATCGGACATCCTGATTGTTACCGGATGGATCGGGGCAATGATTGGGATCTGGTTAATTTTCCCGCCCGCAGCTTATATCGCAGCGGGCGCAAGCCTTATGTACGTCGGACTTACTGGCGGAATTAAAGGTGACTAAATATGGGCATAATAAAAAGTTATATTGAAAAGAGATCGAACACAACTAACCCCCGCAACCCGGCCTACTGGCTGGGGCTGGGAGGATATAAGAATCAGGCCGGCGTAGATGTAAACACCACCACCGCCATGAGACAATCCGCCGTTTTCGCGTGCGTGAATCTCCTGTCGACAACCTTCGCCTGCGTGCCGTGGATAACTTACAAGCGTTTACCCAGGGGCAAGGACCGGGCGCTGAGTCATGCTTTATATCCAGTTTTACATGACAGGCCAAATCCGGAGCAGAGCTCCGCGAAGTTCAGGGCTATGGAAATGGCGCACGCGCTTTTGTATGGTAACGGTTACGCCGAAATCGAATATGACAACAGCGGGCAACGGATCGCTTTGTGGCCTATCCCTTCGTGGAAATGCAAACCTCTCAGGTCAGAGAATAAAACACTGTTCTACCAGGTGGAATTGCCGGACGGGAAAACACAGAACCTCGCCGCCTGGCAGGTCTGGCACTATACCGGTTTAAGCCTTGACGGTATCTCAGGGTTGTCCGTGATCGCGCAAGCCAGGGAGTCCATCGGCTTAGCGATAGCCACGGAGCAATTCGGCGGGCACTTCTTCTCGCGCGGCGCCAATGTCGGCGGCGTCGCCCAGCACCCCAAGGTATTATCCGAGCAGGGACACAAAAACCTCCAAAAGAGTTTGGACGAAGAATACGCCGGCCTGGGGCGGGATCACCGGCTTCTCCTACTGGAGGAGGGCATGACCTACCAGAAGGTGGGGATCCCGAACAACGACTCACAGTTCCTTGAAACAAGGCTTTTTCAGATCGTCGATATAGCGAGGATGTTCCACGTTCCGCTGCACATGATCAACGAGCTCACCCACGCCACGTTCACCAACATCGAGCACCAGGGCATTGAATTCCTGATGTACACAATGAATCCCTGGTTCGTCTTTGCCGAGCAGGAGACCAATTATAAGCTCTTCGGGCTGGGCAGCGATTATTTCAGCGAGTTCCTGGCCGAAGGTTTACTGAGGGGCGACTCCCAGGCGAGGGCGTTATTTTATAAAGAATTGTTCTACCTGGGTTCAATCAGCCCCAACGAGATCCGCGAGAAGGAAAACTGGAACCCCATCGACGACCCGGGTGGGGATGAATATTACACGCAGGCCAACATGATACCGATGAAAATGGCGGGCGTACAGCAGAACAATCTTGTCGATGTTATTCCGTGGGAGGACTGCCCGCTGGATGTAAGAAATAAACTCCAGGCTTCTTTTGATGCGGCCCTCGCAAGGATATCGTACAGGGAAAAGCAAGCCTTATTGAAGGCATGGAAGAAAGACCCAGACGGGTTCAGGTCACAGTTGGATGTTCTGTATTTGGACTTCCCAAATTTTATACGCTCACAACTGGAGCCCGTATTTGAGAGGGCGGGCGCGGACTTGAATGCCTATGTCCGCAAATATGTTGATATCTCCAAGGAGATGCTTTCGACGGACGATCCCGAACCCACCATAACCAACTGGAAAAGAGGAGACTGAAATGGAAGATATTGAATTAAGAAGTATAGATCAGGCCGAACTAAGAGTCGAGGAGAGGGAAGACAAGCAGCCGGTGATAAAGGGCTACGCCATTGTGTATAACAAACTCTCCGAGGACCTTGGAGGATTCCGTGAGCAGGTGTCCCCGGGGGCATGTTCGAGGGCGATCAAAGAAGACGACATCCGGGCGGCCTTTAACCACGATTCCAATTACATCCTGGGTCGTAACAAGGCAGGTACCCTCCAGCTCTCCGAGGATGACAAGGGAGTTTTCTTCGAGATCAACCCTTTGCCTGACACCCAATGGTGCCGGGACCTGCAGGTGAGCATCAGCCGGGGTGACATCAACCAGTGTTCTTTCAAATTCAGTGTGATCAAGGACCAGTGGGAAGATAAGAAGATGCCGGTCCGCACATTGCTGGACATGAAGCTCTACGACGTTTCAATCGTTACCTACCCGGCCTATCCGCAGACCAGCGTAAAAGTGCGGGACTATATCAACGCTTTATCTAACCCGGACGAACAGAGTGCGTCTCCGCAGGAGGAGCACGCTGACAGCCTGGAGATATATAAGGAAAGACAAAAATTTCTAAAGTTAGGAGGAAACTAACATGATCAATCCGAACCCCTTAAAGGAAAAACGTGCCAAGCTTATAGCCGACGCCCAGGCCATCCTCGACAGGACTGAGCCTCTAACCCCGGAGGACAGGACAAACCTCGACAAGATGCACGCTGACGCACTGGCGTACGGCGGGGACATTGAGAGGATCGAGCGCCAGAACGAGATGGAGATGAAACACGCTCCTACCCACCAGGCCGTAATCCAGGAAGACCGCAAGGCCGAGAAGAGGGCAGCCTTTTTCAAGGCGATGCGTGAAGGCCGCTCCGGGCTTTCCAAGGAAGAGCGGGCGCTGGTGGAAGACACCACCGGTCTTTACATGGTCCCCGAGGACCTCGAGGCCGAGATTTACCGCGGTCTGCCGCAGATCAACGTCATCCGCCAGTTGGCCACCATCCGCAACACGTCCCGCGACAAGGTTTCCAAGCGCAGCATGACGGAAGTATCCGTGGGCTGGGGCAAACTCGAGCTCGGCACAGCCATCACCGAGAGCACCATCGTGCCGTCCAAAGAGTATATCTACGCCGAGGACCTGGCGGGCCTGACCAAGGTCGGCAAGGACGAGCTCAACGACACCGACGCCAATCTGTCAGCTCTCATCGCCAACAGTTTCTCCGTGGCCATCGCCAACGCTGAGGCTAAAGCCTTTGTCATAGGCAGTGGACACAACTCCAGCGAGCCTGAAGGCGTGGCTGTGAACACCACACTGTTGACCGGCATCGGTTCCAGTGCAGGCGCAGCCGCGGTCGGAACTTACGGCCGCAACTGGACCACGGATGACACCCCGATTTTCGAGGACCTGCTCAAACTGGAGTACGACCTGCCCGCGCAGTACCGCAATGGCGCATCCTGGCTGATGAACTCCAAGTGCGAGGCCCAGCTAAGGGCATTAAGGGGAGGCGGATACACCGCAACAGACGGCCCCTTCCTCTGGCAGCCTTCCCTGCTGGTCGGGCAGCCGAACAATATCGACGGGTACCCGATCTACAACCAGAACGACATGGGCTACCCGGCGGACACCCTGGCCAAGACCAACGTGATCTTCGGCAACTGGAAGCTCGGCTACATGATCGTCGACCGCGCCGGCATTTCCATCCAGAGGCTGGACGAGCTCTACGCTGAGGCAGGGCTTGTCGGTTTCATCGTCCACTTCCGCGTCGGTGGCGGCGTTATCCGCGAAGACGCTTTCCGTCTCATGTCCAACGACACTTAAACCTGATACACCAGGCTTTGACGGGGGCCCGGTGAGCCCGGACCCCCCTATCAAAATAAAAAAAAGAGGTAATTAAATGAGCAAACTTCGCAGAGTACACATGAAGAACATTGGAGATGCGTTTCTCCTGAACGACGGCGGGACGCCGTATGAAGCCGACGATGTGCAGAAATACCCGATCGGCACCGTCCTGCGCACCGGGCTGAGGACCTTTGTCTACGCGTACGCCAACGGCACCTGCAACCCCGAGGTCATGGCCTACAAGGCAAAGAAAACCAACACTGTCGCCGTGGCTCCGACCCAGGCAACCGCTGCCGCACAGGCCGCAGCTTACAAGGGCGAGACCCTGGCTGCCGGCGCTGCCGGGTCCAAGTACGTCACCGTCACCATCGACACCGAGATCGGCATCCTGACCACCGGCGTACTGTCAGCCAACGAGCTGGCCGGCGGATACATCGTCATCGGCAACGGCTCCGGTCAGCATCCCCAGATGAGGATGATCGAAAGCCATCCGGCGCTGACAACGACCGGCGGATCCTTGACCCTCAAGTTGGATTCCCCGCTGACCACGGCGGTCACTGCGGCCACCACCACCATCGAGCTGATGGAATGCCCGTTCTACTGCGTCAAGGCTGACGGCTCGGGCGGTGACTATGTCACTTACATCGGCGTCCCCACCGTGGTCGCCACCTCCGGCCAGTATCTCTGGATTCAGACGGCGGGCCCGGCCTGGATAACCTCCAACTCCAACACCTGCGACAGTGCCAACGACCGCATGATCTGCGTCGTGGGCAACGGCAGCGTGACATCATCCAATGACCAGACTCTTGAAAGCGGCTGCCAGATCGTGGGCGAAGCGCTGGACATGTCCGGCTCCGGCTCATCCAACGCACCGTTTGTCAATCTCCACCTTTTCCATTAAAAAAGTCCAAAGAAGCAATGGGCCGGGGGACTTTCCTCCGGCCCATTTATAGGTGATTATGAAAATCAGATTATTAAAAGACATCCGGATGGCAGGCGCTCCCACGGTGCTTATCCTGGCAGGGTCAATAGTGGAGGCCACCGACGCGACCGCCGCGGCATGGATATCAGCCGGGGCCGCTGATGTTGAAACGGCCATTTCCAAGACTGTAACAGAGACAGCCGTTACACATGATGTTACAGACAAGAAGCGTGAACAGGGACGGGAACGTGTACGCCGTTTCAGGGAAAAACAAAAGGGCGTTACACAATAATTATTGAAAAATACGTGATCCCGGGTGGAGCGTGTGCATAAATTATAAATAAAGCCGGAGGCTAATTATGGCAGTTACAAGATTAAGCGCATTGGTATATTCAGGGTTATATGCGGACACCAGGCCAACACCCGTACCTAATGGGACTACATATATCTGCTCTGATACGGGTAATTGGGAAGTCACGAACGATGGAGGGACGACCTGGGTCGTAACAGTCACCGGGTTAGCCAATATTGACTTCGGCACGGTACCGGAGGACGACTTCAATGCCGCTGCTGACCTTGCATTTAACACCGCCATCCCGGCGTCCAACGTGGCCGATTCGGTCAATGATATTTTACTGGACCAGGTTAAACCAAGACTCCCCGGCTCAGGCACCATAGCAGTATCCACTGATCCCGCCACTGCCCTGGCCTCCGGGGTGTACAAAAGGCAGGCTGGGGTAAACCAGGTCTTTCAGAAGGCCATCACATCGGCAGCCAACACCAACGGGTTAGTGACGATTGCCACAGTAACCACTGCGGCCTGCTTAATAAAATCCATCGTCGTGAAAGCGGTCACTGCTGCGCAGGCTGATCTGACCAGCGCCGCCGTAAAGGGCGGTGCTTCACAGGCAGTCACCTTTATCAGCGCGGTCACTGCCGCTAAGGCGAATATAACCGCGGTAGACCAGCAGGTCGGCTACACAGGAATAGTGGAGCTGGCGGCCGGCAAGACAATTGTTATGGACGTGCAGGGCACCGGCGCGACCCCGGTTAATCTCCTGGTCACCATTGAATATGAAGCCGCGGTGGATACCGGCTACTTAGTATAGGAGGTAATTATGGAATATGTAAACGGAGTCGCAGTTGGGACACCAACCTTTACAACTGACGGCACGCTGAGCGGCGCGCCGACAGTCATAACGATGACCAAACCGGACACCGGTGTTACCTATAATCTGAAAGTCTATCCCACGAAAGCATAGGGGTGAAATATGAAAGGATATCCGAAATATGTAGCTACCCGCCCGGATTACGAGAACCTCCTGAAGATGCCTGAATTTGCCAAACAGGCCAAGGCTGACCTGGAAGCGCTGGCCAAAGTAGATACGGCCAAGGTTACCAGGGCGGTTAGGCCCGTGGATCCGGACAAGCCCGATGGTGAATGGGTGACAGAAGAGATCACTAATCCGAAACCGGAGTGGAAGCGCAAGGGTTTCGAGACTATTACAGCGGTGACAAATGCCGCGAAAGAGGTGACTGATGGCAAATAGAAAGGTTACTAAAGACGTCTCCGACAGCCAGATTGCCTCCGCGGTGCTGGCCTCGTTTCCTCTGAATAAACTCGACCGGATAGTTGAGGCTCACGCAACGGACAAAGACAAGGTAAAGGTCACCGGCTCGAATTTAATCCCCATGAGAATCGGGGATAACTGGTTTTTGATCGATACGGATACTAACGTCACCCTTCCCGCGGACCTGGATGATTACGTTGCTGATGTGGTGATCGAGGACGGGGCAGGGACCTGGACCCCTTCAACGAATGTATTATTTTCCAATGACGCCGGCCAGGTGAAACTCCATATCGAAGATGCTTTCGCGACCGGGCTTCTGGCTTATAAAGACTTCGCCGCGCAGGATTGGAGCGCCACCGGGAAAAGGGCGATTTCTTTCCTGATCACATCGAGTGTGAACCTGGCGGCCGGCGTGCTGTCAATTGTCTACGATGAGGATTCGGGTTGTGTCTCAACCTCTGAATCGTTGGTTATCGGGGCGCTTAAAGCCAACGTTCAAACCAGGGTAATCATGTCGATGACTGCGGCTTCCGCAGCCAGAGATGCGGTTATCAGCGTAGGCCTCAATGCAGTCACTGACCCCGGACATATCGACGTCTGGATTGACGATATCAAGATCACAACTTTGGAAAGCGCGGTCAATTACTACGTCTATGCCTGCGACAGCACGGGCACGCTTGTATTCAAAATTTCCAAAGCCTCAACTTTCCCTTCCGGTTTTGATGCGACGAGCTCACGCAAGATCGGCGGGTTTCATACTCTGTGCCGGGATGTCGGGACGATCTCAGGGCACACATTGACGACCTATACCACGGGAAGCATTTTACCCGCTTCTATCTGGGACCTGAAACACCGGCCCAGGAGCCAACCGGAAGGTATGGCCTGGGTGAGCACCATCAATAAGTGGGTTGATATCTACCTGACCTCCGGGACCGGGGCTTCCACGGCCTCGGCGGACGGCGCAACGATTTCAGATACCCGCACCTGGCTGGACTTTGCCGATGATTACGCTGCCGTGGGCAAACGCTTCCTTGATGATCTGGAATTCCAGGCGGCAGCAGCCGGCTCCAATGAGGAAACTAACATACTCGGATCGGCGGATCCGGTGACCACCGGCAGACACTTGGACACGGCTTACAGAAGGATGATCTCTAATTTCGGACTGGAAGATTGCTGCGGCGCCATGTTTCAATGGTTAAGGGACCAGTCCTATCAGTGCAATCCGGACGGGACTGTGACAGCCGCGGCGCTGACCTTTGCGGTGGTACATACCGATTCCCCTGAAGGCGCAGTGATTTACCTCAAGCAAGGTGCCAATGGGGTTTATTACCTGGCCAGTGACCTGGCCACCGATGCGGATAAATATATCGGGCCAACTAACTACAAGGTGCCGATTAAATACGAAGCTGATCCTTCTACCGGCGCCATCGGGCAGGTTTACTTCGACGATGACGGCACTGCCCCGGCCAGGTTATTGTGCAATATCGCCACTATCACAAAAGACGCGTTTATTCCTACTAACAACCCATCCTATTTTTTGCAAATCAAACACGATGCCTCAGCAGCCACCAACGGCGTTGCACTTTACTACGATAATGTCACGCATCATCAGTTGGAATGTAACAACGCCAACAATGTGGACGCAAACCTCGATCTGGCCCTGAATAGTCAGGCTTGGGCATATTACGATCTTCCTGGATCGAAAGGTTCCCTTTATAAGCAGGGGACGTATGGGGATGTGAAGCTGCTGGCGGGCGGTCTTTGGAATGCTTCGTCGCGTTGCGGCTCGCGGTGTCGGTCTGCGGCTATCTTTCGCTGGTATACGACTACGAATGTCGGCGGGCGGGCGCTCGCGGACGCGCTGTAAAACGGAAAACGGAGCGCGAGAAAAATTGGCTACAACGTGTAGTAGGTTGGTTGAGTTATGGAAGGCACTGCTGGCAGGCGGTAATTGGAATAATTCGTCGAATTGCAGCTCGCAGTATCGGAATGCGAATAACTATCGCTGGAATACGAATACGAATATCGGCAGGCAGGCACTCGCAGATTTAGGGCGCAATCCTAACTGAACTCAACAACCTCGCGAAAGCGGAACACAAAACAGGAGTTGCCGGGTGAATAGTAGAGTGATCGAACCTCACCCGGCACAATAAGAATGAAACGACACGGTAATTTATTCGAGGCCATAGTGGACAAAGATAATCTCTACCAGGCTTATAAGCACGCCCGCAAGGGCAAAAGCTGGCAGAATACGATCGCTGTGTTCGAACGTGACCTCGACGAGAACCTCTTCAAAATCCAGCAATCCCTCATCAATAAAACATTCACCACCTCGCCTTACAGAATATTCAGTGTCCATGAGCCGAAGGAAAGATTGATCTATCGTCTGCCCTTTAATCCTGATAGGGTAGTGCAGCATGCTTTGATGGATGTGGTTGAGCCGATCTGGGACAACCTCTTTATTTACGACTCCTACGCCTGCAGGAAGGGCAAAGGAATTCACTCAGGCTCTCGCAGGACCATGGAGTTTATGCGGGCCACGAAAGGTTATTGCCTCAAAATGGACATCTCTAAATTCTACGCCTCAATCAACCACGACATCCTTTATAAGATCGTTGAGAGGAAGATTAAATGCCCTGACACTCTCTGGCTTTTGAAGGACATCATCTACAGCATCGAAGGGCCCACGAATATCCCGATCGGTAATTATACCTCGCAGTGGCTGGGCAACCTCTATTTAAATGAGTTGGACCAGATGTTGAAACCGAAAATTAAACACTACATCCGCTATTGCGACGACTTCATCCTCTTGCATAAGGATAGAGGATTTCTGAGCGAGATGCGGGATGTCATAGAGTATTTCTTGAGAAATAATTTAGCTCTGAAAATCAGCCGGGAGAGTCTATTTCCCGTGAAAAATGGCATCGATTTCCTGGGGTACCGGCATTTCCCAGGATATGTTTTGCTCAGGAAGAGCACGGCCAAACGGGTCAAGAAGAGACTCCGATCGCTCCCCTGGATGCTGCAGGCCGGGAAGATCTCCGTCGATTCCCTGAGGTCTTCCATCGCCTCAACCGAGGGCTGGTTGAAGTGGTGCAACGCATACAATTTCAAGCGCAGCCTTAATTTAGAAGAGATGAAGAGGTTATGTGCCTGAAAGATTCTCTGACTTCGCGGACAACCGGGACTTTCCCTTGGAGGGCCGCAAAAGAAAACTGGCCGAGGTATTAAACACAGAAGTCCTGGTGACCGGATATAAAATCTCCCCCTCAAAAGTCAACAAGGGTGATTATTTGATCATCCAGTTCGAGATCGATGGGGAGAAAAACGTTGCTTTCACCGGGTCCGAAGTATTAAGCCATCAACTCGAGAGGTATAAAGAGAAGATTCCCTTCCACGCGAAGATCATTAAACAGGATAAGTATTTTACGTTCAGTTGAGGCGAATATGCTCAAAATTAAAACAGCGCCCGCCGTTGAGCCGGTCAGTTTAGCCGAGGCCAAGCTTCATCTTCGTTTGGATCCCGGCGTGGCCGGGGACACTTCGACCGTATCAACTATCGCTCATGGGGCCCATGCAGTTGCTGCCGCTTATTCCCTGGTAGGCACGCCTATTGACGTTTTGGGATATGGCGTGCTGGTGAACCTGGTTTGCCTGACCAACGGGGCATCCGGGACCGTGGATGTAAAGATCCAGGATTCCGACAACGGGACGACCTGGGTAGATGTCAGCGGTGGAGCTTTTAGCCAGGTCACCGAATCCAATGACAACGCAACCTACGGGAAGGCCTATACCGGCATTAAAAGATACATTCGGGCCGTGGCCACGGTCGCCGTCGCTAACTGTGACTTCGGTGTTGACGTGGTTAAGAGCGGGGGCGCCTCTGTTGAGGACGCCTCGATCACCAGATTAATCCAAGCTGCAAGAGTATATTGTGAGGGTTTTCAAAACAGAGCCTTCATCACTCAAAGCTGGTATCTCTGGCTGGACGAGTGGCCTTTTTATATCAGAATTCCTCTTCCTCCACTTGTTTCTGTGGAGTCGATCAAATATTACGACACTGCGAACACCGAATATACCATGGCCGCGGCTGACTATTATGTCGATGCCGTATCTCAACCCGGAGAGATCCACCTTGCTTACGGGAAGAGCTGGCCATCGGTGACTCTGAGAGAAAAGAACGGGATCTGCGTAGAGTTCACAGCCGGGTATGGGGCTGCCGCGGCGGTCCCGGCAACGGTATGCCAGGCCATGCTTCTTTTAATAGGGCACCTCTACGAAAACAGAGAAGTCGTCAGCGAGAAACCATTGACCGAGGTCCCAATGGCCGTGGATTCGTTACTTTGGTTGGACCGGGTATTTTAATGGAAGCAGGCAAGCTCCGCCATCATATCATCCTTCAGCAGCCCGTTGCAGGGCTTAACGCCATCCGTGAAGAGGTTTACATATGGGCGGACGTCGCGACCGTCTGGGCGGCCGTAGAACCTTCAACAGGTTCATGGTATTTCGCCGGGCAACAGGGTGAATCAAAAGTCGATGGAAGGGTGAGGATCCGCTACCGCTCCGACGTCCTCCCGACCTGGAGGATTAAATTTGGCGACCGGTATCTATCTATCGTTTCCATTTTAAATCCGCAGGAACGCAATAAAGAGCTAATCATCATGTATACGGAGTCACTGGATTGAGCGATTTTACCGTTGAAATAATAGGCAAAGAGGAATTCCACCGGACCTTATTAGCTCTGGCTAAATCTCTGCCGAATGAAAAGACCGAGCCGGTGATGATGGAGGGCGCCAAGATTATCGCTGCGGCCGCCAAGGCGAACGCTCCGAAGGGCCCGACCGGGAATCTCAAGAAAGGAATCAAAGCCAAATTCCTAAGGCAGATATCCAATTTTCCCCGCTCTGCGGCTGCTGTCTCCAACGCTCCGCATGATCATTTAGTTGAATACGGGACGGCCCCGCGCAGGCAGAAGACAACCGGGAGGTATACCGGATCCATGCCAGCACATCCTTTTTTCCGGCCGGCTGTGGATGCTAATAAGGGCCGGGTTTACAGGCAGATCATAGACAAATTCTGGGACATGATTCTGGGGGCCTGCAGATGATTATTGAAGACGCTTTACAGGCTCATTTGATCGCGCAACCAGGTTTGGCGGCTTTAGTGGGCGCAAAAATATCCTACGCAAGGACACCAAATGACACTGCGGCCCCTTATATTGTTTTTCAAAAGATATCGGATGTGCGCGAAGTATCCCTGGACGCAAGTGGAGATTCAGTCAATGCGCGGTTTCAGTTCTCGATTTTCGCGGACACTTATCACGAGACTAAATTCATCGCCGCGCAACTCCGCCTGGCGTTGCACAAGAAGAACAACGAGGTCATCGGGGGAGTCGGCGGGGTCAGGGTCAGTGCTCAATTGGATGACGAGAGGGACCTCTACGAATCGGACTCTTTGTATTTCCTCTGCGCAGCGGATTATTTTATCCAGTACAACGAATAGATAACCACTAACTATCATTCATAGGCACCCGCGATGGGTGCTTTTTTATTTCACAAAACAGGAGGCAAATAATATGACTACTTGGGCTATGGGTACATTACTCAAACGGGACGGCCACACTATCGGTTCGGTCAATTCAATCTCGGCCGTAGAGATTACGCTCGAGACAATGGACACCACGACCTTGAATTCGACGAGCGGATTCAGGGAATTCATCGGGACACTTTATTCAGGTGGAGAAGTAACGCTGGAATGCAACTATGATCCCTCCGACGCGGATGGCCAGGGGGGATTGAAAGCTGACCAGGTGGCCAAGCTGGTCCAGTCCTTTGAACTGATCTTCCCCGCTGAGACCGGAACCACCGTGACATTCAATGGCGTGATCACCAAATGGGGGATCGGCGATGTGAAGGTTGACGGCAAAGTCGCCTTGACAGTCGTCATCAAGATTTCCGGCGAGGTCACCGTAAACCAGACTGAATCGGACGGCCTGACCACGGACTACTTCACCATCTCAGAAAGCGCCGTTGTCTCGCCGGATCCGGCCAATGATGTCTATGAATATATCGCCACAGTACTGACCGGGGTAAGCTCGGTAACAGTGACCCCGCATGGTACGGGTGTAATCACGGTCAATGGCGCTGCGGTAACTTCGGGCGCGGCCTCGACGGCGATTGCCCTGGGCGCAGCGGGGTCAATCACGGATATCACCATTTCACAGAAGGACACCGGCAAGGTACCGGTATCCTACGTCATACACGTATTCAGGGCCGCAAGCTAAATTGTGTCGAGGGGCCCGGTTAATCACCGGGCCCCTTTTTGGAGGTTTTATGGAAGCGATTCCAATTGTATTAGACAAGGAACGGCATCTAAGATGGACCCTGGGCGGCATGGAGAAATTTCAGGAAGTCACGGGGATTGATGTGCTTTCGGGAACTGCTGATCCTGCTGCCTTCACTCAAAAGGAAATCGTGCCGTTCCTGTGGGCTTGTTTGCTCTGGGAAGACAGGACACTAAAACTGGAAGACGTCAAGTATATGGTCGACGTCAACAAAATGATGGAATTTATCGAGTTGATCCCCAAGGTTGTCGGGGCGGCCGTCCCCCAGGGAGAAGCAAGCCCAAACCCGGCGAGCCTCTCGACTGGCTGACTATCTGGGCCATAGGGAGGCAGGATCTTAATCTTTCCGAGGAAGAATTCTGGAATCTGACTCTCAAGGAATTCGACGCCCTTTCAAAACGCAGGGCGTCTATAATTGAACGTCAAGATTTCCATGCCGGCCTGATCTGCGCGGTGCTGGCTAATATTCACCGCGATTCCAAATCCAAAGCTTTCACTCCGCAGGATTTCATGCCCGGCAAAGAGACCAAGAAAGCGCAAACCCCAGAGGATATGCTGGCGGTGTTTAAGTCTATGAATGCAAAAGTCGTAAGGAAAAAGAAAAATGGCTGACGTCGAGAAGAAAATGCTGTTCGTTGTAAGCGCCAATGTCGTGGACTTCAATAAAAAAATAGGTGATGCCGAGAAAGCTTTCACGCGCTCGATGGGCAATATCCAGAACGAACTTAAAAAAGTAAGCCTGGCCGGGATAGGTATGGCTGCGGCTATTACGGCTCCCATGGTGCTGGCGTTTAAAGATTCGGCTCAATGGGCAGAAGATATTACGAACCTATCTGCTAAATTGGGGATGAACATTGAGACAACTCAGCGCTGGAAGGCCGTCATGGACCAAACCGGGCAAACCGGTGACGACATGATCACCATTATCAAGAAGATGTCGGACAATATTGTGGCCGCCAGTGAAGGTAACCAGGCCGCCATCGATATGTTCCGTAAGCTGGGGATTTCATGGAAGGACCTGATGGGATTACCCATTGACCAGCAATTTGGGGCAATCCTGGACGCCCTGGCTAAGATGCCCGAGGGCGTTGATAAGATCGCCCTGTCTACGGATTTATTGGGCAAAGGCGGGCAGAAAATCTTACCCGCGCTGGGGGAAAACTGGAGGAAGTTGTTTGGGGAAATATCCGTAGTATCTGATGGCACGATAGAGAAACTCGCTGCCTCTCAAAAAGCCATGGAGAAATTAGATCTGGCCTGGAAAACGATGGTTGCTAATATGGTGGGGATCGCGTTCGCCGAGGATGCCACGAGAGGCATTGACGAACTGACCAAGAAACTCAACGAGCTCAGTGATTGGGCCACCAAGAATCCTGAGACGGTCCGGGCGATAACTGGTATTGCGCTTGCTGTCGCTGCCTTAGCTGCTGTCATTGGCACGCTTGCTGGTATAGCGTGGGCAATAATCCAAATCAGTGGTGCCGTTGGTATATTAAAAGTTGCGTTTGCGGCATTGCCTATATTGCTTGGGGGCGGATGGAGTGGCGCTATTGCGGTTTCCCTCGGTGTAATCGGCGGCGCCCTTAAATCAGTCGGCATAGCCGTAGCCGCCGCTTTTGGCGGCACGGTCCTGGTGACTATCGGCGCCTTTGTATTGGCGATCGGTGGCGTGGCTTTCTTTGTCTATGCCCTGGTGACCGAATGGGACAGGCTTGGCCAATTGATTGGAATTGTGGGTGACATCATTCGTAACAATCTTAACATCGCCATCAACCAGGCGCGCCTGGCATTCATGCAGGCCAGGGACGGGATTATAAACGCGTGGAATACGGTCGTGGACTTCTTTAAGGGCGTCGTTGAAGGGGTCAAGAACGCCTTTGTAACAGTGGGGGATTGGTTGGCACAGCCATTTAAGGATGCTTGGGTGCAGATACAACAAATCTGCTCTGATATACAAAACGCTTGGAACAATTTGTTCAGTGGCCAGCCCACGGCGTCAACCGGCCGGCAGGTTGCGGCTGGGGTTTCCTCCGGGGGTACTTCCCCCGTATCTAACGCGGCAAAAGCGGCGCCTGTTATTTCTGCCCCATCCAGTGATATCGAGAACCAGCGGGCATGGTGGCGCGCTAATTATGGCACTGAACCGTCGTTCGCACTTGGGGGAATTGCTATGAAACCCATGCGGGCCATAGTCGGTGACAATGGTCCTGAAGCTATTATGCCATTGAATCGGTTAGCGGAGATCATCCCACGAGAAGGAATTACGGTAAATGTAAGCATGCCCATAGGCACTTACGTGGGGGATGATATGTCTAAGCGTGCCCTGGTACGTGATCTCAGCCGATATTTTAGTGAGGAGCTCCGCAGATTGGTTACACCGCAAACACAGACAAGTTTTTATAGTCCGGGAGGGCATCTGTGATAAACCCCACGTATTCCATATGCATAGATTGGGACTGCGTAGCTCTCCACGGCGCCCATGATTTCACGGATGATGATATAACCGGCGATGTAAAGTCTTTCCGCATCACCAGGGGTAAATCGCAGGACGATCACGTATACCCCGCTGCTACATTGGAATTGACACTGAACAATGCTACTGGCAAATATTACCCAATGCTTACTACAAGTCCATTATATCCGAAGATACGTCTGGGACTGCCGGTCAGGGTGCAGGCCATCTATAACGAGGTTACCTACGATCTATATTACGGGTACCTGAATCGTATCACACTCTATCCCATGGAGGATCGCCAGGAGGCTTACTTTTACGCCACTGATGGTATTGATCTACTGGCTAAGTGCATCGTGATACAGGATATGGATGATAAGGTAAATCAGTCAGATGGCGCCTCTGTGGAAGAGGTTTTAGATGCCGTGATCTGGAGCGCATCGCGTCGCGCAATTGACGTAGATGGTGGACTTATAACGCTATTCCCCGATACGTTTGAATTCAAGAAATGAGCTACACATTTTATATAGCCGACGCCTTCCATAAAACGACCGAGGAATCTTTAGGCTACGATTACATAACAGCTGAAGAATTGCTGAAGCGGATCGCTGACTCGGGTGTGGGAAGGGTTTATGTCGATGGAGAGGGGAAACTGGTGTACGAGTCAAGGTTCCATAGGGAAGCATAATGCCCTCATCTAATATCAATGCGGAAAGTTCTAAGATTCACTCATGGTCGAATCTGGCGGATAATCGATACCCGGAAGGATATCACCATAGCTGGGAGGAGATGTGGGGAGCTGCGGAATGCTCAGGGGGGGGATGGGCATATATCGCGTCGATGGATACCTTGCACAACTCTCTCGATGGAGGGGATTGGCAGGTATGGTCTTTAGAGAGGCTGGCCGGGGTATTTGATACCATCAGTCTCAACCATGAAGAAATTACTATCGTCTCCGTTAAAATGAGAATATACGCCCGCAATAGAGGGACGTACCACAGACTCAACGACTACGGAGACGAAGAATATGTGGGAGACTGCCCGGCAGTAGACGTGGTCAATGCTCCTGGCATCACAGCTGGATCTAAGGTTGATTCCGATTATGGTTATCTAAAAGGATGCGCTGATGTGGTAGGCTCCTTTCCCGCTGGCACTACCGGTTCGGCCGGAGCGTGGGTTGAAGCCGACCTGGACATAGATTGCCTCTTTAATAGAGAGGACGGAAAGACGTCCTTAGGGATCCGTTTTCAGAACGATATCGCGGGGGCCTCTCCCCCGGAACAATACAGATATGCTTTCAACTGGCCCGGTTGGTACGCTGTCGGGTTATGTTTGGTTATTGAGTACACCACTCCGCTCACAGGCAATATAGTGACGTCACCAGCCACAAACATAGCCACACAGGGGGCGGATATTCATGGCAGAAATGACAACGGACTCGCAGATTGCTTTTTTCAACTAAGTGACGAGCCCTATAATAGCCCTTCTCAGAATCTTGAAGGTTTATTTAATTATACGTGGGGAAGTCTGCTGCCGGGGACGGAGTACTGGTTCGCAGCCTATGGAGTTCTCGCGACGGATTGGGGTGAGATCACAGAAACCGGGGAGTGGTTATCATTCGTCACTGTCGGTGGGGGCTCGATCGAGACTCTCCAAGCCAAATATATAACAAAAACCTCAGCTTGCATCGGAGCTCGATATACAGGGGACACCCCTGTTCAAGCAGGCTGGCAATGGAAATGGGGCAACTCATGGCAGACGTTATATTGGTGGGCTCAGGATCCTTATCATATCTCCAGTTCTATGGATTTTTGGTATACCTGGCCGGGCCTCAGCGCAGGAAGGACTTATTATTATCGCGCCTTCATTATTCTGCCGGATGACACTTATGTTTACGGATCAGAGATGAGTTTTAAGACCGAAACTTACCCGGTCATTTTTAAACCTGGCTACGATTACTTGACGGCTAAACAGGCTATCGATCCCGTAGCGGCTCTCGCGCTGGGACGATATTACATGGACCCGGAGGGTAATCTGCAATACGAGAGTAGACTCCGGAGGTTGGTATGATTCTTACTAATACCGACCTCACCGACCTTAAATATGATCTCGATGATTACGACATCATCAATGACGTATTGGCTATTGTGGGAGCAGCCGGATCCGAACAATTAGTGCGGGGGGTTGATGAAGGTTCGGGTGACAAATACGGCCGGAGGTCTTTACGTTTAGATCGGCCTATAGGCTACGACGTCAGCACGGTGCAATCTTTAGTTACTGCCGCGCTCGACCGGTATATCGAGCCTTACGCCAAAGTGAATTTTAGAATAATCGGCACAACAACCGAGCTCATCACTGCTATTTTAGAACTATTGATCAGCGACAAAGTGACAATAACCATACCATCGATGGGGCTGAGTGCTGATTTCATAATCGAAACCATTAATTTGGAAATGAGCGCCACTGACACCGGGGGTATTATTAAAGCTACTTATGATGCCGTGCAGGCCAGGGCAAATGAATGAATTCAAGGAACTTACTCTCGGCTATGACGACACGGAGATTTTCAATGATCTCCGGGTGATGATCCCGAATTACAGCTACGAACTGGCTTACATTGATGTGGGAGGCGGTAACTGGCAGAGCGTGGTCAGGTGGAACGATTTAGTCTATATTTCGCTTGCCGACGATAGTTTAAATAAATACGGCCGGCGTACCAAAATCCAAAAATATCACGTCATGGATGCTTCTTTCCAAGAAGCGTATTGCGAGAATAACAAACAGCTCTACGCCGAACCTAAAGGGAAAATCGATATTACTCTGTTAGGGAAGCACATCGCGGAGGGCTTGGCCGCTAAACTTTCCGATTTGATCACCATCGAAAACACCATCGCCGGACTTGATTCCGCGTGTATTGTCAACAGCATAACCATAGAGGGCACTCCGGGCCAGCCCCCCCGGATAAAAATGTCCCTGGGTGATACGGTCGCCCTGCAGACTGGAAATCTATTTATGATTGATACGGATTTAATCGACGGGGATCACATAATAGGATGGTAGAAATTTGAGCTGGACAGCGCCGAAAACATGGGTAGCCGAGCTGCTTACCTCAGTGGACCTGAATGCCCATGTGCGCGATAACCTCAATTTCCTCAAAACCAACATCGCCCTTGAGGAGGCCGAGGAATTAACCATTGCGGACGGAGTGATCGAGAAAACGCAGTCCCATCATACGGTGGATACTGAGTCAGACGCGGCCAGCGATGACCTCATCTCGATCAACGGCGGCGGAGAAGGAGAGATTCTACTGATCAGGCCGGCTGATGGGGCCCGGACCATCGTTCTCAAGCATGGCGTGAGTAATATATGGATTCCTGGCGGCATTGATATCACCCTCGACGATGCCAGTGATTATGCCCTGCTTATCTTTGACGGGACGAACTGGTGCGCTATCGCAGGGTCCGGAGGAGGCGCAAGCGCCTTCACAGATTTAACCGATGCGCCCGCGTCTTACACCGACCAGGGCGGGAAGGTGGTCGCGGTCAAGTCAGACGCTTCTGGGTTGGAATTCATCGTAGCGGCAGAGGGCAGTGGTGATTTCATGGCCGATGGTTCCGTGCCCATGACGGGTGATTTAGACTTCGCCGGCAACGAAGCTGTGAATATGCACATTGAGCAGCTTGCATCCGAGCCCGACCTGGCAATAGGCCGGATATACCAGAATACTAGTGACAAAAAGTTCTACATCTGTAAGGCGGATTAAATGGCTATTGATATTGGTTCTGCTGCGATAGATAGGGGTAGTAGCGCATCCCCTTTCCAGATGTACTTGTCATTGAATAATCCGGCGAATGAATCCGGCGCCCTAACTTCGATTGAGATCTGGTGCGCATCCAACATCTCCGCCGGACTCAAGGTCGGCACTTTTTATGGAAGCGGTACATCCTGGACATGCAGAGATTATGCCACTCTCGGAGCGATAACGGCAGGTTCCAAGCAAACCTTTGAAGTTAATATCGCTGTAGAGGCAGGGGATATCATCGGGATATATTCCCCATCCACCGGTGTCGAAATGGACACATCCGGCGGCGGCGGTCTTCTATATAACGGTGGTGAAGATTGGTTCGATAGCAACCCTCATAATTATTCAAGCATAGGTGGCTGGGATTTCAGTGTTTACGGAATCGGCGCGACCATCGAGCCTGCCACGGTAATTACTCAATCTCCGACAGCCATAGAAAAAACCACATGCACAGCAAACGGGGAAATCACAGCGACAGGCGGGGCAAACCCCACTATCCGGGGATTTTGCTATAAAGAAGGAACCACCGGCGATCCAAACATCGACGATGACACCGTAGTCCATGAGGATGGTGACTTCGGCGTAGAGGCATATGACTTACCGATCACCGGGCTCTCCGCCAACACCTCCTATCGAATCAGATCCTACGCAGTCAATTCCGCTGGGACTTCTTATGGAGATACTGTTGGATTTGAAACGGATATATCGGCTTCTTACGTTGAGATTTATACCACGGATGAATCCCTGGTCCCGATGGTAGATGATACGATCTGGCTCGGCCAGGTGGCCTCACCCTTCAAGGCCATCAAGGGATTAATTATCAAGGACACCACCAACGGCAAGCATTATAAAATAACCGTGATTTCCGGCGTCGTAACGGCGACAGCGTTGGATTAAAAGGAGTAGGCCTATGGATGATCAGCAGGTTTATATGTTACTCGGCGAGCTCAAGGCCGGCCAGGATGCTGTCAGAGTCTCCATGGGCGCCCTGACCGACTCGACAGATGCATTGCATAAAAAAGTGAATGGCTTACCCTGCGTAGCCCATGGCCAGGATATTGAAACCTTGATAGGATGGAAAAAGGAATGCAACGGCAACAGGGAGGCGACCAGACTTGAGCAATTGAAGGGAGGGATCAGCCTCAAAAACGCCATCATCGGGGGAGTCACAATTGCCCTCGTCTCAAATATTCCCAGTATTATTTTAATGTGCACGGAACTGGCAAAGAGGTGATCGCCTTGCGCTAATTTATAACTCAAGAAATATCTGCTCGTAAATATTTGTAAATTACTCTCAAGATACAAATAAGTTTCTAATAACCGCCCCGGAATCTTAACGGAGGCGGTTTTCTTATTTCACTCGGAGGTGAAAGGTGACAAAGGAAAACTGGACTCAGTTCGTGGTAATTCTCGCGGCCCTGGTGGTAGCGATAATAACCGCCCTATGGCCGACCCAGGCCGGGACCTGGGGACCCATCATCATCAATTACGCCGTCCCGCTGGCATGTCTATTGGTAGCCATCTTATTCCCCACCGGTAAAGTCGTCCAGGCAGTCTTCGCCGCCCACGCACGCGCGGCTTACTGGAACGCTGTCAAAGCCGGTAAAGCCTCACCGCCTGCCGGTGCGCCCCTTGATGCCGGCGCCCAGGCTCAAATCGACGATTTGCTTAAATCCATTTATGCGGATCTCGACGGTGACCAGATTTCCTATAAAGACGACCAGGGGAATATCGACCCTGTGCCGGTAGCTCCGCGCCTGGTGCAGAAATTGGCTAATTGCTGGAATGACGAGACCGTGAACATAGCGTTCCGCCAGGTCCTGCTGCAGACGGCCATTGTGACAGCATCAAATTCCTTCACCGCCGCTACCAAACTGCCGGCGCCCATGGCCTGGGCAGAAGTTGCAGCCCCGCAGACCTACTGGTTGAATCATAAGGTCGGCTGCGCCATTTCCAGCGCGGGCCTTTTCCACCAGGTGCTCATGCCGCTGCGTACAGCGCTCAAAATCCGCGATACCGGCAACCTGTGAGGCCACGATGAAATCAAGATTCGTTCTCGGAGGGCTGCTTCTGGCAGCCCTCTTCTTTTCCTGCGCACCCTTGCAGATCACCAATGTTAAGGTGCTCGATGATTATGGGTGTGCCTGTCTGAGCTGGGAGACGAACCAAGAATCCCAGTGCAAGGTGACCTACTGCGAAGGGAATATGTGCTCTACAAGTTCCCTGGAGCCGGAATATAGCACGCTCCACTCTATTGGAATCCCCCCCGGCGCCAAGAATGTCACTATCACAGCGATCAGCCGGCAGGGTCTGGCTACATCGCTGGAGGTGGACCCATGATTAGAAGCCTATCAGGCTGGGTAAAAGATAAACCCGACGACCGGGACCTGCTGGTCAAGGACCTCCTCGCCGCCCTGCCTCCCGTCAAGGCCCCTGAGTCATACCGCTGCGTCCCGGACCCCGACATCATGGATCAGGGCGGGACCTCGGAATGCGTGGCCTACGCCCATACTTTAGCCAGGTTAATTCAGGAGAGACTTGAAGGAGCCCCGGCCCCGCGCTTCGACCCGCATTCTTTGTACATGGAATGCAAACGCAACGACTTCTACCCCGGAGAGGGGACCTATCCTAAAGTGTGCTGCGACATCATGCTCCACAAAGGCATGCCGGTCGCCGGCCGGTCGCCTACCTGCTGGGAAAAGCTCTTCTCTCCCAAAACGGAAGTCGGATTTGACGGACGGTATAAGCTCGGCGCCTACTGGAGGCTGACACCGGACCTTTCGATTGAGCAGATCAAGCAGGCCATTTTCCTTTTCGGGCCGATAACGTCGGCCTCGGCCTGGGATAACCGCTGGATGAACAGGTTTTCTGTCTTCCCTGATCCCTCCGGGCGGTCTGATGGCGGCCATGACGTCTGCCAGCAGGGCTACAATTCAGTCGGAATTGAGTACGACAACTCCTGGGGGAAGTTTTTATGGGGAGTCGGCGGGATCGCCACCATGCCCTGGGATATGTATATGGAATATGTCTTTAAAAATGGCGACGTCATGAAGCTCCAGGATACCGCTACAGCTAACAAGGCTTTCCGGAGTTTGATTAAATAGATTTGTGGCAACCCGTCACACTTTCATTGTCACCCTATTGTCAACCAGTTATCCGGAATTTCCGGTCAACTCGTGACAAAACGTAACACTTTCCATAAAGAGCAACTGTTCGATAAATTTGTGCAGTTCGTTTAGATATCGAAAGTTTTAGAGGTGGTTTAAGGAGACAAAGGCTTCGGCCGCTGATGGGTAAATGGATATTAGCCAGTGCCAAAATTGATATTGACCAGGAAATAGCCGCCTATAATGCGCTTGATCATGTTGGAAGAGTCAGACGCGCAAAACAATTAGGATATACCAGGCTCCAAAATTACAGGATTTTCATTGAAAGGGAGACACTTCGGCGGGGAATACCCTTACCAACTCCGCCCCCCCCCCCCCCCCGTAGCTGAAGATCCGCCTATTATCAACCTCCCACCAGTCGAACTTAAAATCTACAAGCATGACAAATCGAGAAGAGATCCAGAGACACAATGTTTGCATCTGACCGACAACCACGACGGCGAGATCACTACGTCCTATAATCACGAGGTCTATAAGGTTCGGTTGGATAATATATTCCAGTCAACATTAAGAATCACCGAACTCCACCGCAATATGTATCCGGTCAATGACCTGGAGATACTTATCACAGGGGACATGGTCCACGGTGAGAACCCGCACCAGGGCGCCAAAGTGGGGAGTATCGACAAAGGGGCCCAGCAGCAGATATTTGAATTGTCCCTGCCGGCCCTGACATCTTTCGTCCTCTCATGCAAGCAGGAATTTAAGACGGTTAAATTGAGATGTGTGCCCGGAAACCACGGGAGGTATTCTAAGGAAGCGCCGGCCACTTCGAACTGGGACCTTATCCTTTACCACGCCCTGGCCGCCACACTGAAACCCTATGATATTGAGGTACAGATATCCGACAACTTCTGTTTAATAGTCGAAATCCAGGGCTGCAGGTTCTTTTTATTCCACGGCGACCAGTGCAAAGCATCCATGGGTGTGCCTTATTTCTCGCTCACAAAGAAGTTGATGAGCTGGTATGTAACCTATGACGGGTTCGATTATGCAGTCTGCGGTCACTTCCACAAAGACGATTTTCTCCGGATCAATTCTAAATGCAAACTCTTCATGGGAGGCTCGACAGTAACGGATGACCCCTTTGCTCAGGAGATCATCGGCACCTCGTCGGTGCCCTGTCAGTGGACGTGGGGAGTGCATAAAAACAAAGGCGTGACCTGGGCGTATTCTTTGGTGGTGGATAGTAAGTATTTTCCAAGAAAGTAATTATTCCTCTCGCCCCTCGGCCTGACCAGCCGGGGGGCGTTTTTTCTATTTACAGGAACCGGTCGCCAGGGCTAAATTTAGCGTGGGCCCGGCCTGCATCATCCGCATTGAGGGCAGTGAGGTAGCGCATAGTTGTGGCGATATTGCTATGCCCCATAAGATATTTGAGGGTCACGATATCTCCGCCGTTTCTCAGGTATTCGATGGCAAAGGTATGGCGGAACTTATGGACGCCGGCGCGCACCCCGGCCGCCAGGCCGACCTTCCGGATAATGGTACGCAACCCGTCAGGGGTCAAAGGTTTCATCTCCTCACTTAGGAACAGATGCTCTTTGGCACGGCCCCCGGTATCTCTCAAGATCATATATTTCCATAATTCTTTCTGGGCCTTGGATGAGATGTGGACGGTCCTCTCTTTATCTTTTTTGCCGATCACCTTGATCGCGCCTTCCTTAAAATTCACCATACTAACTTTCAGGTTGACGATCTCCGACTCCCGGATCCCTGTGTCTATCAACATGGCGATCATTGCGCGGTTGCGGGCCCCACGGAAATCCGTCTTCTTGCAGACCGCCTGCATTGCCTGCACTTCCTGCAGCGTATAGGTTTTAATCTCCCGACTATGGAGCTCGGGCGCATTAATATTTTTCATTGGGGAGACCTCAAGGAATCCCTCGGCCTGGCACCAGTTAAAGAAAGACCTCAGGACACGGAATCCCTGATGTTGCGTCGAAGGATTCACTGTCTTCTTCCTCTCTGCCATGAAATCCCTGACGTGATAAACATTGATGGCCCCTATCTTCAAATCCCCAATATGCTTGAGGAAGAGGTTAAGATTGTAGCCATATATCTCCACCGTCCTGTCCGCTTTATTCTCGGCGTTAAGGCTGGTCAGATAATGGCTGATCGTTTTTGACAAGAGCAGCGTGTCTAAAACCGACATTTTATATCTATCCTCTGAAAGAGCAGCGGGTCTACGTTTTTGCCTTAGCTTCATGGCGTCCCTGGGGGGATTCGAACCCACGACCCGCTGCTTAGAAGGCAGCCGCTCTGTCCGCTGAGCTACAGGGACCTGTACCGAGTTTAACACAGGAAAACGAGCGGCTTCAACAGCCGTCAGGAACGGGTTGAAGTTACGCAGCCTCAGCAGCGGCAGGCTTGGTGGACTTATCTGACTCGGCGGTAGCCGGCTTGGATTTTTCGGGTTCATTGGCCACGGTCACTTCCTTGGACGTATCAGGCATTTTGGCAGGCAACTGGGCCTCAGAGGGCCTCTTGCTGTCGGTGACATAAAAGCCCGATCCCTTGAAGATAATGGGCACGGGCATAAAACGGCGCCTGGATTTACCTTTGCACTTGGGGCAGGCCACGACGTTCTCATCGTCAAATCCCTGCCTGAGCTCAAAACTGTTGTCGCACTTCGAACAAGCATATTGATAAATGGGCATGTGTCCCTCCGGGAACTGCTATGTGTAAACTACAAAATTAGCACTCTTTAAGCCTGAGTGCTAATTTAATATTGTAGTCATATTTCGAAGTCCAGTCAAGTATTTGAGTCCTGTGGCACTCTTAATCATGTGTTAGCCGGTACCGCGCGGTTGCAGCTAAAGTGTAATGACCTCATTCATGGCCATGGTACGCACTTCGGTGCCGGGGCACTCCGCCCGCACTTTTTTCACGAACGGCGTAACATCCACGGCGGTGGAGATGGGCGGGTAGAAGTCGTCCTGGTGGTGCGGTATGACCATACGCGGCTTTAATACACGGACGTACTCGAAGGCGATGCCGCAGATATTCGAGTGGCCCTGCAGGGGAACGAGCAGCAGGTCGGGCGGATTGGCCGCCAGTTGCTGAAGCTCTGCGGGCGGGGACCCGGCACTGCCGAAATGGTGCACGGTGAAGCCGTCGATGGTGAAACGCCAGCTCATAACCTGGCCGACCGGGTAGCTGTTGTTCATGCGGGATAAGCGGGAATAGCGGTGCCCGATGCGCCAGAGTGCGCGGGCCACCAGCGGGACATCGAATTTGACGTGGCGGCTGAAAAAGGCCTGCGCCCGGTAGGCGCCGAAATCAGCGGTAAACCCGTCGGCTGTAACGGCATGTACGCGGCTGCCATCCACCCCCTCCCGCAGCAGCGTGCCGGCGGCAACCTCCGAGCAGTAAGCGGTGGAGGAGCCAAGCGCCATGACGGCGGGCACATCTTGAACGTGGTCGAAATGGCCGTGGGTGATGAATATCTGCCCTGCGCCGGCGATCTCCCCGGGCTGCATGTTTTGAACCGGTTTGGCTTGCGCATTGCGGGAAAGATAAGGGTCTATAAGGAATGCCTGTCCGCCGGCCTCAACCTTAAAGCCGGACGTGCCCAGCCATTGAAGTTTCATGATTGCCACCTCCTGCCATCGTTAACATCGTGTATTATACGTTATCTTCACTACAGCAGCAGGCTATGCTATACTATGAAACTGCCCGCCCTCCCCAGTGGCAAAGCGGGCATTTTGAATCCGGGGCTCGTAGCTCAGGGGTAGAGCGGTCGGCTCATAACCGATTGGTCGTAGGTTCGAAACCTGCCGAGCCCACCATTTATCCCCCCTTAAGGTAACCGAAGGCCGATTTGGCTGCAACCGCGCCGTCGCCCACCGCAGCGGCAACCTGGCGGGCGGAATTGCTGCGGATATCACCGGCGGCAAATACCCCAGGCAGGGAGGTGCGCATCACTTCGTCGGTGGGGATGTTTCCCTCAACGTCCAGCCTGACAAACCCCTTGAACGGTTCGCTGTTGGGTATCAGCCCGATTGCCACGAAAACGCCGTCAACACGCAGCGGGGAGACTGCGCCGGTCTTCACATCTTTTATCTTCAAACCGCTCAGCACCTCCTCGCCCTCGAGCCTGTCCACGACGCTGTTCCAGATGAACTGTATATTGGGGACGGACTTGGCGGCCCGCTGTACCACCTCGCTTGCCCTCAGCTGGTCGCGGCGGTGTATGACGTATACCCGGCCTGCATGCTGGCTCAATTCCATGGCATCCGACACAGCCGTGTCGCCGCCGCCGACCACGGCCACGTCCTTGCCCTTGAAAAGGAAGCCGTCGCAGGTGGCGCAGTAGGACACACCACGGCCGGTCAGGCGGTCCTCGTGCTCGATCCCCATCTTGCGGTAGTTGGAGCCGGAGGCTATGACCACGGCCCCCGCCCGGTAAGTACCGTCTTCGGTGATGATTTCGAAGCCCTTGCCAGCCTGCGTGATAGCGGTGACGTCCGCCGTCTCGATGTTGAGGCCGAACTTGAGGGACTGCTCCTGCATCAGCTGGCCGAGCTCCATGCCCGATACTCCCGCTGGGAACCCGGGGTAATTCTCAACAAGGCCGGCATTGACGATCTGCCCGCCGGGGAGCATGCGCTCGATCAGCAGGGTGTTCAGGCCGTACCTTGAGAGGTAAAGGCCGGCCGTCAGGCCTGCAGGCCCGCCGCCGATGACAATGGCTTCATATTCCTTCATATCAACCTCCGTGGCGAACAGGGATGTATTTGACATAACGTTATTTCCGGCTGTGGTACTTGCGGTATACCTCCTTGAGGTGCTTGTTGGTGACGTGGGTGTAAACCTGAGTGGTGCGGATGCTTTCGTGCCCCAGCATCTCCTGCACGGACCGCAAATCGGCACCCTGGATGAGCAGATCGGTGGCAAACGAATGCCTCAATGTATGCGGGTGCGCATCGAAGGGCAGGCCGGCTTTTTTGGAGTACTTCCTGACGATTAGCTGTATGGACCTTGGCATGAGGCGCATTTTCTCGCCCTGTTTTTCCTCGGACCGTTCGCGGCTGTAACGTATGAACAATGGCCTGAAACTGTCTTTGCGGGCTGCCAAATATCTTGTTATCCACTCGCAGGCAGTATCCGAAAGGAAGACGACGCGTACCTTGTTGCCCTTGCCCTTAACCCCGAATTCCTTTGTCTCAAAATTCATCTGGTCCCTGTTCAGCTTGGACAGTTCCGAAACCCTTAAGCCGGTACTGAAGAGTAATTCCAGTATGGCCCTGTCACGCAACCCGATTTCATCGGAGATTTGCGGGCTGTTCAGTAACCTGTTCAATTGGTCGGAATTTAGGAAGCTCACTATGCGCCCTTCCGATTTAGGCAATTCTATTTTATCGGGATTAAGAGTATTGATATCCCTGTGTGTGATCAAATACCTCAAGAATGAACGCAGGCAGATTATGTGGTAATTCTGGGTTATTTTCTTTATCCCCACCCCTTTTGGTGTCTGAAAATTGGCAAGGTATACCCGGTATTTCATCACCAGGTCCAAATCAATATTCCCGGGCTTCAAAGGGAGTGAGTTGCTTTCAAGCCAGGAGATAAAGCGGTCAAGGTAATGACGGTAATCACGGATTGTAAGAGGTGACAGCGACTTCTCAATTAGAAGATAATCCAAAAAGTCCGAGGCAAGTGATTTAATGTCGCCGCTTTCAACATTCATAACTTATTATATCAAGTACTTCCTGTTGCGCGAAAGTTACATTGTGCGTAATGGCAACATGAGCAAACACAGGGGTCACTGACCTTAAGCCTCCGATTCCTCACTAACCACATCCTGGCATTGCTTACCCAACCCGCTGATCTCGAACTCCACGCGGTCGCCCGGTTTCAGCCAGAAGTCATCGCCCCACGATTTGGCATTGCCGGGCGGAGACCCCATCAAAATGACATCGGCTGGATAAAGGGTAAAGAATTTGGAAAGGTGACTGACGATGTGCGCCGGGTTGTAAATATAGTCACTGGTATTAAAATCCTGCCGCGTTATACCGTTGACCTGTAGTACGGCATGCAGGTCTGAGGGGTCCTTGACCTCATCCGTGGTAATTAAAAACGGCCCCAGCGGCGCGAAATTATCGAAGCTTTTTCCCCTGGTAAACTGTTTGTCGTTGGTCTCGAACTGCCAGTAACGCTCGGAAATGTCCTGGCCGCACATATAGCCGAATATGTGGCCGCCGGCGGTAACAGGGTCCAAATACTTTCCCTTGCGGCCGATAACCACTGCCAACTCCCCCTCCCAGTCTATCTTTGGAGTAAAGCGGTTATGTAAAATTGGGTCGTTGGGCCCACAGACCGAGCTGTTGGCCTTGAGAAACACAACCGGCTCGGAACTTTCAGTCAACTGCTCCCCCATCTGCCGGGCGTGGAGGCGTGAATTATAACCGATGCATATGAGCTTGCCCGTGACAGCGACCGGGGCGCCTA
>Ga0247841_10002872_pt1 | contig 33183 bp, 19 predicted proteins | sample LaCruzMarch2015__2_FD_192410 | JGI IMG/M metagenome (GOLD analysis project Ga0247841, IMG submission 192410) | Freshwater microbial communities from meromictic Lake La Cruz, Castile-La Mancha, Spain - LaCruzMarch2015_18m | ecosystem: Environmental > Aquatic > Freshwater > Lake | place: Spain...
GTTCAAGCTGATCCCGGCGGGAACGGTTAAGCTGTGCCATACGGTAGGGTGGGAAAGGGTTGAACGCCTTCCCTCCTACCGTACTTAAAGATTCCTATGCATTTGAGATTTCAGTTCGGGAAGAGAGATGATTGACATTTTTTGTTATTATTATAATATATCTTAGCCAGTCAGCAGAGCAAGATGCTCAAACGCTGACCTGGCAACGCGGCAGTTCATTCACACCTTTGAAAGGAACCAGGGATCACTATGGAAGAAGGAAAGTTCACGCCTGCGCAAACAAGCAATGCGATGTTGGGCGTCATCTTGATCGCGGTCGTGCTCGCGGTCGTCGCTCTCATGCGCGGCGGACATGATCAACGACAGCAGAACCTTGCGGAACTGACGGATGCGGTCACCCCCAAGGAACACGCGGCCAGCGCGCCGCGCAAGGCCATGAAGGACCAGGCCGCCTCGCCCGACATTCCCGCGCAAGCGCTGTTCGTCACCAAGTTGGCCCATGAGTTCGCCAAGGAAGTGGAGTTCACAGTCGTGTGCTCCAAATCTACGGAGGAACTCGAAACCGCACTTGACGAAATCGTGAGCGCCTATGGCGGTGCGTACGACTTCCAGTCCGTCCAAGACGAGAAGTGGGTCTATGCCCGCAACAACGCCCCTGATCAACTGGTCGTTGGCGTCGTCGCCACCGCTACGATGGTCACTGTGACCTTCAAGGCGAACCCCACTCCCGAGCAGCTCACCACAGTCACGAAACCGGTGAGGCTGCTCGCTTCCGCCCTTGGTCTTCCGACCCAGGGCACGTGGAGCGGAAACGACTCCACCAGAAAATTCACCCTTCGGAACCCGGCGGAACTCCCTCCGGGCAAAATGATGTAACGTAACCCAGAACTGCCGCGAAAGACCCCTCCCGCATGATGCGTGTGAGGGGTTTTTCAAAAACTAAAAAATCACGTATCTGCTATAAAATTTCGTATTTATTGGGTGTTTTGAATGATTCTGGTGTATTGACAGTTCTATTCAATATTTTATAATATCTGATGCCAGTCAGCAGAGCATGATGCTCAAGCGCTGTTTGGTAACGCGGCAGTTCATTCACACCAAAGGAGAAACACATGCTTGAAAGCCTAGATGACACTCTGGGCGGTTCGCCCGGACAAGATGAGCTCTTCGTGACCGATCGATTGGTGAGTCGGAAAAGAAGGTTGACGAATTTCGCCGACCTTGAGCCAAAGACGCAGTGGGCTATTGTCGGCGGTACTTTCTCCGTTGCCCTCCTGGCGTTTGGGTTCTCGGTGGCGGCGTTCTTTGTCGCCGGGCATAACGCGAAGCAGCCCGACGAACCCAAGGCGACCGCAACCGCCGTCCCGTCCTATGAGGAACCGCAGCAGGAGCAACGTGCTCGCCCGCAAGGCGATACCACGAGGCTTGCGTCTGCCCCGCGCCCCGGACACGCCACCACCAGCGATGAGCCGGCCCCGGCCGAGTCGGCTCCGGCACCGGTAGTGAAGCGCGAGGCGCCCACGCTCCTGATCGCGGAAGTCGCGACGGATCTCTCCGGCGTCGTGAGTTACAGGATCGTTGGCGACCCTAAGTCGCGGAACAACCAGGAAGCGGTGTTCCCGGCGTTTGACGCTGTGATCACTGCAGTCGACGGCTATAAGTTCGAAGCCGAAGATGGTGGGGAGCGGGTCTTTTCCCGCACCTCCAACGCGCAGTCGATAAGCGTCATCAACGCCTCTGCCGACAGGCTCCTTGTGAGCTTCAAGGCGGAACCCAGTGATGCGCAACTGGACCGGCTGATCGAGCCGGTGAAAGCGCTCGCCACGGCCCTCGGCGTCGAGTACGTCGAAGGCAAATGGATCACGGGTAGTTGGGGCTCCAAAGACACCGCCCGTGCGTTCGAGTTCAAAAACCCTGCGGTCCTGCCGCCGGGGAAAATGAAGTAACAGTAACCTAGAACTGCCGCGAGAACCCCTGTGCATGATGCATAGGGGTTTTTCTTAAAGTTCCAACCTCTCCCCCTTCATCCCCCTCTCCACGAGAGAGGGGGAACTCCATCAAATTCCGAACTCCCCTTTCTCTTGTGGAGAAAGGGGTCGGGGGATAGAGGTTATGTTGATAAAGCAAGAAAGGGCAGGAAAATGGAGGTTTGCTTCAATGGGTAAGAATGAAATCGAAAAATTAAGAAGAAGAGAGTATGTGTCAGAGAAAGACAAGAGATATCCGGACTCGAGCCCTCAATCCCCCAATATCCCTCTATTTTCAGCTTCATTTGACAATTTAAGCCTGTCTTAGGCATTGACTTTTTCTATTTATTTGCTATTTTATCTATTACGTGATTGCCCGTTCTTTGCCAGGTACGTCTTTTTTGAAGGCTTTCTGGATAAGCGATTGCGCGATCTTTGAAATCACCGCATCTTCCCTCCGCGCGTAGCTGATCAAACTGACATGGTTGTCAGTACGTGGGTCAGTTACGCAGCGGCGGGATAGCAAACAATTCTACAAAGGGAGAGACCGAACATGTTCAAGAACCTGTGTCTGTGTGTCGTTTTTTACGCGGTGACCTCGCAAGCGGCCATCGCCCAACCCCCAACCCCGGCCCCCGTGCCGGACGCCCTTGCGCTCGTGAAGAGTGCGCAGCAGATCGTGGCCCAAGACTTGGCCAACGCCTTCGCTCGTCGCGAAGCGGCGCTCAATGCGATCGCCGACACTGCCCAGAGCAAAGCCAACGCAGATGCCGAAGTCGTCCGTTTGGAAGGTGATCTGAAGGCCATCGCGGAAAAGCGGGACGCCCTGAAGACCGTGATCGTCGAAAAGCTGACTGCCGAGGTGGACAAGCTGCAGGCAGCGAACAAAGCGTGGACCGATGCGCAGACGGACCTGGCGAACTCGGCCGGGAAATCGGCGACGGTACTCAGACTCGTAACGGAAAAGTTCGAAGCGACAAGTGCGGCCCTCGAAGCGGCCAAGCAAGCCTTTGCGACTTTCGTGACGGAGACGAATACGGCCGTCGGAGTGACGATTGCGACGGACATTGATGTGCTTGTCGCAGCCGATGCTTTCACCCCAGTTTTGGGAGAGCTTCATCAGGCCGTATTCGCCGCCAATACGAAGTTGGAGGAGGCGAAGACCAAGGCTGGCAACATTACCGACACCGCGGCACAGGACGAACTGCAAAAGGCGCAATCGGAGATTGTGCGTCTGGCGCTCATCGTGAGCGATCTGATGCGAATCGACAACCAACCTATGAAGGTCGAATTGCCGGCCTCCACGAACGAAGCGCTCGCCGCACTGGTGAAGAACGGCGCCGATCAGAATGCAGCGATCAGCACACTCACCACCACGGTGGGAGCGGTATCCGGAGAGGTCACCAAAGTGGCCACCGCTGTGGACAAGCAGACAGCCACCATGGACAAGACGTCCACCGCAGTCACCGGACTCACTGGTGAAGTGTCCAAGCAGGGAGTCGCAACGGCCACGGCCCTCGGCACTCTGAACACGACTGTTCAAACCGGGTTCGCGGAGCTGAGCAAACTGCTCGACCCCAAGAACGGTGCCCTCAACGCAGAGATCGCCAAGCTGACTGCCGCCGTGGCAGCCACCGGCCTCTCAAAAGAGAAGGCAACGGAGCTAACCGGAATTCTCAATCGAATGGAAACGCAGCTTGGAAAGGGCTGCACGGACGCGACGATGAAGGAAATCGTCGCACTCCTCCAGGCGCTCAAGGAAAAAACCGAAAAGCAGGCAGTGGCCGCACCTGTGGCCGAAACCTACGTCCAAGACTACAACAGTGGCCGTTGGCGGCCGTTGCTGCGCTGCCGTAAGTGAGCAGAAGCTATCCTGCCCCAGCCCCGTTGATGAAAGGATTCATCGACGGGGCGCTTGTGCCCAAAAAACAGGCAAAGCGCCTTAGAATTTATTCACGCTGTCCTTGATGTCGTCCATTCCGACGGCGCTCGCAGGCGCCACTTCCTTCTCTCCCTCCTTCACTGTGATCTTTCCATCGGGGAAGAGGGTGATGGTGCGCGCACCCTTGGAGAGCACTACATTCTCTCCTTCATTTTTGGCCGTGAAATCCTGCTTGGCGTCCGGGGAGTCAGACAACGCAAGACCGTTCATCATCGTGAAAACCTTCTGTTTTGTCTCAGAAGATGACTGCGCATGATCAGCCAACAACTGCTTGGCCGCCTGCGCAAAATCAGCGGAGCGCAATGCGGCGCTCATGCCATCGGAGAGCCGCTCAACGGAATCCAGCTCTGCGGAAACTCTGTCGAGCAATGATCCATCTTTTCCCGGTTCCGGTTCCGATGACGGAATCGCGGTCGCACTCGCCGCCGCTTCTTTAACCAATTCCACGGCTTTTTGCGGCAACGCTTTGAGTGTTTGATCGAGCGGATCGTCTGACCTCTCTTGCACAAATTTCATCAGATCTTCTTCGATGATATCCCCAGAAATATCCTTTTCCTCTATCACGTTTTTTTCATTCCTCACGGTCATTTTTTTATCCGGCGCGCCGATTTCCACTTTTACAATTCTGAGCGGCATATCCGGCGAGAGTGTCACGAAGAGTTTTGTCTCCAGGGGAGGAAATAGTTCTCCTTTGGCATCCTTCAATCCGGTAGAGAAACTTGTCATCAGCATTCCCTGCCTTTTTTCCGGCGAATAGTTCTCCAAGACTCCTCCATTCTCCTTGCGTAATTTGTCATAGGCTTCCTGCGGGACTTTGTTGCCGTTCGCTGTTTCTGGAGCGGCAGGAGGTGTAGCGAAAGGATCCGCGCCCGCTGGCACAGACTCTGCCGGAGCAGAAGTTGATGCCGGAGGAGTTCCAAAGGGATCTAGCTGTTCGGCCGGTGCATCCACCACTTGTCCATTTTTAAACTTCTCCGCAAAGTCCACGATCTGCTGCACAGTCATCAGCTGCCACCCTTGAATGTCAACTGATTCACGGATAGCAAACGGATCATTTGTCGCCGGTTCGAATGCGACACGCACTTGTGCACTTCCACTCTGAACTCCTGCAGAACTCAACGGAACAAATTTCAACAGGCCTTCTTTCTCTTTATACGTCCCCGGAACGGACAACTCCTGATTCGATACGGTACTTCCGGGAATCTTTGCCGCTGCTCCGTTCAAGAACTGTTCAATGTCTATTCGCACTTTTTCCAGTTGTGCATTATTTTCATCCACTGCCTTCTTCTCTGCACTCCTGTCATACGCATCAATCACTGCTTTCACTTGTTCCGGCGTTCTTGTCTTGTACTCATTCCCTTCAACAAAACTTCCTTCATGATTTTTCGCAGAACGATAGTAGATGCGTGTGGTGTTGTCGTTCTTCCTAAGGTCAATTGTGAACTTTCCGTCCTCATTTGCATCTATGATCATCGGGAGATCTGCGCCATCATCAAAGGGATCCTTATCACCAATTATCGGATTTCTGCCTACAAATGTTTTTTGCAGAGCGGCAACATAGGCAGCATGATCCGAATTCACCTCCGGGGTGTTTGCGGGTGCTGCTGGAGAGGGCGCCGAATCGGGCGCAACCGACCCAGCCGGTGCTGCCGCCGGAGCAACTTTTATCCCGCTCACATCCACGGCTTTTACCTCCAGTTCTTTGGGGAGTGAATTCTCTATTTTCATGCTGACTATCACCTCTAGGGCACGCTTCTGGCACGCCTGTTTGATTTGATCATCCGGCGCCGTACCGAGCAGTTGCACCGTTTTGCCTTCATCCGCAATCACCACTTTCTCCAGAACAACTTGCCCAATTATTTCCATGATCCCGGGCGATGCGAAATCCAACTGCAATTGCCTGAGTAACAATGCCTCCAATTTCGGAATGTCCAACGGAGCGGGAGGTGCCTCCTTCTCGTCCGCTTTCTTGAGGACTTGTTCGATCTGATCCGTGAGCGGCTTGCTACGATCGATGCCACTCACATCCAGCTCTTTGTCATTGCGCGTGACCTTGTCGATGCGATTCACATCCTCATTGAAACTGATGCTCAGCCGCATCTCCCCCTTGGAAAGATTCAAGGTCTGCAACCTGCCTGCCGTTCCCGTTGCAAGGATTGCCGCGACTTCGTAGCCCCTGTCCTTGAACGTGGCTGTGGCATAGTTCTTGATAGTCTCTGTGGGATCTTCCACTCCCTTGAGCGCATCACTCATACGCGAGGCAACATCCGATGGGGCGGATGCCTGCTTCTCTCCCTCCATCTTGGCTTCCGGCTTTTCATCCTGAGGATTCTCTGACTCCGGTGGGGAGGGAGGGCGAGCGGCAGCTTCTTTTTGCTCCGCCTCATATGCAGCTTGCCTCTCCGCAGCTGAACGGAACGGAACATCATCGGGCGCCTTCTTTTCTTCATACGCCTTCAGGCACTGCTCGTATCGATCCTTCACGTCATTCATGGGATTTTCCAGTGCAATTTTTTGGTTCTTCACCGCATCATCCCACTTCCCCAAACGAGCGCAGACCGCCGCCAGGACAGCGCAGGCATCATTATCATTTCGTCGGCTCTTCAGGATTTCACTCAGAATCGTTTCCGCCGCCTCCAGGTCTTCCTTCTGCACATTTGGATTCCGAAGCAGGTTACTGACCCAATCACAGACTTCATCGGGACTGACGTGACTCTCGGAATTACGCTCAGAATTCTGACTAAAACTTTGATCCGGAATTTCGAACGCCAATGCCGGTTTATTCGCGAACAATTTCTTCATTTCCGCTATCGCAGTGTCAAAGTGCCCCTTGTCTCCGCTCCGTAATCCCGTGGAACAGAGTTCCTTGGTAAGCGCCATACACTGTTCATTGAGCGGCAATTGAACTTTGGTCCCCACGTCCACCAGAATTTGGCGTGCACGCAGATAGTGCTCATGTGCCTCCTTTGGCTTACCCTCCTCCTGGCTCTTCCTCCCTTGATCCAAGGCATCAAAGAACGGCTGCAGTTCCTTCCGAATTTCCTTGAGCTTGGTGACGTCTGCCTGCTTGGGCTCCCACTTCGACGACATGGATTCACCGACTAACGCACCCGAGCGATCAAAAGAGGCGGATAATGATCCGAATAAGCCGCTGGAAATGCTCACAGCTCCGGAATTTCCCCATCCGGCTACGCTCTCACTTCTGTTTGCACTATGCAATGTTTCCTGTTCGTCCATCGCGCCCCGAACGAAGAAGGAAGAGCCCCTCTCGTAGCGGCCATTTCTCTCTTCAAAAGTATATTCATAACCATCCCTTGAGAGCAGCATCTTTTTCTCGTCTTCACCTTCCACAAAGAAGAGATCTCCATCTCCCCGGGCAGGAGTGGCTTTTGCCAGAAATGGCTTTCCTTTGCTTCCGCGCAAGATCATGTACTCCTGACCATCCCCCCCTTTCCACACATCCGAATGTTCTGTGCGAACATCCGTTCTCTGATAGACGACCTTGTCCCCTACTTTTCGCATCCTCTGATTCAAACGCTCCACAGTACCGCCACTCTCCAGGGCTTTGGTTTCCGCCTCCGTGATCGGCGAAAGCTTTGCCTGTGCCTTTTCGGCTTCATCAAGCGCTTGAGTCAGACGATCTTGCCACCCTTCCTCCATGCTCACACCGACGAACGGATGCACATCGTTGCGGAATCCCTGCAGATCCTTCTGTGATTGCGGCACGATGAAGATCGATACCCTCTGCAGCAGATCCTTCCGTTTGGACTCAAGTTCCCCCAACTCCTTCCGGAATGATTTGAAATTCCCATCGCCGATCAGGTGTTGCAAATCCTCGCTCGTGAGTGCCGGATGTAACCGCACATCCGTCCTATTTTTATTCGTATAATCGTGCGTGTCTATCGTGTTATTCGCATTCTTGAATTGTTCCGCATGCTGCGGCCACTCCTTGAGTTTCTTTGCGATATTTTCCTTTGTATCCTTATGGGCAATGACCAGCGTGTCCCCATTCTGTAATTTGGTGGCGACATCGTCTGCGGTACTGATGATGATTTTTCCTCCACTCACAGCTTCTTTGATCTGATCCAATTGTTTCTTTCCCTCCGTATCAGTTCTCCAGAGATCAATGATCTGTGCTAAATAATCCAACGCCGGGATCTCCGCGGAAGCCTTCACCTCCTCTCCCGGTTTCCCTTGAGTATCAATATCCATACCCATTCCCTTCACCGTTTGGATTGCTCGGGCATTACTCGCCTGACGCTGCTGCGGTGTCAGAGCAGGTGCTTGCGATTCTGCGCTGCGCGTGAGAGGTGAGGGTGCGGCGGGAGCAGCGGGTACATCTGCGGAATTTGACGGTGCTGCAGGCTGAGCGGAAGGGTTCAAGATACCTTTATTTATTTGATTAAATGCACTCAAAATCGGTACAACTTGAGGATATTTTTGTCTCAGTTCTTGGGGAACGAAATCCAAAGTTGAAGTATAATAGGATTCTTGCTCTCCAGCAATTTTCGATCCTTGTTTTGGAGAATTATACACGGCATACCAGTTATTATTATCAACGCTAAAGAATATATGGATCTCGGTACCCGCTTCCGGTTTCCAATACAATTCCACAGGAAACTGAACAAGTTTTCCCTCGCTGTTTATTGGTTGATCAATTTTGAGTGTCACATCTTTCGGACCAATCCCGGCGGGCAACCCACTCTTCAAATACTCCATACCGTCTTTAAACCGTTTCTTCTCTTTAGGATCAGTAATTTGATCCTCAATTGCTTTCGCTTTGCTCCAATCGGGACCTTGCGGGACTGCGGAAGCTGCTTCAGGAGCCGGAGATGGCAGATCCGGAGTCACTGACGGAGCTTCAGCAAAGACATCCGTCCCCTGCTCCAGCTTCTTAAGATCGGCGATCAACGCATCCAGATCAGGGTATTTCTTGTCACCCTCCAAACCGGTTGTTGATGGCCAGAGTCTCCACGGGGTTCCCTTTCCACCTCCGTTGTCGATCCATCGATCCGGTACGAACGGGTCGCCCCTTACTGACACCTTCCACTCATCAAAGTGGATGCCATCCCGCGGCCCCTGTTTCTCCAATATAATATTTGGGGCTTGACTCTCGATCTTGGCTTGATAGATTGACTTTTCCGGCGGTACCGCAAAAGGATCCACTGCTGCCGATGGTGCGGACCTGGGAGCAACGGAAGGAGCGGGCGGCGCGGAAAGTGCCTGCGGCTGCGGAGTACCGGATACATCGCGCGTGGGAAGCTGGCCCGGTATTGGCTTCTGAGACGGAGGTGCCTCATGACGACCCATCCGCTCACGCGCATTCGTGACACGTTCGAACATATCCTGCATCTGCGAGAGATCTTTATCCGTGAGTTCGTGGTCAGGCCCTTTGCCACCTATTTCCTTATCATACTTCTTCACTATCCACTCAATGACCGGCTTCCATGCCTGGGCATTGATCCCCCAACTCCTGATGTCCCCGTTCTTAAGCTCAGTGCGCAACTTGCCCGACGGTCCCAGCTCCTCAATCACCTTCTGACTGTTTCTGCCGAAGTTCTGCAGTAAACGCTCGTTACTCCGCCTTCGGCTCTCAGGGCTCAGACTCCGCTCTGTCCACCGACTGTACTGAGCACGCTCGCTCTCCGGACGGTATCCAACTTTCGTAGGGAATGGTCTCTTGCCCGCCTGCCACTCGCGAATGAGATGCTCCGCCGATATGGGCGGTTGGCGATCGTAGCGCTCACCCAGCCACCGCTCGCGCTGCTTTAATTCCATCTCTTCCCCCGGCCCAAATCTTGCATCGGTGGAATCGATGTAATCGGGCTTGCCGGGCATCATGCGCGGCCGATTGCTTGCGCTGTCAAAGCGGTAGCTCTCGGTGGTTCCGTTGTTGCCGCTGACTCTGAAGTTGAGTTCATCCGGATGCCAGCCCATGAGCTGCGCACAGCGGAGTCTGGCCGTCTGGCGCGTGGAGTAGACGGTGCTCGTGCGGAAGGCATTGCGCTCCGAGGGCGTGAGAGTGCCTCCATGGGTATCGGTGAAGTAGTTGCCAAGACGGTTGCGCTTGGCCAGATTCTCGGCCTTGAGCTGATCCATATCCGATCGGCTGTAGACCACATCGCCGCGATTCCACTGACCGCCGCTAAAGGTCTCTTTGTACATACCCACCTTGGAATCGTAACGTGTGCGGATGGCGCCCTCTTTGGGTGCAGTCTTTGAGCCGGGGCTTGGGCAATTGAATTTCCGAGCGGATGAACGGGCGGCGGTGCCTGCGGTCTCGCAACAATGATCTTCTGCCGCCGCCTTATAGCGCATGGAGGTCGGCTGGAACTGTGGTTCCGGCTTGTTGCAGTTGCCGCAACGAACGGTTGCGCGAGTGTCTAAGCAGCGAGAAGCGGTGGCGCCCGCTGCGCCTGTGCACCGCTTCTGTTGATCGACGGTCTGCTTCAATGAATTCACTTGTGCACTGAGATCCACATTCTGCTGCTGCAAGTCTGCGACCTTCTTTTCCAATTTCTGAACTTGCCGTTCCGGAGTCTCGGCGGCAAATCCAAGAAGACGCCTCTCGGATAAACCGCTCCCGTGCCCCCCCCTCACCCAGCCCTCTCCCCCCTGTGGGTGGAGAGGGGGGCAAGAAGCGCCAAAGAGGGAGCGGAGGAATCTCATTTCTGGGGAGCGGTATCATCCAGAGCCTGTTCAATGGATTGCATCTTTGCCTGCTCCTCGTTGGCATTCACGGCGCGGACGTACGCTTCCATTTCCATTCGCCACATTGTCACGTCATCACGCAGACGTTCCTCAAATCCCACAAGCGCGTCTTCAAACGCCATGAAGGCAATGGTGTAGCGCTCGTAGCGTGCGGCACGATCCTCATCACTCTCCCCCGCATACTTCTCATCCGCATGCGCGATTTGATCCGTCAGCAAATCGGGCTCGATGTGCTGCATGAGCTCGTCGTAGAGCCACTGCGCAGAAGGGTATCCCTCGGCTTTTCCCTGCGGAATCGGAGGATCGGTTTTTGTTGGCATTTCTCATTATTATAGCAAATTTTCAATATTTGGACAATCCTACCTGCTCTCCGCTTGTATTAGCCATCTTCCCATAAACCTTTCCTACGCCCTACCCCCCACTCCCTACGCCCTCCTGAATCAGCTTCTTCCCCTCGGCAATCTTCTCTACGCCTGTCTTCACCTTCTCCACGCGATCCTGAAATTCCTGCAATGTTTCTCCCGCCTGACGCACCACTTCCGTTCCAGAATCCAAGACAACCCTCCCGGACTTCAACGCGTCTTCCGCCGTCCCCTTCACGGTGACATAGGCTCCGCTGGCCGTTCCGGTAACCTCTGCCCACCACGCTCTGGCCCGCGCCTGCTGGCGCTGGATGGGGGCGCAAGAGGTGAGGAATAATGTCATGACCAGAACAATCTCCCATCCCCTTCCCTTCCCCCGGCAGGGGAAGGGCGTACTCCAAAATCTTTCCCCTCCCCCTCCGGGGGAGGGGTCAGGGGTGGGGGAGAAACGCCCAGAAGAAAAATTGCGCCCCATATCAGACTATGCGATATCCGTCACCGTACCCCCCGGTCCTTCTCCCTTAGCCGAAGATTCTGAAGAAAAATCCTGCTCCACGCCATACTTCTTAAAGAGCTGATCAAAGGACCCATCGGATTCATCCAGCGCCTGGTGAAGCATCTTGAGCTCCTGCTCATTCAAGCGCAAAGAAGAAGAGGCGTTCTGGCGATTATCTGTGGGGAAGGGCAACGCGCCCAATTTCTCCACGCCCTGCAGCGACGCATGCAACACAATAAATGCTGCGCACGTCTCACACTTAAGTTGCAAAAGCATGGCCTTATCACTCACTACTCGCACCGAAGAGAAATCGACCGGCACGGCCTTGCCGCACTGCGGACAGCGCATCTGATTACGAATGCGAGAGAGGATTTGCTGGAGCGTGTGCGGATCAAGTTCCATCAAAAACAGTATAGCACGAAGGGTGATTTTTCTCAAAGAAAAGACAACCTGACAGCGGGGTTTTAGCTCGCTCCTCTGTTACCTCTTTTTTGGCGCATACCTCTCCACCATTCGACTTCGCTCAGGGGCTTCGAAGGGGGATAGAGGTTATATTGATAGAAAATGAAAGAAGTTGGGCAATGGAATTTTGAATGAATAGGAAAGTGAGGAGAATGAAATCTTTCATCAAAAAATGTCGCGAAGCGGTGGGTGGCTCTGACGGGCCCACCGCTGGAGCGACACCGCTAAAGGGAAAGGAGAGATCGTGAGAGGAAAACCGCTAGGTTTTCCTTTCGCGAAGCATCCGCTACACTCTCCTACCGTGTCCGGATCGCCAAGAATTTCACGGCACTCCCCCGCCCTCCCGCGTGTTCGCCGTGCGATAAAAAAAGAGCTCCCTGCGCCGACCATCGTGACGCACACAGAAGAAACGCAAGAGGTGCCTGTTCATGCCCCAGCACGCACGATCAAAAAAATACCGATGAAAGAAGTGAAGAAACCCGGAACAATCCTGAGCATGCAGCCGGTTTCGACTCCCATAAAGACCAAAGGTTATGATTTCTCTCTGCCGAAGGCTCTGAGCCGAATTGAAGGGCAGGCCGTAGCCGCCGTAGCCGCCATCATCGCTGTTGTGGCCATTGCGCAGGGAACCATCCGCTCAGAAACCCCCGTCCTCACTGCACAGGTGACCCAAGGCGAAAAGACAGAAATCGGCCTGGAACATTCCAAACCCATCACCCTCTCACTCGCCCTCACCGTGAACGGCCGCAAAGGTGTAGCCGATATTCGACACGACGCCCTGGAAACCGCACACCTGAGTTTGCCAAGCAGCTGGGTCCGGCGCGAGGTGAAGGGTGTGCCGCTCTCCGCCGTCACTGCTGAGGAGCCGATCTTCGGCTTCACGCGATGGGCTCTGCCGCCCGGCGCTTTGGTCTCATTTGACATCGTTCCTCCTGCAACCTTGGTCCTTCACCATCCTACAAATATTCCAGCAGAGATCGAACTGACGCGCGTAAATCTGGCTAACGGAACCGTCGAGAAGGATATCGTCCTGGTGCAGGATGGGAGCGTAGTGCTGTGGTGAATACGTTGCTCTGCACTCCCCTCACCCTGGCCCTCCCCCGCATGCGGGGGAGGGAGGTTTATCAAAACCCCCTCTCCCATCCACGGGAGAGGGCCAGGGTGAGGGGTTCATGTAAGACAGAGCACCCGCGATTCCAGTACACTACAGCCATGCTCGTTCTTCCCATCACAACCGGCATCCTCAAGAAGAACGATGATCTGGCCGCCGTCCTGACAAAGAATACGGATCTGCAAGACAGGGACATCATCGTGATTTCTTCAAAAGCCATCGCAACAGTGCAAGGAGCGGCGATCGATCTGACCGCCATACAACCGACGGACCAAGCCAAGTCCTGGGCCGAGCGCAGCGGCCGCTCACCCGAGTTCAGCCAAGCCGTACTGAATGAAACCGCGCGGCTGCATGGACGCATAACGGGAGGAAGTCCGCAGGCTATCCTCACGGAACTCAAGCCCAGGGGATTCACCGGCGTCCTGCTGGTCCCCAATGCCGGACTGGATCAATCCAATATCGCAGAGGGAGAAGTTATCGGCTGGCCGGCAGATCCCGTTGCTTCCGTGTGCGCGCTGCGGCAAGCGCTCGAACAGGGAACGGGCGTGCGTCTGGGGCTGGTCATAAGTGACAGCAACTGCACGCCGCGACGCTGGGGCGTGACCGCGTTCGCACTGGTTTGCTCGGGGTTCAATCCCCTCTCTTCTCAAATCGGCAAAAAAGATCTCTTTGGCCGGCCACTCACGATCACACAGGAAGCGGTTGCCGATCAGCTGGCCACGGCCGCCAACGCCGTGATGGGCAACGCCGATCAGGCTACGCCGGCAGCCATCATCCGCGATCATGGCATCGCCTTCAGCGATTTTGAAGGATGGGTGCCGGGGATCGATCCCAAGGAGGATTTGTTTCAGGGGATGGTGTGAGTGTGGTTTTTTCTTGCCTCACCCCCCCCCTCCCCCTCTTCCTTTTTTATGCAACCTCTCCCCCTTAAGTCCCCCTCTCCACAAGAGAGGGGGAGAGAGTTTTTCCCATGAGCAAACTCCCCCTTCCTCCTGTGGAGGAAGGGGGCAGGGGGAATGGAGGTTTGCGTAAAAGAGGAAGTAAGGAAGATGAGGCAGAATCAATTCAACCTTCACACATAATCCTCCGCATGCAGCCGCACCTTCGGGATTCCCCACTCCGTGAACGCATTGCCTTTCACATCCTTGACCATCTCCGGCCCGCCGCATACGTAGAGGCTTCGACCGGAAATATCAGCAATGACCTGCGGCGCGACCAAGTGCACGCGACCCGTGAGTCCCTTCCACACGGTTGAAGGACGCGTGAGTGCGCAGTGGTAGTGGAAATTGGAGTGTTGCCGCTCAATCACCTCAAAGAAATCACGCCAGAACAGATCTTCATCGCAACGGACGCCATGGATCAAATCCATCGGACGTGCGTCTCCCTGCGCGAGGAGCTCAACAATCTGTGACCTCAGCGGCGCCACCCCGGAGCCGGTGCCAATGAAGAGGAGTTTCTCTTCCCCTGCGGACGCAATGGTGAAGATGCCGAGCGGACCTTGGAGCTTCACCGCATCGCCTTCTTTGAGCACCTCCGAAATCCAGCGTCCCGCGCGGCCGCCCTGCTTGATCTTGGCCACAAAAAGAAGCTCCGATTCATTCGGTGCGGATGCGATGGAGAATGCGCGCCCTTGAATATCAACGGGATTATCCACAAGGGGGACCAAGAACATCACAAACTGCCCGGCCCGAAAGGTGAAGCCTTGCGGCTTTTCCAATGTGAACTCGAACATATCGTGCGCGATTTTGCGATGGCCGGTACAGCGAGAAGTGAACGTTGAGAGAGGCATGAAAAGATGAGAAGCGATCGGCCCTCCGTGGCCGCGGAATTTATGAAAGTAGTATTTCTTTATTTTCGATCATCTGTAAGACCTTCGGATACCATTCTTTCTCCAGTTCCTGCACGCGCTGCTGCAGCATTGCGGATGTGTCGCCGGGGAACACGGGGCACGTCTTCTGCAGCAGGACCGGACCCGTATCCACCCCTTCATCCATCAGGTGAATGCTGATCCCGCTCTCCTTCTCTTTGGCCGCCAACACCGCATCATGCACATGATGTCCGTACATTCCCTTCCCACCGTGCTTGGGCAGCAGAGCAGGATGCACATTGATGATCCGACTCTTACGCTCCGCAATGAACCAAGGCGAGAAGATAAACATCCAGCCCATGGCCGCAACCAGCGTATCATTCCCTCCCCCCAACGAAACAATGGCCTCCTGCACACGCCGATCGAATTTCTCTCGCGGTTCATCCGGGACTCGTTCGACAATCTTCAGCGGGAGTCCTGCTGCCTTTGCCTTCTCTATACATCCGCGATCCGACCGATCGGTCACAAGACCTAAGCACTTGGCGGTGAGATCGCCGCGCTTGATGGCATCCAGAGTGGCCTGAAAGGTGGTGCCGCGGGAAGATGAGAGGACGACGAAGTCCATGGGGACAGTGTACAAGAAAGTTGGATTTGTTTGCTGTTTGTTTTTATCCCCCATCCCCAACCCTTCCCCCGGCAGGGGAAGGGGGCACGCGTAAGAGCTTTCCCCTCACCCTCCGGGGGAGGGGCCAGGGGTGGGGGAGAAAACACAAACAACAATCCGCCATGCTCCTACCCCAACACCTTCACAAACTCATCAAACAGGTAGTTCGCATCCTCCGGCCCCGGAGTAGCCTCCGGATGAAACTGCACGGAGAAGAACTTGCCTGATTCGTGCCGAATCCCTTCCACCGTTCCGTCATTGGCGTTGGTAAACCAGATCTTCCAACCGGCTGGAAGCTCCGGCTTGACCGCAAAGCCGTGGTTCTGGCTGGTGATAATGCACTTGGCTGTGGCAGCGCCTGCAAGGTCATGCTCGATGCACGGTTGATTCACCCCACGATGACCGTACTTGAGTTTGTACGTATCGCCGCCGATGGCGAGCGCGAGCAACTGATTCCCCAGACAGATGCCGAAGGTGGGCAAATTTTTCTGCAGGCTCCACTGAATCTGCTTGATGGTAGCTTTGCACTGCTTGGGATCGCCCGGACCGTTACTGACAAAGACGCCATCAAATTTGAGGTCTGAGGAAGCCAAATCATAGTCCCACGGCACGCGGTGCACGGTCACTCCCCTCTTGAGGAAGCTGCGCAAGATGTTGTTCTTCACCCCGCAATCAAAGACGATGACCGATTTGCCGATCGCGCCTTCTTTTGGCTCGTACGTCACGGGTGCCTTGCAGCTCACCTCAGCAACGAGATTGGAGAGATTCGGATCAGCGATCTCCCCTCTCCCTCCGGGAGAGGGGCCGGGGGTGAGGGCCGACTGCACGATCCTCCCAAGCATGACCCCATGCTCCCTGAGCTTCTTGGTGAGCGCGCGCGTATCCACTCCCGTGATGCCCGGAATCTTATGATGCTCCAACCAATTATGCAGTGAACTCACCGCAGCCTGATGACTGAAGTGATCGCTGGCCTGTTCCACGATCACGCCCCGCACGTGGATCTGTTCGCTTTCCAAATTCTTGGCAAAGCCATACTCATTTTTCTCTTCGGAAGGCACACCGTAGTTGCCGATGAGCGGATACGTGAAAACCAAAATCTGCCCCCGATAGCTGGGGTCCGTGAGGCTTTCCACATAGCCGGCCATGCCGGTGTTGAAAACAACCTCACCGGAGGAATCGACTGCGGCACCGAATGATTCTCCGGAGAAGGTGGTGCCGTCCGCAAAAACAAGTGTGGCCATTCGTCAAAACGCAGAGTACACGAAGAAACCTGCACACTCTAGACTATCGGGAGTATTTACAGAACCGCTCTCATCGTCGACTCACGTCCCCCCGAACGACAACAGTTTATTGATGCGCTTATTATAGTGATCCGTCAGCCAATAGACCGGGTAGCTCACCGCATTGCCGATCTCCGTAACCGCACGGTGCGGCAAGGCAACGGTGCTTTTGAGTAAATGAGAAGGGGCAGTGAGCACGGCACGGGTCGCATGCTTCATAGAATATCCGATACCGCCGATGGTCTGACCCACATAGTGGAACCAACCGGGGGCCTCGGTCTTCACCCCGGCCTTGCCGGCTTCTTCGGGTGTGGGTGGGCGGAGCCAGTGGAGTGGGTTCAAGTCCATGAGTGATTAGGGAACGACAGGGATTGTCATCTTGGTCGCAGCACCCTTAAAGATTTCCAAAAGCGTTTGAGACATGTCTCCCGCCCAAGAGAAAACCGCCGGCCAGCCTCCATGCATCGTGATCCAAGGGATGGCGATGGTTGCCGCGATGGTGGACTTGGGGTGCGCCTGGAGCGTCTTTAAGTACCAAATCGCAATATCTTTGGGAAAGAAGAGCGCACGTTTAACCCCGATCATCGCGGAGGCCAGCAAATTGGTATCCTTGGGGAAGTCGAACTTATGGTTCACGGCGGCTTTCATATCGCGATAGAGCTCAAAAACCGTGGCATCAAGCACGTGATGAAGCTTGTCTCCGGTGAACTTGAGAGTATTGACGCCTTTGGCGCCCACCCAGCGGAACGGGAAGAGGAGAGTTTTTCCCAGACTCTTCAATCCTGCTTTGGGCGCATGGATGAACGTATCCTTTGCGGCCTGACCCATACTCAAAGGGTGATCTGTCGTCTTGCTTGCCAGATAGCGTGTCGCCCCACCACCTGCCAAAGCCGCAATACCGAGCGGAGGGAGCGCGATTCCCAGAGCGGTGATGAGGGCGTTGCGCGCATGCCGCAGAGCGTCCGCAACAGGCGGTGATTGTACGTATTGCGGACCCTTATGCGGAGCTTCCGGCTGCGGACATGGCTGCTCCTCCACTTGCGGGACCACATTCCTGACGGCATCCTTGGTTTTTTCCGTTTCCTTCTTTACGGTGTCTCCCTCGTCTTTCTTCTCTTTCTTTTCCTTCTTCTTTTCTCCCCCTTCCGGAGGAGCTTCCGGTGCACCCGACTTGAAGAGGAGGCGCGCCTCGGACCACTGCCACGCAGGATGCGTGCTCATGGATGAAAGCCGATAAGAGGAGATGAATGAAAAATCCATGAAGAAAAATTATTTGCCCAGCAACTTACCCTTGTAGTGATTCACAAGGCTCATACCGGCGCCCGCGAGCCCCAGGTACAACGCGGTCATCGGGGAGGGAGCGAGCTTGGAAAGCACGGGCCAGGAGGTACTCACCAGCTGACCGATTCCCCATGCAGCCGCGCCCCACTTTGCCGTGTCGATACTAAAGGCTGTCAGGGCTCCGGCGACGCTCTTCACCGGACCAAAGTCCTTAGCCTTGGCGCCAAAACCCTTTGCAGTTGTCCATCGGGCAGTTGACTTAGTCTTCTGCGCCTCTTCGGCCTTTGCCCACTTCTCGGCCAAAAATACGGAGAATGCCTCCGCCGCTTCCGGGTGTGTTTCCGGATTTTTAATGGGCGTTCCTTTTTCTACCTTAGTCACTTCTTTTGTGAGGTTCGGAATGGAATCCGGAAATGCTGGCAATGGACTCTGTAATTTCTTGATTTCATCATTCACTCCATCCACTTGAGTGGTAATAGATGCATGGAGACCTGGATCTCCTCTTGCGCCTGCATATTGCGCCCTGACGTTCACCAATTGCTCTTTTTGGAAGACCAATTCAGCTTGGGCGGCTTCAAGACGATCCTTGGCAGCCTTCACAGCAGCGGCATCGACTGCCATGGGGAGATTCCGGGATCGCGGGAAGTTGGAAACCACGGAAGGACCCAGGACATACGCCAATTGCTCCTTGGAACGCGCCTGTTCCCACTGTGGCGGAAGCGGGAGCGTTTCCATACATTTCAGAATGGCCTGACCCGTTGGTGAGAGCTGATCCTTTGTTATGACCAAGCTCGGATTGTAGAGCGCACTTCCACGGACAGCATTTGCGCCCACCACGATTTCCGCTCCGCCGCCACGCGGCTGCAATTTGCCCTCCGGCGTGATTTCCCACTGACCGCGCTCCGCCTGTTGACGATTACGCATCGCACGTACGGCTACCACTCCACCGGCCGCCGCGATCGGCAAAATGTTCCCGGTGGCCGCGGAGAGAGCGCCACCCGTTCCCAGCGCGGACCAGACATTGCTTGTTTCGCGTATCTTGCGCTCACGCATGGCAAGACAACGCCCGTATGCGGCGCTCACGCGCTGAAGACACTCAAATGTCGGAGCATCCCCGGCACTGAGTCCATCCGCGCATGTTCTTAGCTTTTCAAATTCGGGGGATTTGCTGGTCAGTCCATGCGGGATCGTCCGTGGAACGGCAGTGCGGATAATTTCGGCAACCCTTTCAGCCGCACTGGCGGCTTCTCGGACTGCAGTGGCAGTATTGAAGTCAATTCCTTCGGCAGCTGTTGCAAAAGCGAAGGCTGCACGAGAGGCAGTTGCCACAGCATCGGCTGCGGTCGCTGCAATTCTTGCAGCGTCTTTGACAGCGGTAATGGCTGCGGTGACCTGAATAGGATCGTTTGTGGCTCTGGCAACAGTCTCATCGTGATCCTTTGTGGCAACTGCTTCTGCGGCTGTGATCGCATCACTGATTGCATTTACGGCACGATCAGCAGATCTGACAGCGGCATCGAGAGTGGCATTGCCAAACGGCCTGGCAATGGCAGCGGCGTCAGTCGCGGCCCAATCGGCAATATTTCGTAACTCGATGGCGTCACGGATAGCATCCACGGCAACATTGCGCGTGCGGTGACACAGCCGCAACAACACACCCAAACAATGTTCCGCGTAGCGTTCCTCGGTCGCCAAATAGGGAACACGATCCGCTCGAATGCTATCCGTGAGATCGAGTGATTTAAAGAGCGCCACATCCTCCGCATTTTGCAGCAGAAGATCATCGGGATTGGGGCTCCGATCACTGCGGTCTTCACGCTTGGCCAGCGTGCCTAACTCCGCTTTCGACCTCTGAATAATGGCATCAATATCATCGTCTGACATTCCCGGAAACCATGTCTCCAAGGCTGCATGCACATTTGCATCCACATTCTTCTGGTGCCGCATGGCAATCAGTCTCTTGGCCAAAGGAAGACCCGCTCCAATGGCGACAGGCGGTGCAACAGCGGCAGTTCCTGCCATACCAAGCATGGACGAAGAAAACCACATGTTCTGAAATGCGGTCGCAGAACCCGCCACCCAGGCCGGATATGCGGTGGCCGCACCCGCTCCAACAGTATTGATGCCATCCTGTACCGTCTTCACCACGCCGGGCTTACAGGAGCGCTCACGCCAACGTCTGTTGAGTGATTGCGTCTCACGACCAAGCCATCCAAGTCCGGAATACTGCACAGTACCATTGCCGATATCTCTCCAGGGGATCTTGCCCAACCCACGACCAAGAGATGCGAGACCTGTCCATTTCAGCACTCCCTTTCCAACATCTTTCACACTCAGAGCACCGCTTTCATCCTTCCATAAATCCTTTAGCGTTTTTGACTTATCTTCTCCCGGGACAGCGGATGGCTCTTCCTGGCCATCTTCAATCGTCACTGCTGGCTTTGCATCCGGGGATCCTTCTTCCGCAGGAGGAGCCAGGAGTGTCGTAGAGTCAGTGATGTCCGGAGAAACAGGAACATCCAAAACGCCCGGGGCGATATTATCAACCGCGCGATGTGTCTCTTCCCGTCCGGGGACAGCCTGGGCTGGAGTATCCGCATTCTCTCTCGGCGGCTGAGCGTCGGGCGATCGAGTAGTGATGGGAGGAAAATCGTCTTTCATAGTATTATTATTGGTATATATGTAATATTTGTCAATCTATCGGCTTCCCTAATTCACTGTTTAAGGCACCTTTCTGACCATTCCACGTGCTCTTCACTCTGCGACCATCAGTTTTTGTCATGTCATCATTCATACGGGTTTGCATTTTCGACCAATCACTTGCAAACCCTGGTGTGATACCCCATGACGTTCCTTTCTTTGGACACGGGAATCCGGACTTGGTTCTCTCTTCTGTATACTCATCAAAATGTCCGCTCTCGCCACTGTAGAGCAACCATTCGCGTACTGCAGAGACGGCATCCGTATGAGGAGAAAAAGCGGCACCCTCGATACGAGCCGTTGCCGTCCAGAGCGTATCCAGCGTAGCGAGCCATGTTTTATATTTGGAATTGTTGTCCGTGCGGAGTTTCTCCAGATCAGCACGCGAAACCGCAGCCACTTCATTCACCAGACCATCGAGCAATGACGCTGATGTCTGGTCCAGGAAACGCTGTGCGCGTCCCGCAAGCTTGGGATGCTCCGCTCGCTTTTTGACGAATTCACTGCAGAGCCACTGAGCGCGGCTGGCACGTTGATCCTTATCCAGAGTTGCGGCATCGGACAGCCATGCAGTCTTCATCTTGTTGTAGTAATTACCGGCGTCCGCTTTGGGCATGCCCAGCAGATGATCAATGGCATCGGCCAACGATCCGCCTTCCGCGATCGCCGTGACATCCGGAGGATTATTCTTGAATTTCTGTCGGAGCTGAGCTTCCTTCGTAGAATCTAAACCCGGTCGTTGGAGCGCCGAAAGCAGTTCTCTGCGATTGGATTCGGAATCCGCTTTGAAATTCGGGTCAGACAATTTCGCCCATTCTGTTCCATCAACCGGTTTGGTCAGATCCTTCTTCCGCTGTTCAATTTTTTGGGCGAATTGAGCTGCCGTAACAGCGGCCTGATTCTCATCAATCGGCGTGGTCCCGCTGAGCAACCAGTGTCCGCGTTTATCCTTGGTAACCTTGGTAATCTCAGCCGGGATATCCGGCAGCGGGTCTGGTTTCTTAAACTGCGTGGTGATGAGACCCCCGAGCGGATCGCCGGGCTTGAAGATCTCGTCCAACTTCACTTGCGGCGCAATCCCGCGATACTCCATCAGGCGCGCGTGGAGTGTTTTGGCAATATCTTTGGTCAGTAGAAGATCTTTCTCTCCGGTTCCCTGAGCAAGGATCGCTTCGAATGCCACGTTCGTCTCCAGACAATCAAGGTACCGCAGGTATGCATCACGCTGCGTCTCATCAATGATGCCCTTTTTCTTGAGCTCCTCCGCCTTCTCGGCGTACTCCGCCACGTAGGCGTGCACCTCGTGCGGCACAAAGTCCACTGCGGAATCCTGGGTCACCGCCTGCAGGAACCCGGGGTAGAGCAGGACTTCGGCAAAGGTGGCGCGCTTCAGTTCCGGATGCTTTTCTTTCCAACGTTCCATGGTGCCCACGAACGTGAGCTCGTTACCTATGAGCGGAAGGATGATATCCGGCCGATAGTGCGCAGAGAGATACTCAAAGACTTTATCGCCATTGCCTGCTGCATCCTTGCCGATATCCGCAAGCTTGTCCGCCCAGGGGTTGATCGTCAGCGGAATATCCACTCCCTTGTAATCTTTGTCTCCCATTTTTTTGTCGATCTGATGCATCCGCTCCGCCGCCAACTTGCAGAAAATATTCTTCTCCACCACTTCCTGTGCAAGCATGCGCTGACGTTCGGGAAGCTTTTCGTACTCAGTCCCCGTGGGGTCCTTGCCACTCACCTCTTTCATCCAGCCGTTCACCTTTGCGCCAAAATCCGGTCCGACCACCGCAAAGCGTTGCACACGCTCTACAAGCTTATCTTTAAACTTCTTATAATCGGCACACTCTTTGAGATGCTCCTCCGTAAACCATTCCTTCTTGAGATTGAGTCCAAAGGTATCGTTGAACTGCTCGATGACCCAATCAAGCATGGGGCCGGTAATCCCGTTCCCCCGAATCTTACTGAGTGCACTGAGAACAGCGTACTTCCCCATGCCCCCTGCGGCCACGGCCTTATCCACCGTCCACTTGCAGAGATTGGGGGCCTCACGCACAAGATAGACACCCGCAGCACTGCACGTTCCGCTGATGAGATCCCAAGCAGCCTTGAGATCCTCTTTTGCTTCTGGCCAGAGTTTTGTCCCCGTCGTACGCATCCAATTCCACGTATCCTCCGCCGATGCAAAGACCCAATCCTTCACCGCACCGGCGACCTTGGGTGCCTCATGCACACCCTGCCTCATTATCACCACTGCCTTGGTGCCGTACTTCTTCACCAAGCCCAAGGCCTCATCGTAGCCGTAGCCCAACATAGCCGCCAATGCCTCCAGGTAGTTCCTGTTCTCCAGCATTTCCTTGGTGGGCATCTGGCACTCGGACATGATCACCTCAAACATCGTGGCCGGAGGCAGTGATGCGTTGCGTTCCGTAACGTACTTGCGGCAGATCAAGTCGGCTCCCTGCTCGGCCAAGGAATCGACTGAACCTGAACGGCCGTTCAAGCGCGCCACATCCACACAGAGTGACTCAAACGTCTTGTATGCCACTTCACTGGCGCTCTCGGGGTTTCCTTTGGCTCCCAGAGCATCTTCAATCTCGCCGATCTGAAGGTTGCTCGGCCTCCCTAATGTATACGTTGCGTTGATGTTGGATTTGACGGCGGCACGCCAGGCGATCAGGTTCCGAACACTGATCGGATTCTTCTCATTCATCAGCACGCGCATTGCCGCCTGTCCGGAGGGCTGCATCAATACCGCATAACGGCTGTCTATTGCGGCTCCGCGCCGACGGAACGCTTCTAAGGGGGAATTGCGATCCTCTTGATTCTTGTAGCGCAGATTCTCTCCCAAAAGGTCGCGACCCGTGCGCTGTTTGACGATTGCGTTGGCTCCCAGAAGGATCGGAACGCCCACAATGGCGAACTTGCCCCACTTGGTATCCTTCCACAATTTATGAAGGAGCCAGGCACTGGCAGCCACGATCGCCACTACTTCGACTTTGCCGATCATGTCAGTGTTCCACAGTTCCTTCATGGAATCCACGCCCGTGCGCAGCCATGAATCAACGGGATTACTGAATTCTTCTTCATCTTTGAGTTGTTCGCGCGCCTTGATATTGCCGCGCATCTCAAAGAGCAGACGCTGCTGAATTGCAGAGATCGCCAATTGCGCATCGGTCACGGTGACGATTTCCGTGCGACTCTGGAATGGGTAACTCTGCTTTTCTCCTGTCACAAATGCTCTGAGTGTCGGCTCCTTTGCCGGCGTATCCTCTAAGACCAGAGCGACATCTTTGGCAACAATCGACGGAGGATCAATAAGCCACCGTCCCACGCTGGCCGCAACGTTCATGCAGCAACCGGGCGCATCGGGAGTCCGGCGCAGGATATCCAATGCACGGGGCTTGAGGGAGAGCCCGCGCTGTTTGAGCGGAGCCAAGTTATCACGCCCTTCGGCGGTCTCCAGCGCATCCAACCCGCTGCTGTAGCGCAGCCAGGAGGCACGTTGATCGATCGACAATTCTCGCAACTTTTCATCTACAAACTTGTCTTGCCGTTCCGGTGAATAGGAGGCAGCGGCGTGCAGCAGATCCTTGGCATCCTTCACGCCCTTGTACGCTTCCTCCTCCTTTAGCGGTCCCGTGTTCTTCTGCGGGGAATGCTTGAGCATCGCCGTCCAGAGAGTGAATTGCTTGAGGCGCTTGGTACGCGTCTCCCAATTGGAAGGGCCCAGTTCATTCTTGATCACTTCAAAATTCGCCAAAACCAGAGCGCGTGCCTGTACCGCGTGCTCACTGGGAGAAACCGCGGGGTCGCCGCGGAGCGCCTTGTCTTGCGCCTCTTTGCGGGAACGCAAACCTTTTTCCGTATCCACCAGCATTTTCTGTGCGCCGGAAGATGCATCCAACAAACCTTGCAGTGTCTTCCTACCGCTATTCAACGCAGAGCGCTGGTCCAGAAGTTGCAGGAGCTGCTCATCACCGGGCTTATCCCAGAAGAGCCTGGGGAGCGTCTTGATGTAATCGTACCAGACACCGGATGCGTGTTTGGTAAGCTCCCAGAACTCTTGGGCATGCATGCCTGCGATCTGCTTCCACGTTGGATCTTCATGCACCTTTGCCAAGCGCATCTCATTATAGATATTCGTCGTCGTGTCATTCACGGCAATCACGCTGAGCGCTCGGATGAGCGCATCCTTGTCATCCACCAGGTACGTTCCATTCGACCCCTTTGTAATCGGACCGCCGACTTGTTCAAGCTTCTTCTCGCGGAAATCTTTGGCTGCGTCTTCCGCAGCTTTACCATCTTTATCAAAGTGCAGGAACTTGAGGTACTCAAAGAGGAGATCTCGATCCTTCAGATTGAATCCTGTTCCGCCCGTGCGCTGCTCTAAAACGCTCTCTACGATTTGTGTGGCACTCTCCTTTCCGAGCACATGCGTACTTGGATCTTCGACCTCCTTTTTAAGAGCGCCGATGGCCGCCTCCAACAGTATTTTCTGGGCAGACGTATCCACAACGTAACGACCAGGTCTCGTGGACACTCGGATTGGCTTTGTCGCACCAATAAGAAGATTATTGATGAATACCGTTGCCTGAAGCTTGGCAGCGGGATCGTCTCCACGATTAAGAATGGAGGCGATCAATTCCGTAAGCTTATCGATCTTGTACCAACCCTTCACCGTGGGAGTGGCCGCAGCATCCGGCTCGAAAAATGTGTCAAGCTTTGCCTTGGCCTCGGCTTGCGTAAATGGCACCTCCATCTTCCCTTTGCCAAATTGTTTCAGCTTGGCGATGGAAATGAGCACACCGGGAGCCGGACGATACTGCCCCGCCTCTAAAAGCTTCACCGTTTCCGGCGGCATCCGCGCGCGCAGCGCTTCCGCAGGGAGCGAAACTCCCACAGGGTTACGGAACTTCAGATCTTTTGTCAGGCATTCCTCCGCCGCATCCGTGTTCCACGTACCGATAAAATCGGCAACCACGGCATGTCTGCTCTTCTCGTCCAATAACTTTTCCTTACACTTGTCCGTAAATGTCGCATCGATCGGAAGCTTCTGAACTTCCTGCACAAACTGCTGTCTTCCTCCTTTTAGAAGGTCACTCAGTAATCCCTTCACCTGATCCTCTGAGAGGCCGTAATGACTCTTCACGTAGTCCAAGCGATCTTTGCGCTTGGGATTTTTTCCGGTCGCATCGCCCACTTCGGGCATATTCAGATGCAAGGCATCGGTGAGCTTCGTATTCTCATCGGACGTGACATCCGTCTCTTTGCCGCCGCGGATGATGGCCAGACGACGCGTGAGGAACTTCTGATCGAACTTGCCTTCTTCATCGATGGAAAGTGCGATAAGCGCTCCGGCGTGTGACCCGCCCAAACGATCCAAGTAGAGAACACGTGCGGCAAAGCGCTCTTGGATGTGACCGTCGATCTTCCGGTTCACATCGGAGATCGCAGCATCGACGTTCCGAACAACGCCTTCCACCGTCTCCCGATCTTTTTTATTCAAGAGTTGCTGCGTTGCCGTTTTCTGAAGAATTTTGAGGAATTCCGTCCGTTTGTCGGTGGCATCTTTGGCCTTCAGAAACGGATCGAGGACGGCAGAATCCGTGACATCGATGTCCTTCAATTTCTTCACCCAATCGGCAACAATCTGCATCTCCGGATCTGTGGCCCAGAGGGCATCTTTAGTCAGATTGATAATTGCGTCAAACTTCTGTTTAAATGTATCAAAGTCCTTCCCTTCACCCAAAAGCTTGGTGAGGTCATCGCTCAGTGCGGGGAAATCTTTTCCTCCGGCCTTGGTGTAGGCGGTGCTCTGTTCCTTGAGTGCGACCAACGTATTTCTAAAGATCTCTGCGCTCTTCTTGGCCAGTTCCGTGGCCGTGTTCTTTGCGCCGTCAATGGCTTTTCCTTCTCCCGCAAAAGCCTCGTGGGTTTTCTTGAGGAATGTAAGGGCAATCGGATTCATGTACTGCGCAGATTTGGTGCCCGGGAGGAGCAATACCTGCACCGCGATCATCTGTCTCATCTCGCGGTCCGCGAGCAGCTTTTTGATCTCAGGATTATTCAACTCATTGGCTGCCCAATGCAGCGCCGTGATCACCTCCGAGTACCGCGGCTCCAGCTTCTCCTTGAGCTCGCGTATATCCGTTCCCGTCCGTTCCCCTTCCGCACCCGTCGGCCCATCTTTGAAAATCAACCGCGCTTCGCGCAGGCTCTCGCCTCCTCCAAAGGGAAAGAGTTTTTGTGTCATAAAATCCAATTATTGTACCTCAAATCGCCTTTTTGCTCAAGGGGGCACAGAGAGGCTTATTCTAAGCCAAGAACGAATGGTGGGCTCTAGAGCCGGTAGGCTTCACTGCGGTGAGCGACGGCGAGAACGATGATACTGCAATGCCCCGCCTGGACAAGGACACGGTATGCTCCAATTCTGAAACGATGTGTTGCACCCGACGGTCTTCCATGAAGGGGTACGGCAAAAACGAGCGGACTTCGTTGAGCGGCGAACCAATCCATTTTATCAAAGATCCGTCGAGCGATGTGTGCAGGCAATCGCTCCGCATCGCGGAGAGCTTCTGTTGTATACCCCAGTTTCAGAGACCAAGCATCCTGCGGGCCTCTGCACTCGTGTACACCTCCCCCCGCTCTATCTGTCTGCGCGCTTCCGCGATGTCCGCCTCCAGTTCCTCCATCGTGCGTCTCCGCCGTGGTTTCACCGGCACCAAGTGCGCAATGGGTTCCCCGAACCGCATGATGACGAAGTGGACGTTCTTCGTCCGTGCCTCGTTGAGGATCTTTTGCATGTTCGCCCGGAGGGAACGAACGCCGATCATGCGGGTCTTTGCCATAAATTTGATGAGGTAAGTGTTTCATAGTGTACACAATTGTGTACGCAAATTCAAGTCACCTTCAGACCCTCCAGCCCAAACGCCGAATGAGCATCAATACCAGCGAGAGCGCCCCCAGTCCCCCAAAAATCCCCACTTCTGGCAGGGGAGATTTTTTCTCTTCGGTCCCAGCCACAACGATGGTTCCCGGAAGATCGGGGGATAATTGAGATCCCGAAAGTGTCATGAGAAGGGAACCGGATTCGAAAGAGGAAATCGATGAAATGGAAGATGTTGTTTCAAGGACATAGCGCGTCTTCAAAAATGAAATGCCGCCCTGAGCAGCGGGTGTCTTTGTGCGTGGGGCGGAACGAACGGACAATGCAACGGATATCATGCGACACGCATTCGCATCTCCGGGCGAGGGATCGGATGCATTCCACTTTCTATCGCAGAAACTGAACGAAGTTTGCGTTTTCAGTTTGGGAACCGTGACGCGCTGCGACCACTTTCCATCCGGCGCGATCAGCCATACATCGTCGCCCGTATCGTTAAGCGAAAGCTTGGTCAGAGATTTGGGAAAGAGCTGGTACTCCCCTGCTCCGATTCTCACATTAGGAGGTATTGTAAATGGCTTGCTTCCGCCATCTTTCACATCATCTACTATCCAACCTTCCAGACTGATTTCATGGTCAGTCGGATTGAAGAGTTCGATCCATTCATCTCCCATCGGCTGCACCTCGCTGACAATGACGCCGGTCTCCGTTCTCGCATCCGTTCGCAAACTCATCAGGACAACACTCGACGCTGAAGACGAGGTGACACTCGATTTCATGGAACTGCTCTTCGCCGCACTGCTCGACGAGCGCGAGGAGGATACTTGGGCCTGAACAATCTCATCTTCCTCTTCTTCCGGCAATACCGAGATTGAAAGCATACTCACGCCTATGCCTCCGCAGAAATCCCGCACGGTGAGCCGGATCGTGTAGTCGCTGGGATCTGAGAACGTGTGCGAAGGCGGGTTGCACACAGTGCTTACGGCATCGTCGCCATAATCCCAATTGCAGCTGGCAGAAGCCAAAGATCCGGCTCCCACCGCAGCCTGAAGATTGAGTGTCACATGCTCCGTTCCGGAAACATACGAAGCGCCAACCTGTGCATTGCCGGCATCCTGAATCAGAATGCGCGGAGCGAGCGGATCGGTCACATTGGGCCTCCCCTCACTCGGAATACAGAACGAGCGCAGCAATGCAGAATCCGAAGGATCACGCCCATAACTCACTTCTTCAGCCGTGAGCGGGTAGCCCCAGGCGTCCATAACGATCGATCCGCTCATCAGGCTTACGCGCTCGCCACCATTATCCAACGTAAGAGCGGTGACAGACTTGCGAAAAGACAGATGCTCGCCGGGCATCAAATGGAAAGCCGCACCGGAGCGTGGCGGGATTCTGTACACGGCGGTTGAATTCCCATCATCAAGCACCCAACCGGCGATGTTCACGATCTCCATTCCCAGGTTCCCGATCTCGATCCATTCGTCGGTATCGGCGCCGATGGGATTGGCCAGAACTTCGGTGATGCGCACGTTCACACCACCCAGAAGCTGGGCTTCGGCCTGCGACTCAGCAGATGATGAGGATGGAAAAGACGAAGAAGATGGAAAGGAAGAAAAAGATTCAAAGGATTGAGAGGAATCAAAAGAACCAGAGGAGTCTAAAGATGATGCGCCCTTGGAAGAAGATGGCATTGATGAAAGCAGGTCTTCGACCTGAGACAAAGCGGACGAGACTGATGAGAAGGTTTCGGAAGATAACGACGAGAGCACCCCTCCGGGAGTGCGGTCTTCCGAAAAAACAGAAGAATCCGAAGATGACGATGCATATTCAGATGAAGACGATGCAGGCGCATCATCAGGCAATGTCCCCGGCGTCCCAAAAATCTCCGTTCCCACCTTGAATCCCACCGATGCCGTCGCAGTTCGCCAATTCGCTGCGTCGCTTCCGGAAGCAAGAAGATCGGCCCTCTCCATGCTGGCCTTGAATTCGCCGGAGAGGTTACCGCCCGCGAATGGATTGCCCACGCCATCGTCCACTTCATCCGCGATGCCCCCACGCACATCAAGCAACTTGAGATGCAACTTCGTATTGGGAAGACTGAGTGAGGATGTGACGAGCCACGGTTCACTTTCTAAGCGCGAAGAGGAGGCGGGATAGCGACTGATCACGCGCACATCGCCGCTTTGCAGGAGAGCTCCGGTTGCAAAGGTGACGATTGCAGCATCCTCGCCCGTGCTCTTGAGACTTGTGAGAGACCAGCCGGAAAGTTCGCACGTTCCCTCGCCGATGCATGCGATCTCCAGCCATTCATCCGCGGTGGAGAGATCGGACCCCATCCACATCACCTCGCTAATAACGATACGTGCGGAATCATCACTTGGTTCAGCTAAGGCGCGATGCATCCCCTGCGCCGCAAGAACGCACAGGAGCGCGCCAATGGGGAACAGCGACAGGAGGAGCCGACGGAGAACGGGGGATGTTTCCAGAGCGGACCATTGCAGCGCAGAACAATCGCGATCGCAGCAGTCCGCCATAAATTAAATTGGACCGAGTGCTGATTTTTGGCTTGGGGATAATCAGAAAGTCGTTCTATTGAGGCATGGAACGCTCTGGTGAATTCCCCCTCACCCTGCCCTACCCCGCATACGAGGTAGGGGGATTTCAAAAACCCCCTCTCCAATCTATGGGAGAGGGCAGGGTGAGGGTGATGTGTAAAGATAATATAAATGCAATCCGTCAACCCCACCTTTCGGCTTACTGAAGACCCGGTGGCTCTGCAAAGCGCCAAGTTTCTCTCTTCTCCGATGAGCATATTTGCGATATTATGATGATGAGCTCAATAGAGAGCCTATGAATTCCGCTTCAAGCTTTTTTCCCCTCTGCTTCTTTCCTTCAGCATTCCCTCCCGTGAAACCCTCATTTCTGACATCGGTTGAGACACTCTCTCGGAAGATAGGCTGATTGCCGCCGAAGGATCGGAGCAGGGCTACTTCCCTGTTCCCTAGATTTCCATGGATAACATCATCATCTTTCTGGCCCTCTTGGGAGGGTGTCTGGTCGGCGTACTCGCCGGCTGGTTCTGGTTTTCCAAAGGCAAACATGTCAGTGCTTCGCTCCTGGACGATATTAGAAAGAAAGAGCAGGAGGTGGAGAAGTTAAACCTCCGTATCACTCAGGCACAGAGCATGATCAAAACCGCCGAGGCGGAAGCCCGTATCACTTCCAAAGAAATCCTCTCCGAGGCCAAGTCCCATGCTGCGGAGATGGAAGCAAAGATCGAGAAAGAACAAGGCCGCCTGGAGGAGAAGGAAAGGTCGCTCGATGAAAAGGTGAAAGAAGTCGAACGTCAACGGACAAGCGTAAAGAAGCATGAGGACGATATTGTCTCCCTCAAGGCGGAACTCACCGCAGCATCCGAGCAGCACCGCACCGCGCTGGAACGCGTGGCTAAGCTCACCGAGGAGCAAGCTAAAGAACAGCTTAAAGAAGAGCTCTCTCGCGAGTTTTCGGATTTCTATGCTGGCCAGGCCAAACTTATCCGCGAACAGTTCAAGGAGGAAGCGGAAGAAGAAGCTAAGAATCTTCTCGCCGAAGCCATGCAACGCTTTGCCTCTGAAGTGGCCACCGAATCCACTGCCACGGTGGTGCAGCTGCCATCTGATGACGTGAAAGGAAAGATCATAGGAAAAGAAGGACGAAACATTACTGCATTCGAGCAGGCCACGGGCGTGGACATCATCATCGATGATACTCCCGGCGCCATCGTGATTTCCGGCTACGATCTGGCACGCCGGTATGTAGCCAAGTTGGCTATGGAGAAGCTGATCAAAGACGGCCGCATCCAACCCGCACGCATCGAGGAAGTGGTGAACAAGATGAAGGAGGAAGTAGGCAAGATGATGTTGGAGTTCGGCAAACGTGCCGCTGAAGAGTTGGGAATCACCAACTACCCACAGGATCTCCTAAAGATCATCGGACGCCTGCGGTTCCGCACCAGCTACGGTCAGAACGTGCTCAAACACTCACTCGAGATGGCCAATATTGGCCGCATGTTGGCCGAGGAAATCGGCGCGGATGCCAAAATCGTTGCCGAAGGCTGTCTGCTCCATGATGTAGGCAAGGCACTGGATCACGAAGTTGCCGGCACACACGTGGAGATCGGACTCGAGATCGCACGAAAGTTCAAGGTCCGCCCCGAGGTTCTGCATTGCATCGCTTCTCACCACAACGACACTCCGATTGAATCTCCCGAGGCGTTCATCGTGGCCGCAGCCGATGCTCTCTCCGGCGCGCGTCCCGGCGCGCGTCGTGAATCGTTCGAAGCCTACGTGCGGCGTCTGAAGGAACTGGAAGAGACTGCCAAAAGCTTCCCCGGTATCAAGCGCGCGTTCGCCATCTCAGCCGGTCGCGAGGTTCGCGTGTACGTCGATACGGAAAAAATTGATGATCTGGGTCAAGAAAGGTTAGCCAAAGATATTGCGCAAAAGATCGAGAAGGATCTGACCTATCCGGGTGTCATCCGCGTGAATGTCATCCGAGAACGCCGCGTAGAGGAAACAGCGAAGTAGGCTCCAAAGAGCCAATATTCAGAATGATGGAAAATTATCCGAGAAGTCAGCGCTCCTCGGATTTTTTTGCAATCAAGAAACATGATCGCCAAAGAAATTCAGGAAGCAAACTATGAAAAATACTATCGACTGCGATCGTCAAGCCTTCACAGATGCGCATAAAAACAGAAATGGTACGATTTCATAAATATTTTTCCCACTCTCCACCATGGGTCATAAGCGCATGCTCGTCTTCACCTTCCTCTCTGTGAGCGTGGGAGCCGCTTTTATCGGCACACTTTGGAATGCCGGAGATTCTTCACTCCAGGGACAAGTGGCGGCACTCCACACAACCGTGATTGATAACGGAGATCCCGGATTTACGACGCTTGGGGAAGGCTGGCAATCGGCACAGAATAACGATGGCTACGGAAAAGATTTTACTGCACGCAATTCTCTGCCCAACCAATCCTTCTCCGCAAATTGGACATTTACGAATATTGAGCCAGGGCGGTACAGGATTCTTATAACATTCAAGGCGTATAAAATGCTGAGTAACTCCGCTCCCTACACCGTCAAACAAGTGGACGTATCAGGAAAGAGCTCCGTACTGGCCACGGCGGCAATCAATCAAATGGTGGACCCTACAGGCAATCCCTATGATGGAAAGAGCTGGACTTCTCTTGGTGAATTCGCCGTCACCGGATCCAAAATCGTGGTCTCTCTGATGCCGAAGAATGCTCCTGGAACAGGAAAGCCTCTTGCGGTGTCGCGACCTGTCATTGCGGATGCCGTGCGCATCGAACGCCTTCCCTCACCCGTGCCTCCTCCCAAATGCGGCAATGGCGTCATTGATCTCGGTGAAGAGTGCGATGGCCCCGAGCATCAATGCCCAGCAAATGCCAATCGATCGTGCTCGACGAGCTGCCGATGTGTTATTGATACTCCCAAATGCGGCAATGGC
>Ga0247841_10002873_pt1 | contig 33176 bp, 31 predicted proteins | sample LaCruzMarch2015__2_FD_192410 | JGI IMG/M metagenome (GOLD analysis project Ga0247841, IMG submission 192410) | Freshwater microbial communities from meromictic Lake La Cruz, Castile-La Mancha, Spain - LaCruzMarch2015_18m | ecosystem: Environmental > Aquatic > Freshwater > Lake | place: Spain...
AGAATTGATTGAAAGAGCGAAAGCAGTTGATTATGCCGCTTGGTATTTTGATTTTTTGGGCAGGAAAAACCGATGGTTGATTTTTATCGCTCTTCTTTTTGTGGCCGCTTTTTCCGGGCATATCTGGTATAAGTATGTCTATAATCCTGGTTGGAGCGATGAGCAAAAAAAAGCTTATATCAGTTCCCAGGACAAAGGAACCATTTTCAACAAATCAAAATTCGACGAGGCTATAGCCAGCCAGAAAAAAAGGAAAGAAAATTACGAGAAGAATTTTGAGAATGTCCAGGATGTTTTCAGGCTTGGGGAGAGGGAAGTAAAATAATTTTATAGATTCGCACCAAACAAAAAATCCTTCATTAAGCTGAAGGATTTTTTTGTTTTGTGCCCTCGGAGGGATTCGAACCCCCAATAACTGTTCCGAAGACAGTAGTGATATCCATTTCACCACGAGGGCATGCCAGTTTTAGAAATCTGCACAGGGGCGAGTATTGGGAATTGAACCCAAATTCCTTGTTCCACAAACAAGTGTCCTAACCGCTAGACGATACTCGCCACTCTACAGACTTCTTTTTTTAAAATATTTTTAAGCTTGTCCTGTTCTTTTTTGTGATTATGAACTAGGAAATGGCAATTATAGCAAAGCCATGTAAGATTTTTTAAATCATTATTTTTATGATTACCATCCACATGGTGTGCCGCCAAAACTCTTCTATCATTTATATTGCAAATCGTACATGTTTCACGCCCACCATTTTTTATCAGAATATTTCTGTATGATATGAATTTTCCTTCTTTCCAGTTGGGATGATTTTTACCAACATAAACAATTGAATTTCTCCAAATTGTCTGACACGATTTATTACAAAAATATTTTTTGCTTCTGGAACCATTTAGTGCTTTTTTCGCTTTATAAACAGGTTTATGGCAAATAAAACAATTGACAGTTCTTCCTGTTTTTAGGGTTTCATGATGGCATTTTTTTGAGCAAAATTTACCATACCCTACTTTAATCCAGCTAGGCTTGGCATAAAAAGGTTTTTTGCAGATTTTGCATTTAACAGTCGGCATATATCTATTATAAAGAACATATCTCATCTTGGCAATCAGTTGTGTTCTGAATAAGTACCACAAACCGATGTCTTAGCCGCTAGACGATGACCGCCATAAAATATTGAATTTTGTGTGCGCTGTGGAGGATTCGAACCTCCGACCGTTTGCTTAAGAGGCAACTGCTCTACCAGGCTGAGCTAACAGCGCATAATTTCCTAATTCATGAAACATTTTGAAAATGGTGTTGGGGCGTGCCTGGAACCCCTGCCTGCTGGCAGGGGTTGCTTAAGAGGCAACTGCTCGGACACTGTCCGCCTTTGGCGGAAACTGAGCTATGGGCGCGGATAATATTGCCATCCTTTATTTTTTTAGTGTCCCCGGCAGGATTTGAACCTGCGACCTAGAGATTAGAAGTCTCTCGCTCTATCCAGCTGAGCTACAGGGACATTTTTATTCGCATTTTTTCTAAAAAACCCAATTTCCATCCTTTGATTTTCCTAAACAAATCCCTACTTCCTATTCTGATAACGCAAGTTCCATTATATAATTTATTTTTTCTGTGTTTCAATGAGGTGGGCTTGATCTGTGTCTTGTGAAACTGATTTAGCGGGATGCTTGTTATTTTTGACCAATATTTTTCAATATCTTTTTTACAAAAGAGTTCATGGATATGCAGCGCAATTCTGAATTTTTTTTCTTCAATTTTACATATCTCCCTGAACCACCGCATCATTAACTTTATCATTGCTGGATCAGAGTTGGTGATTTTTACAAATTCGGTTTTTTCTGATTTATCGCCTTCAGCCCAGTATAGCATCAAACCGGATAAAAATAAGGGATTATTTAAAAATAATTCAATCTCACACCTTGCTTTCTCGATAATTAGGCTTGTTTTTCTTATTCTTTTTTGTTGGTTAAATTTTGATAGTTTGTAGGCATTTTTTTGTCTCAGGTCTACATAAAGTCTTTTTTCTTGTTTTGGCGTTAGCTTTATTTCTCTCAGCCACAAGCTAAGCGTGCTTTTGGAAACGTTGACTTCTTTAAGTATTTCGCTGTAACTATTGCCTGATTTTCTTAGTTTAATCGCTTTTAACTGCTCATTTAATTTCATAAAATAGAACCTGCTGATTATTATATTTAAATAATAGCACGTATGTTTTATTATGTAAAACCTCTCATTTGTAAAAGAGCTGCTTATTTTTAGTATTTTGGCACATTGAAATCAAAAATAAAAATGCCTTTCAGCAACAAGGATACGATAACAGAAAAAGAACTCTCTAGTCAAATACGTCACAATCCATGCGCGTTTTTGTAATCCTTCCATTCCCGATCAGACCAGCCATTCGGCTTTTGGGTAAGGACGTCGGAAGTGGTTCCGGGGTGGGGATATTTGGAAGGTGAATCATAGCTTGAATTGAAAACATCTTCTCGTATAAGATTGCCGTTTTTGTCAGCCACTTTTTGGGTGAAAGTAGTCTTCATCGAGCCATCTGGATTTTTTTCAATGACTTTCGGGCCAATGACTTCCGTCTGTCTCCCATCACTGGTTCCATAAAAATCAAAAATCAGTTCAGTGCCTTCGATTTTGGTTTGGATGAGGATATAATTAGGCGTATCATTTTTGAATTTCAAATCAGGACGGGGGACATAAACAGTTGCATCCATGCCTTGCGGATTATAATAGGCAACCGGATAAGCATGATTTCTTCTGGCGGTTATCTCAAGACCGGAATTGATAGCGGCGCGGAAAGCTGTAGTGGAAACCTGGCAAATTCCTCCTCCAAATTCCGGTTCGGTCTTGTCTTTTTTGATAACAAGCTCGGGAAGATAGCCGTGCTCTCCATCAACCTCTCCAAGAACGCGGACAAAAGAAAATTCCTCGCCTGGTTTTATGAGCACTCCGTCATAGCGGCTGGTAGCGACTTTGATATTGAAAATCCTGTTTTTGGGAGATCCTCTGAAATTTGAACGTCCTTCGCCGATAAGTTCGGTTATCCCCATATTGTCGACGGAGTCGATGTTGATTTGAGGTGTTATGTTTTCATAAGGAAGCGCCAAGGTATCGGAAATAGCCCCTTCTTTAAAATATTTTACCAGGACTTCAAGGCTTTTTTCTTCGTTTAGCTTTATTCCTTTTTTGTCGAGGGAAAAAGCGGATACCTTTCCGTCTTCAATTTTGAATTTAGCATCTTCCGCATCCTTGTTGGCAGTTCTGGCGAGATCCGCGACGTATTTTTCCATGAGACTCTCATCGAGGCTTATCGCAGATGATTTTTTAATCTGAAATTCATTTTTCAAACCAAAGGAAAGGGCGCAGAGAATTGATTTTTTATAAGCGCAATAGTGCCCGTTCTCAATTTCCGAAGAATAGCCCGGAACGACAGCCAAATCTGTCTTTTCTTTTATCCATCTGGATATTTCTGTGCTGGTCAGCTTATATTCGTCCCCGTTTATTTTCAGCGTCAAATCAGCCGATATTTTCTTTGATAGCGTTTCCTGAAACGTCGGTTCCTCAGTTTTCGCTTGGGCTAGGGAAATTCCAAAACCAAAACAAAAAAACAATATTATAAAATATTTTACGCACTTATAAATCATAACCTTAGCCCCGCATTGCTTCGGGGCATTTAATTTAAATTCCTTCCTTAAGCATACAATGGAAACATGCGGCAGTCAAAATTACAAAATCAAAATAGAAGAGATAAAAAAATACTCCGACATCGTATCGGAGCGTTTTTGTCTGCGAATGAAGCTAATTTAAAATCCTCTGACCTGTATTTTTTTCGTTCTGTCTGTAGCGGCTTTTGGCAGCCGGATGGTGAGAATTCCATTTTTCATGGAAGCTTCGATTTTTTCAGGAAGGACATCGACTGGCAATATGACCGAGCGGGAAAAGCCTCCCCAATAACACTCCTGATAATAGTAATTTTCAGTGTTTATCTGTTCATCTTGTTTTCTTTCACCCCGGATCGTTATCATGTCATTGTTTATGCTGACGTCCAAATCTTCCGGCTTTACTCCGGCGATGGTAGATTTTATGACTATGTCATTGTCAGTCTGATAAACATCTATGGTCAGCTGGCCTTCGCTTTCATCTTGCTGTTGCTGCTGCTGTTGCGGAGCATAGCTCTCTTCTCTTTCATGGCTGACTATAGGCACAGAAGGGGTTATAATAGTCTCTCTTCTTTCTTCCTCGAAAAAATTGGTCGTCGGGATTACAGTGCCCTCTCTTTCATAAATCTCATCTTCTATTCTCTTGGAGCCCGTTAGTTTTTCAAAAAAAGATCTCTTTACCTTTGTCATTATATTAGTGTTAAAATTTATTTCTTGATTATTTTAAGTATAGCTAACATATTTCTTTTTGACAAGATAAGTCACTGAAAAGCCTATTTTCACTTGAATAAATATAAGACAGCCGCGTTATATGACAAATGGATCGCAATTGCCACGATCAGGACAATTGTAGTGAATCCGATGCTTTTTTTGTCTGATTTTAGGAACATGAAACCGATAAATCCGGAAGTCGTGAGATGCAAAAGAAGAACGCCCCAGAAATAGATGTTTGTGAGGTTATTCAGCGAATTATTTTTAAATAAGTTGGAAAACAATTCGACCGAAGAAAATCCGAGTCCCAAAATTAACGCGCAGGCAATTATTTTTGTTTTGTCTTCCATTTCGGAATAAGCTTTTCTTATAAAAACATATTTTAATATTTCTTCTGTTGCGGCAGCCAGGAAAAGCATCAAAATGGATATTGCGAAAATTTTTTCATTAGTATCGCCATCATCGAAAGTTAAAATGCTAAAAATGGTTTCCAAAACCAGCGCTCCAAGAGCAGCAAGGATTCCATAAAAAAATGGTTTCAGGTAGTTCATAAAAAAATTTATTTCAACTTAAGATTAGCATCGGCTGACAAATTTTTCCAGTTGTTGCTTAGTGTTTTTTTATTTTTATTTTTCTCCCAGCGATAAAATCCGGCCGCTGCGATCATAGCTCCGTTGTCGACGCAATATTTCATTTCTGGTGTCCGATAATCCACGCCTGGCAGAGTTATTTTTATGGCTTTCCCAAGCTGAAATCTAAGTTCCAGATTGGCGCTCACTCCGCCTGCCAGCATTATGGTTTTTGGATTATATTTTTTAGCGGCTTTAATTGTTTTTGAGATGAGAACGTCGCAGACGGATTGCTGGAATTCGTGGCATACTTCCGCCACATAATGTTTATTTTTAAGCAGTTTTGGATGTTTTTTAGTTTCATAAAGTACGGCAGTTTTCAGTCCGGAAAAAGAAAAGTTAAAGTTATTTGAATTTATCATTGGCCTAGGGAAGGTGGTGTCTAGTATTTTGTATTTAGTATTTAGTATTTTTTCTTCCTTAATTTTGATTTTTTCAGCCAAAGGCTGATCCGCCTTGGGCGGAGATTTTTGATTTTTAATTTTATTCGCATAAGCTGCGACGCTTGGTCCGCCAGGATAACCCAAATTTAATATCCGCGCTACTTTGTCAAAAGCTTCTCCGGCGGCATCATCCAATGTTTCTCCGATTATCTTGTAATCCAGATGATTTTTCATGATAACCAGTTGCGTATGTCCACCCGAGACAACTAAGCAAAGAATAGGAAATTTGATTTTCTCAGCCAGAGGCTGATCCGCCTTTGGCGGAGATTTTCGATTTTTGCCAACGAAATTGGCGTAAATGTGCCCTTCAATATGATGCACTCCGATCAGCGGTTTTTTCCAGACGTAACTCAGGGTTTTGGCGGCATTTACTCCAATGAGCAAAGCAGGAATAAGGCCGGGGCCGTTGGCTACGGAAATTAAATCGATATCTTTCGGAGCAATTTTTGCTTCTTCGAGGGATTCTTTGATGACGGGAATGATATTTTTCAGATGTTCCCTGGCGGCCAGATTAGGAACCACGCCGCCCCATTTGGCATGGAGCTTGACCTGGGATGAAACAACATTGGACATAATGAAAAGGCCTCCATTTCGAACTTCCATAATGCTGGCGGCAGTTTCATCACAGGTTGTTTCGATGCCTAGTATTATCATATAAATAAAGTTATAATGTCATTATAACACTTTAACCCGTTTTGCGTCGAAAAGCCAGGCATTTGGCGCCAGGCCAGGCTGAAATATAAAGTTTTAACTAAGGTAATAGGTAATGAACCAAGATAAAAAAAACGAAAAAAATATAGAGCTTTCTGATAATGAACTGGTGGAGATAATCAGGAGGAACGACCAGGAAAGATATTCAGAGATAGTCGATCGCTACCAGACGAAGCTTTTTGTGTATATCTACCGGCTCATTGGGAATAAAGAAGAGGCTGAAGATCTGCTTCAGGATGTTTTTGTCAAAGCTTACCGGAATCTCAACAGCTATGACACCAGCCGGAAATTTTCTTCCTGGATATACCGCATCGCTCACAATGAAGCGGTTAATTTTATCAAAAGAAAATCTTTGAAGCGTTTCATTTCTTTCGATGCGATAACCTCGACCAAAGACAAATTGGATTCATCAAGCGAAGAAGAAGGAGCGGACAAAGCCTGGCTCCGAAAAGAGGTGAGCAAAGAAGTGAGCGATGCGATGAAAAAGCTCCCGTTCAAATACAACCAAGTTCTGACGCTCAGATATTATTCCGACCAGTCTTATGAAGAAATTGCCGAAATTTTGGGGCGTCCAGTGAATACTGTCGGGACACTGATCAACCGAGCCAAGAAAAAGCTTTCAGAGGAACTTAAGAATTTAAATAATAATAAATAATATGGACGACGAGCAACCTAAAAAAGCTGAGGTGAATATGAAAGCGAGAGTGATGGGGGAGATAAAGAGCAAAAAAATATGCATGTCCAGCTCTAGGTCTATTTTTGCCAGGAAATTAGGGTTGGAATGCGCTATGGTCATGAGTCTTTTGGCCGGCGCATTTATAATCAGCCTGGCTTTTTATATCCTCAAAAAAACCAAGATATTAAAATTTTTGACCTTGGGATTTCCCGGCCTCAAGGTTTTTCTTCTCGCGATTCCTTATGGATACATAGCTCTTTTCATAGGGATAGTCATACTGGTTCTTTATATTTCCAGCAAATTGGATTTGTCATACGAGGCCAAAATATCAGAGACTCTTTTGTATTTTCTGATGCTCGGAGCTATTTTTGTTTTGGTCATCATTTTTGTCATGATTGGAGTTCATGAATATTTCGGGGAAATTTCAAAAAACAGGATTCCCAGAGAAAGCGCCATTTCAGGCAGGATAGAATCTGTTTTTGGAGATGTTTTGACAGTCGAAGAAGAGGACGGACAGCTTATTGAGATTAAACTTGGAAAAAATACTCACATCGACGAAGATTTTGAAAACATCAGAGGAAAATATATAAGAGCAGTGGGAGTTCGTGATCCGAAGGATGCGCACTTTTTCAAGGCAGAAAATGTGCTGTGTTGCGATAATGATTAGCTAAAAAAAGCTTACATAAAAACGGCACTTTAAAGTGATGCCGTTTTTATTATTTGTAGCCCTAAGGGGAATCGAACCCCTGTTTACAGGATGAAAACCTGCTGTCCTGACCACTAGACGATAGGGCCGGATAGAATACAAAAATAATACTAACACACTATTTTTTGTTTGTAAATGAGGTTGTATCGCATAAAACTAAATAGTAATCTTATGCAAAATGGCTTTTAATAGCCGTTTTTTTGTTACATGCTTGACAAATAGGCTTTTTGGGTGTATAATTGTAGGTTATTTTAATTTCGGATTTTTAGTCTGAAATTGTTGTTCCATCAACTTCAGCTTTTATAAGGAGGAGAAAAAGATGAAGGAGTTAAGATCTTATCAGGACGGGGATTGGGACATCGGTCTTGTTCCTTTGTGGGAGGCCTTATTATTTTCTGAAGAAGGAGAAGAGCACAAGCATTACAATCGGTCGAGGAGGGATTTGTATCGCAATGGATATAATGATCGTCTCCAAAATGGCCAGCCGATGAAGATGGAAGCTATGGCCGATTTTTTTGGGAATAAGACAGATTTTTCAGAAAAATTCAGAGGTATTGATTTTTTTGAAGAAGACACAGCCTGCTTCGAAGAAGAAAGCGAGTGGTTAGGAAAAATGGCTCAAGATGAATTCCATTTTAGAGGATTCAGAGCCCCGGAAAGTAATCATTCCGAAATCCTTTTTTGGTCGGATCCAAATTTTAACCCGGAAGACGCGATTCATCCGATCCACCACGAGGATTGGAAAGGCTACCTCAAAAAGAAGAGAGCAAAAGGAAAAAGGCGATAAGCAACATTTTATCGCTGAAGCGGGATCGCAAGGTTCCGCTTTTTTTATTTTCAAATCTGATATAAAATTAAAATCATGGAACAGCTCGGACAAAATATATTCCAGTTTCTCCATCACTATGGCTATGCCATGATGCTTCCGCTCATGATCATTGAAGGGCCGGTAGCAACACTTATCGCTGCGATGCTGGCATCGCTCGGCGCGTTTAACGTATGGATAGTTCTCACTCTTTCGGTTCTGGGCGATATGATTGGAGACATTATTTTATACGGAGCCGGATATTATTTTGGCATGGGTTTCGTGAGGAGCATTGGAAAATACATCGGCATCACGGAAAAGCTGGTTCTCCACATGGAGAAATATTTTGAGCGTCATGGAGGAAAGACTATTTTTGCCGTGAAATCAACCACGGGACTTTGTTGGGCGGCTTTCACTGCGGCCGGAATTGTGAAAATGGATTTCAAGAAATTTCTCAAAAATTCTTTTTACGGGGGGGTTGTCTGGAGCAGCTTTCTTGTTGCGATGGGATATTTTTACGGCTATCTCTGGCGGGAAATCAGGGATTATATAAAATGGATCGGCTGGGCAGTGGCGATTGCGGCAATTGCCACTTTTGTGGTCATTGTGATTTACAAGAATAAGAGAGCTAACGATCTTTTGAAAGAAAAAAACGGAAAATAAAGGTGAATTTTGATTCTTGCTCAAAACTAGAAATCGGCTTAGAATTCAGATATGGTCAAAAAATTGTATAAGAAAGTCAAGAGCATAATCATTCCTGATCCCGAGCTTTTGCTTGAAAAAGAAAGGCATCTGGTCAACCAGCCTTTTTATTTTGAAGGCGACAATGGAAAAGCAGTCCTTCTTGTTCATGGCTGGACGTCGACTCCGTATGAGGTGAGAAGGCTCGGGGTATATTTAAATGAAAATGGCTATACCGCATCCGGACCGATGCTTCGCGGGCATGGAACTGAACCTAAGGATCTTGAAAATGTAAAATGGAGCGATTGGATTACGGATATAAAAAAGTCTTATTCTGAGCTCAAAACAACGCACGAGAAAGTTTATGTGGCGGGAACATCGATTGGATCGTGCCTTGCGGTGCTCCTAGCCAAAGATAAGGAAGATTTGGCCGGCTTGGTTTTGATGGCGATGCCCTATAAGATAAAATTTGAGAGAGCCGCCAGTTTATTGGCAAAAATAAATCTGCTATTTCGGAAATACAATAAAAAATATTATCCGCCGACATTTGGAGTTTCAACGACCATTACGAGGCTCATCGCCTACCAGACCTATCCAATCAAAAGCACCCTTGAGGTTTTTGAACTTGTGAGGATTGCCCGAAAAAATCTGAAATTTGTGAAACAGCCGTGTTTTATCATCCAATCCGGAAGCGATCACGTGGCTTCAAGAGGAAGCATTAAAAATATTTATTCAAAAATCAGCTCGAAAATCAAAAAGAAAAGACTGATCAAAAGAGCTTATCATACTTTTATATCGGATATAAAAAATGAAAGCGTTTTTGAAGAAATCCTAGACTTTATCAATCAGAATTGATAAAGAATTTCTAATTCACTAATTGTCTAATTTCTAATAAAATATCAAAATATCTAATGTTAAATAATTGCCTTGAAATTTGACTATTCAGAATTTTATTAGGTGAATTAGATAATTAGAAATTAGATGAATTTTTTGTTATATGAACATTGCTATTTTCACCAACAACTATCTCCCCAATCCCTACGGCGTTTCAACTTCCATTGAAACTTTCCGGATGGAATTTGAAAAACTTGGCCATAAGGTCTATATTTTTGCGCCGAAATTTTCGGGATATGTCGATGAAAACCCAGGGGTTTTTCGCTATCCGTCACTTGATATAGACATAAGATTCAGATTCCCGCTCCCCATTCCATATTCAAGAAAAATGAATAAAATTTTGGATCATCTGGATATTGATATAATTCACGCCCAGCACCCGAATCTTCTCGGGACAGTAGCCAAAAAATGGGCGAAAAGAAAAAAAGTTCCGCTGATTTTTACCTGGCACACTCTTTATGACCAATATACTGATTTTGTTCCATTTTTGCCTTCAAAATTTTCAGCCGGATATATGATTAAAAAGGCGGTTAAATTTGCCAATGGCGCCGATGCGGTCGTGGTTCCCACTGATTCCATAATCCCAATTCTTCGAAACTGGGGCGTTTACCCTGTTAAATCCCCGCAGAGCGGGGACGCCGAAGGCGTATTTAACAGGGTAAAAAAGGAAATTTATGTAGTGCCTACTGGTGTGATCGAAGAGGAGTTTAGAAATTCTGACAGAAATTTAATCAGGAAAAAATATGGCATTGGCGATGATGAAATGCTTTTGCTCCTCATGACTCGGCTTACGACCGAAAAAAATGTCGAATTTGTTTTTCGGTCGGTTATGGAAATTTTGAAAGAAAGAAAAAATGTGAAGTTTCTGGTTTCGGGAGATGGATATCTGCTTCCTAGCCTCAAAAAATATTGCGAAGAAAACGGAATTTCCGAACAAGTTGTTTTTTCCGGTCTGGTATCGCGAGATGAGATAAAAAATTATTACGCGGCGGCTGACATTTTTGTTCACGGATCAAAATCAGAAACCCAAGGGATGATTCTTACCGAAGCGATGTATATGGGATTGCCGATCGTGGCAGTTTGCGCTACTGGCGTGATCAGCCTTGTCCAAAATAACAAAAATGGATTTCTGACTTGCGTTACCGGTGAAAAAGAATTTGCCTATATGATCACAAAACTTATCCTGGACAAAAATCTTCGCGAAAAAACCGGCCAGGAATCAGTCCGGATCGTCCGGGAAAATTTCACCAGCACAGTTTGTGCGAAAAAGATGCTGGAGGTTTATGAAAAATGTCTGAACCACTGATTAGCGTACGAAAGCACCAAAAGAGTTGTTATTTTCAATAACACAACTACCGTCATCCTGAGCGTCGATCGTGGAATCGACGCGAAGGATCTTCAATAATTTATTGCAAGTCTGGTTAATTTAATAAAGCCATAAATAGCCCAAAGCAGATCCTTCGTTCCGACGTAACGTCGGGACTCAGGATGACGACTAATTTAAATGTCCCCCCCCAAACGCTTCTTTTTTTATGCCTTAATCTTGATTTTTGTCATGGCCGTTGCTTTTGTTTTTTCGCGTGCAAAAAAGGCTTCTGCTCCGGATAATATTAAAAAGGAAATTGAAGTGAGTAATTCCGAACTGGATGCTTGCCAGCAAAGCGCAGATGTTGTTGAAAATATTTCCAATGCGAATTCAACTGGTAAATCCAGCGAAGACGAGATTTTAAGAGAGTATCCTGTTCACAAAAATGTCAGTGTGACGCTGTTTTGGATCGGGGAAGATGCCAGCGAGGATAATAAGGAAATTTCCAATAATTCCAGCGCCTGGGACGACTCCTGGGTCAAGCACTATGGCGGTACGGACAATCCAGAAAAAAGAAATGGCTATCTGCCGGCCAAGTTTGTTCCCAGGGAAAATCCTTTTTATTTTGCCCTGCCTTACAATGATTTTGACAAAAAAGGGGAAAGAAAAAAAGATGTTGAGTCTGTCATTCCCTGGGCAAAAGATTTGAAACTTGGCGACTCGGTGTCATACGTCAAAAATCGCTGGATTAAAATAATGAAAGGTGATAAGGTGGCTTATGCCCAATGGGAAGATGTTGGGCCTTTTGGGGAAAATGATGCGGGCTATGTTTTTGGGAACGTCGAACCCCAGAGCAAGACAAACAGTCATGCAGGTCTTGATGTTTCTCCAGCCGTTAAGGATTATCTTGAAATTTCTGGAAAAGACATAGTTGATTGGCAATTTGTTGACGACGAAAATGTTCCAAGCGGCTCCTGGAAGAAGATTGTCACAAAAACAAACATCTGCTGGAAATAAGATTATAAAAAGAAAATTTAAGCACGCTGTTGAAGGGTGTTTTTATTATGAATACTTATTATTTTAAAATAAAGTGTTGCAAACTTGTCATTCCCGCGAAAGCGGGAATCTAGAAACTCTTGTCTGGGCAATCATACTGGATTCCCGATCCCATGCCTACCGGCAGGCAGGAAGTCGGGAATGACAAACAGAGAGAGTCTATATAAAAAATCAGACAACTATTTAAAACAAGATGGAAAACCGGGAAAATCAAATTTTTTACGATGAAAAAAAGTTGCGCTGGAAATATTCCAAGCCGACGATTCTTTTTGTGGCTTCTTTTTTTGCCATCGCTTTTTCAGTGACAGTGGCCAGTATTTTTGTAAAACCGGCTCTTCCGGATCTCAATTTAGCTAGTGAAGTCGCTCAAGGAAGAATTGCTCCAGGCGTCGCTTTGACAAATAAAGGAGAAAATAAAACAGTTGAACCGGTCAGTTTACCGGCTACTCAAGAAAAAAATCCTGAAAATGTTGCGATAAACAGCCAGGAAAATGGCCAAAAACCAGTCGCAGCTGGTTTTTATGTGAATTGGGATGATAATAGCTTCGAATCCCTAAAACAAAATATCGGCAGTATGGATGAAATGATTCCGGAATGGCTCAATCTGGGATCAAGCGGCGAAGTAGCTGTTATTGATCAGGCGGGACAGGATAAAGCCATGAATTATATAACGCAAAATAGGTCGGATCTAAAAATAGTTCCCCTTATCAATAATTATAACGACGAAATTCAATCTTGGGATAACAATCGGCTGATGTTAGCCATTGGTAATCCCGAAACGCGCACCAGAACAATTGAAGATCTTTATCAATATGTGAAAAAAAATAATTTTTCTGGAATCAGCATCGACTTTGAAGATATGACTGACCAGCAAATAATTCTGCTGGAATTATTTATGCAGGAACTTTATGGGAAATTTAATCTGGAGAACTTAGAAGTATCGCAAAATATTCCGTTGGATGATGATAGCTTCAATGCCAGAGAGATGGGAAAAAATTGCGATTATCTTATTCTCATGGCTTATGATCAGAATTCCATCAGCGATACTCTGGCTGGTCCGATTGCTTCTCAAAATTGGCTTTTTACGAGTCTTCAAAAGCGCTATCTGGAATTGCCGAGAGAAAAATATATTTTGGGCATAGGAGGATATGGCTATGATTGGATAGAGGGGCAGACGGACGGAACCGAACTGACTTTTCAGGATGCAATGCGCTTGGCAAATTTGCATAACAGCCCGATCAATCTTGATCCAACGACGCTCAATCCAACTTTCGATTACATCGATGATAATAACAATCTACATCATGCCTGGTTTTTGGACGGGGTCACGGCTTTTAATGAAATAAAAATTGGCTCTCTTTTGGGTCAGCCTCATGGCTATGCCCTTTGGCGGATGGGGTCTGAAGATCCGACTCTCTGGAATGTTTTTAAAAATATCAATAATTTGGACAGTATTGTAGCCAATTCACTTTCGGATTTGAACTATGGTTATGATGTGAGCTATGCGGGACAGGGAGAAATTCTGAAAGTTACTTCTTCTCCCATGGATGGAAAGCGGGAGTTGATCTATGACGAAAAAACAGGGTATATATCGGAAGAAAAAATTATCAAATACCCGACTTCTTATATAGTTTCCCGCTGGGGGGCAAATGAGGAAAATGGAAAAAAAATAGCACTGACATTCGATGATGGTCCGGACAAAAAATATACTCCGGAGATCCTGGCTATCTTGAAAAAATACAATGTACCAGGAACTTTTTTCATGATCGGCGCCAATGCCAATCTGAATTCAAATATAGTGAAGCAAGTTTATGCCGATGGGAATGAAATCGGTAGCCATACTTATACTCATCCCAATATTACCAAGATTGCTGATGCTCAATTTACTTTTGAGCTGGATTTAGCGCAAAGGATTATTGAAGGAATAATCGGCCGAAAAACTCTTCTTTTCCGCCCGCCTTATGCGGAAGATATTGAACCGGAAACTCCCGAACAGATGAAGCCCCTGCTTATTACAAATAACGATGGCTACTACACTGTCGGGATGCACATCGATCCTAATGACTGGAGTTCTCCCGGAACTGATCAGATTGTAAGTCGGGTGATTGATGGAGCTAACTCAGGAGATGGAAATGTGGTTCTTCTTCATGACGGAGGAGGAAGCAGGAGCCAGACTGTCGAAGCCTTGCCTGGAATAATTGAGGGACTGAGGAATAATGGATATGAATTGGTCAGTGTTTCAAATTTGATCGGGGTTTCAAGAGATGCTTTGATGCCGCCAGTTTCAAAAAAGGATATGCTGGTAGCTAGGATAAACAGCATTACCATTTCTTCAATGACTTTTTTTGCCAACGCGATGCGCTTCATGTTTATTGTTGGTATCGTGCTTGGCACACTAAGACTCTCTTTTATCGGATTTTTGGCTTTGGCGCAGTGGTTCTATTCTAAGCGGAGAAAAAAGTTTTATTATAAAAACGCTCCAAATCCAACGGTCGCCGTTGTCATTCCGGCTTTCAATGAGGAAAAGGTTATTGTAAAAACAGTTGAAGCAATTCTTGATTCAAATTATCCCCATTTTGAAATAGTTGTTGTTGATGACGGTTCAGGAGATGAAACTCTGGAGCGTCTCAAGGAGTCATTCGGAAATAATCCGAAGGTTTTAATATATTCAAAAGAAAACGAAGGCAAAGCGGTGGCGCTTAATTTTGGAATAAATCGAACGCAAGCCGAAATAATCATCACACTTGATGCGGATACTATATTTCGGAAAGATACGATTTCAAAACTAGTTCGCGGTTTTGTGGATCAGCGTGTTGGAGCGATAGCGGGAAATGCCAAAGTGGGAAACAGGATTAACATCCTGACTCGCTGGCAAGCGCTGGAATATATAACCAGCCAGAATTTTGACCGCCGGGCATTTGAAATCATAAATTGTATCACAATCGTGCCAGGAGCAGTCGGTGCCTGGAGAAGGGAAGTGATTTTGGAGGCGGGAGGATTTTCCGGGGAAACTCTCGCGGAAGATGCTGATCTCACTTTCGGCATCCTTAGAAACGGGCACCGGGTCTTGTATGAAGACGAAGCGATAGCTTATACAGAAGCTCCGGACAATTCAAGGGATTTTGTGAAGCAAAGGTTCCGCTGGATGTTCGGGAACCTCCAAGCCGTCTGGAAGCACAAAGATACTTTTGGGCGTAAACGTTATGGAGCGCTGGGATTTTTTGCTCTTCCGAACGTTCTTATTTTTCAAATAATCTTTCCATTGATTTCACCGCTCATGGATTTGATGATGGTTTCTTCCCTGGGCTGGGCTTTCTGGCAGTTCCACTACCACACCGTTGATTATTCCGCCAACTATTATCTCCAGAAAATTATTTTCTACTACCTAATCTTTTTGCTCATCGATTTTATCTCTTCTGACATCCCTTTTCTTTTGGAAAAGAAAGAAGACTGGAAGCTTCTCCTCTGGCTTCCTTTCCAGCGGTTCTACTATCGCCAACTGATGTATTACGTCGCTATTAAATCCTTCTTTGCAGCGATCAAGGGCAGAACGGTCGGGTGGAATAAGCTGGAACGGAAGGCGACGGTTTATTCCAGATGAATCTTCTCCGAAAACTTTTTGAGGGCATCTGCCAAAAGCGGGTGCTTTTTTAGTTCTGGATCAATTTTCAGGATATCTTGCGCTTCAACCCGTGCGAATTTTATGAGCTTAACATTGCTCAAATTTTCCATGGTGATATCAGGAAGACCGGATTGGATGGTGCCAAAAAACTGTCCCGGACCGCGCAGTTCCAGATCGATTTTGGAAATTTCGAATCCGTCGTTGGTTTTTTCAAGGGCTCGTAATCTTTCGATGGATTTTTGCGTATTTGATTCGGTGAAAAGGAAGCAATATGACTGATGTTCGGCCCGGCCGACTCTTCCTCTGAATTGATGAAGCTGGGAAAGGCCGAAGCGTTCTGCATTTTCTATGATCATCACAGTAGCATTTGGTATATCAATCCCTACTTCAATTACCGATGTGGAAACTAAGATTTTAGTTTTTTGCTCTTTAAATGATAGCATTGTTTCTTCTTTTTCTTTGGACTTAAGTCTTCCGTGAAGCAATCCGATTTGAAATTCCGGAAATATCTTCTGCAGTTTTTTATATTCTTCTGTGGCCGCTTTCACTTCACTCAAAACTTTTGATTCTTCAATCAACGGAAAAATGACAAAAACTTGTCTTCTTGATTCAATTTCACTTCTGATGAAATTATAATTTTGATTTCTTGCTATCGGCGGGACAATTTTTGTGATGATCGGTTTTCGATTTTTTGGCATTTCATCAAGAATGGAAAGATCTAGACTGCCAAAAAAAGCAATGGCCAAAGTTCTAGGAATGGGAGTAGCGGTCATTGTGAGGAGATGGGGGATTGTTTTAACCTTGCCACTTGCCCCGTGGTCGCCGTTAGGCGACTTTACGGGGTCCGATATGTTCATAGTTTCACTTTGCAATGCCGCTCTTTGAGTGACACCGAAGCGATGCTGCTCGTCAATAATAATTAAGGCTAAATTTTTGAATTTAACCCTGTTAAATAGCTTCGCTCCGGCTTCGCCGGATTTAACAGGGTGAACATCTTTTTGGATAATGGCGTGAGTGCCGATAATAAGATTAATTTTTCCAGAAGACATTTTTTGTAGTAATTCTTTTCTTCCGTCATTCTGAGGACGGCCTAAGCCGGACGAAGAATCTTTTTTATATTGGCTCAAGCTTTTGCTATTTTTGCTTAACTTTGCGTAATGTTCAGTAGATCCTTCGTTCCGACTTGGGTCGGAGCTCAGGATGACGGCTGTTTTATTAGTGTCGAGCTCAGGATGATGGATTAATTTGTATGAATTAGTAAGAAGCGCGATATTTATTGGATAATTTCGAAATAATTTTACGAATGATTCAAAGTGTTGTCGCGCCAAAACTTCCGTCGGCGCCATAATGGCCACTTGATATCCGGCGGAAATGGATTGAAGAGCGGAAATAGCGGCTACGACTGTTTTCCCCGAGCCGACGTCGCCTTCCAAAAGCCGGTTCATCGGTTTTGATTTTTCCAAGTCTTTGAGAATCTCGAAAGAGGCTTTTCTTTGGGCGTCAGTTAATTTAAACGGCAATTTTCGGACAAAATTCTTGATTAATTTTTCATCGAATTTGATATCAATCGAATTATTCGATTCCCATTGTTTCTTGACTTGCAATGATTTCAGCTGGACCAGAAACATTTCCTGAAAAGCCATTCTTTTTTGGGCGCGCAAAAGTTTTTCGCGATTATCCGGAAAATGAATCTGATTTATGGCTGTACGAAGATTATATAAATTGAATTTTTTTCTGATTTCTTCCGGTAAAATATCCGGAATATCTTTTGAAAACTGAAGAAGCGGTTTTATCTGCCAGCGGATCCACTTAGAAGAAATGCCTGTTGTTTCGGAATAGACCGGAACCAGCCTTCCGGTGTTAGTCGTATCGCGGGAAGCCTTCTCCCAAGCGGGGTTAGTCATGGAAAACATTTTTTTGTCGAGCGCCAGTTTTCCGGACAGCCTGATTGATTCACCTTCTTTTAAATTTTCTAAAATATATGGCTGATTGAACCAAACAGCTTTCAGGGGCGTTTCATTCTTATCCTGGACGACAATTTCTGTTATGGTCATTCTCCGCCTGAAAATTCGGATATTTTTAGCTTTTATGATTTTTCCTTCAACCGTAATAGTTTCACCTAAATAATGTTGGCTTAATTCGGCAGTTTTTGAAAAGTCATCATAACGGAAAGGAAAATACAGCAAAAAATCCTGGACGGTTAAAAGTCCCATTTTTTCGAGAACCTTGGTGTATTTGGGGGTAATTTTGGCGATACTCTTAAGCGGAGTTTCTAAATTTATCATGTACTAAGTATAATGCCTGTTCGTAATGCAACGCAAATGATATAATCATAGAAATATTACCCAGATTCAGACCTTGGAGGTCTGCATGCAGACCTCCAAGGTCAAGCGAAAAATATAGGATGCTAAGAAATAAATCTATTGGAATATTCGACTCCGGCTTTGGGGGTTTAAGCGTGATGAAAGGTATTGTCAAAGAATTGCCTGATTATAATTATATATATCTGGGAGATTCGGCGCGCGTGCCTTATGGAACCAGATCAAAAGAAACAGTCTATAAATTTACAAAACAAGCCGTTGATTTTCTTTTTAAAAAAGGCTGTGAACTTATAATTGTTGCTTGCAACACGGCTTCCAGCGATGCGTTACGATTGGTTCAACAAAAGCACGTTCCTAAATACGATGCTAGCAAAAAAGTATTAGGCGTGCTGATTCCTGCTGCAGAAGATGCCTGCAAAAAGACGAAAAACAAAAGGATTGGCGTTATGGCTACTGAAGGAACTGTCAAATCGGGGGCTTTTATAAGAGAACTCCGAAAAGTAGATCCAAAAATTAAGGTATATCAAAAAGCCTGCCCGCTCCTTGTTCCGATCGTAGAAGCAGGGGAGCACGATTCGGAAATTACTGAAATAACTTTGAAAAAGTATCTGAAGCCGCTGATCAGCAATAAAATAGATACGCTCATACTTGGCTGTACGCATTATGGAATTTTGGAACCGAAAATAAGAAAAATAGTCGGTGAAAAGATGAAAATAATTTCTGAATCAAAAATCGTTGCCCGAAAATTAAAAAACTATCTCGAGCGGCATCCGGAGATAGAAGAAAAACTGGCAAAAAAACGTAAAAGAATCTTTTATTCGACCGATCTCACCAAGAATTTTGAAATGTTGGGAAGCAAATTTTTCGGGGAAAAAATAAAACCGCAAAAGGCGGATTTGTAATTTCGTGTCCTCGAGAGGATTTGAACCTCTGACCTCAAGCTCCGGAGGCTTGCGCTCTATCCAGCTGAGCTACGAGAACAGTTTTTTGTGCGCTTAGCAGGAATCCCTGCCTGCCGGCAGGCAGGGAACCTGCGACCTTCTGGACCGCAACCAGACGCGGCACTTGCCCCGCATTAAAATTGTGTCCCTGGGAGGAATCGAACCTCCGACCTCTTGGACCGCAACCAAGCGCTCTATCCACTGAGCTACAAGGACGATTTTTAGTGCGGGGTCCACTGAGCTATAAGCGCATATAAAAATACTAGATTAGAAACATACTTATTGCAAGAAAAAAAAATTAACACGCCCTTGTTAGCGCGTGTTTTTTTGAAGCTTATGAGGCAGTTTTGATGTTAGGATCTTGGCCAGGGGCAGGAATCATAGGCGCTTCTCTCTTCCGGTGGCTTCCAGCAGGAAGCTTTCGAAATGAAAGTGGGCAGAAAATGATCCTTTTCCCATCCAAGATAAAAAATTGTTTCTCCGTGGCGATTTGTTTCGGGATAGTTTTGGAAAGATCGTCTTTCGTTCCCATCTATTCTTAAACGGGCTACTCTTAAGATGTCCTCTAGCGTAAGCACAGAACCCTCCTTTTCTAAAAAGAACTTAGTTAGATTCTCAAAACTCTTTCTGCGATTTCCATAATGCCTTCCTCCTGTTTCACTTCCGGAACATGCTCCATCAGAATTTCGCGAAGTTCAACCGGGTCTTCTTCGTGGATCGGAATATAAACATAGGGAACTAAATGGCTTTTAGTGCGAAGGCTGATGACTTTCTTTCCTGCCTCCTCATAGAAAATCCAAAAAGACAAAAGGTTATCAAATTCATAAATTTCCCGTCCGGCCAAAACTCCGGCATGAGTGATCATAAAATCCAAAGTCCGTGGCTCTTTGTTGATGTGGATATATCCGACTACGCCGATGAGGATGAAAGTGATGGCCATAACGATACCATTGGTATAAATCGCATATCCAATAACAAAGGCCAAAGCCAAAGTTATGTAGATATACCATTTTTTGTCCCGCTCAAAGACTTCATATTCAGGCGCCTGCCAGTGTGCCAGCACATCTTCGGAGTGTTCTCTGATCAGCATGTCTTCAGGCTCTTCGAGCATCCGGTCTTCATCCTCGATGTCTTCCGGTTCCCGCATCAGTTTTTCAATTCTTTCAAGTTTTTCTTTTTCAGCATCTCTTTGGTTGTGTTTTTCGATATACATAACCTCATTGTAGCATATTAATTTTCAGGTTTACAATTGCAAATATTGTTGTTAAGATAAACTAGTAAAAATAATGCATATATTGGTTCCGGGGAAGAGTGGCTGAGCGGTCGTCCGGCATACGCCGGATTAAAAAAAGCAGCATACTGCTAATGTGCCTGCCCCGAGAATTTGGGGTTGACCTCGAAAGGGATCCGTGGGTTCGCCCCGCATGCGCGGGGCGTCCGGCGAATGCCGGACGAATCCATTTTGAAAAAAAGTATGTACTATGTTTATATACTCGTGAGTCGAAAGGACGAGAATTTTTATGTAGGTTTTAGTGATGATTTAAAAAGACGCATAGATGAACACAAAAAAGGAAAAGTTAAATCAACGAAATACAGACTGCCATTAGAATTAGTTTGTTATGAAGCGTATATTCATAAGGAAGAAGCCATGACAAGAGAGAAATATTTAAAAAGCAGTGATGGCAAAAAAGATTTGAGAAAAAGACTGACTAAAACATTAAATATAAAAAAGTAAAAAATTTTTGGAGAGGTGGCTGAGCGGCTGAAAGCAGCACACTGCTAATGTGCTAGCCTCGAAAGGGGCTCCAGGGTTCGAATCCCTGCCTCTCCGCGGACAAATTAAATATTTGGTGAGGTACCGAAGTGGTCATAACGGGGCGGTCTTGTCAGCCCGAGGCTGATCCGCCTTGGGCGGAAAAACTTTAAAATTTAAAATGGAAGAGTGGCCGAGTGGTTGAAGGCAACAGTCTTGAAAACTGTCGTACCTGAAAGGGTACCGTGAGTTCGAATCTCACCTCTTCCGCTTTCTTACGGGGTCGCGAAAAACTGTCGTATCCGAAAGGGGCACGTGGGTTCGAATCCCACCCTCACCGCCATAATAAGTCTTTTCGGACTGTAGCCCCGACGCACTTTGTGGTCGGGGTAAATATAGCGGTAGCCGCCTCTCCGGCGGCCTGCCGATGAGGCAGGTACGCGTCCATGGCCCCAAAGTAAAATTTTCGGGATGTAGTATAGTGGTAGTACGCGTCCATGGGGTGGATGTAGTCCGAGTTCGATTCTCGGCATCCCGACAAATAACCGAAAATTTACTTCGGGGTAAAGGTGGATGCTTGCCCCGTTGCAATTCGCCAGCAGGCGAATTTGCTACTGGGGTAGTCCGAGTTCTCCTCCAAAGGCGGACAGGGATTCCCGGCAGCCCGACCAAATCAATAAAAAAACTTATGAAAAAAAACACAGAACTTATCGCTAGAGGTTTTATTTTTCAAAACGAAAAAGTCTTGCTTTGCAAAAGAAAAGACCGGGATTATTATTTTTTCCCGGGAGGCCACGTTGAATTTGGGGAATTTGTTGCATATACCCTAGAAAGGGAGATTACGGAAGAAATCGGAGCAAAAGTCACAAAATGCGATTTTATCGGAGTAGCGGAAAATGTTTTTAGAGACGGAGAAAGAGAGGCTCATGAAGTTAACTTTACATTTCAAGCTGAAATCGATAGGGAAGACGTCAAAGCGCTTGAAGATCACTTGGAATTTCGCTGGCTTTCATGGGATGAATTTGAAAAAGCGGAAGTGTTGCCGACCTCTCTCAAGGAAAAAATCATCAAGTGGGAGAAAGATAGAAAAATATTCTGGTCGAGCCAGAATGATTTGAAATAAATTAGCAGTAGTGGGCTGGAGTATGCCGGTAGTACGCACGACTCGCTCCGTCACCAATAATCGGGACATAGTATACCGGTAGTACGCGCGATTCGGGTTCGTGAAGACTGGGTTCGATTCCCAGTGTCCCGACCAATATATTGGTGACGGGGTGAAGGTTCGTGCTTGCCCCGTTGCAATTCGCCAGCAGGCGAATTTGCTACTGGGGTAGTCCGAGTTCTCCTCCAAAGGCGGACAGGGATTCTCGGCGCTCCGACAATTTATTTAACGGGGTGAAGGTTTTCGAAGATTGGGTTTCGGCCCGAGGCCGACCAACCTTGGGCTGGCGATTCTCGGCAGCCCGACATAAAATGAAAGAAACTCTTTTCGGATGCTGTACTAGAAAATAGTTGCGAAAATTAATTATTAACAACAAAAAAATGAAAGGATTTAATGCAAACATCGAGAAAGAAACTTTAGAAAATGAAAATTTTCGGAAAGTGCTCTACACCGGCAAACACAGCCAGTTAGTTCTGATGAGTTTAAAGCCGAGTGAAGAAATCGGCATGGAGGTTCATCCTGACAATGACCAGTTTTTTCGCTTTGAAAAAGGGGAAGGCAAATGCATTATCGATGGCAATGAATATGTTCTTGGGGACGGGTCAGTTATTGTGGTGCCTTCCGGCGCCCAGCATAATATCATCAACACTTCCGAAACAGAAGATCTGAAACTTTATACAATTTATTCTCCAGCACATCATAAAGACGGAATCGTTCGGGCGACCAAGGAAGAAGCATCTTCCAATGAAGCGGAATTTGATGGAGTAACAACCGAATAAGTTCAAAAGATATTTTACCAAAAAGAAAAGGCCCCGTGGGGCCTTTTATGGATCAAGGAGAAGATGATCTCCTCTTTCCATTGCTACTTCCAGCGACTGGGCGATCATGTCTCTGATCTGCCTGTTGCTGAAAAACTTTATTTCTTTTCTTGCTTTCTTCTTTTTTCCTCCTCTTTGGCCGAGAATAGAACAAATCTGCGTTCTTAATTCTGGCCAATATTTTCGGTTCATTCCACTGCCTCTGATTACTAGTTCCCTGGCATCTTTAAAGGCAAAATTCTCCTCATTATAGAGCCTGGAAATCTCCTTGACCATTTCTTCCAAAGTGGCCATCTATCCCTCCAATAAGGGTAAAAAGATTATAAAAAAGAGCAATTACTAACCGTTCATTATAGCACATTTTTCCATTCTTGTCTAGCGATGACGCAGGCATATATTTTTTGCGCTCCATTGGCCTTCAATACCCGTCCGCACTCAAAAAGAGTCGAACCGGTAGTGGCTACGTCATCAACCAATAATATTGTTTTTCCACTGATGTCTTTCGGGGTATTTTTGTCTACCCTGTGAAATAGCGGTGAAGCCGCTCCCGCTTCGCGGGATTTCACAGGGCAAGCTACAAAAACATTTTTCAGATTTTTCTTTCTTTCGGAATAATTTTTTATCTTCATCTGCGGAACGGTGTATTTAATTCTTGAAATTACATCATTCGCAACTGGAATTTCCAGTCCCGGAGCTAAATTTGCGCTTATATAATTTGCCAGGAGTTCAGCTTGATTGAATCCGCGCCAGCGGAGCCTTCTTTTGTGCAGCGGAACAGGAATAATAAGATCAGGAAGAGGCAAATTATTTTCAATCAAAGATTTTATCATCAATTTTCCAAGCGGCTCAGAAAGATCAGGAATAAATCGGTATTTGAAAAAATGAATCGAGTGTGAAATGATGGATTCTTTGTATGTTGCTGCTACCACGAGTTTGTCCAGGGGAATCGGCGTATTTTTGCCAAGAAATTTTTCTTTGCAACGCGGACAAATTCCACCGCCGGGAATGTTGATTTTTTCGCAATATGGGCAGACTTGCGCGGAAAGCATCTTTATTTTTCGGAAGCACTCATTGCATATCCAAATATCTCCATTCCCGCAATGCAGGCAATGGATAGGGAAAAGAGTATCCAGAATGGCTTTGTTTACCCTTTTGAATAAACCGCTAAAGCGATTTATGCCGGAGGCATTTTCAGCAGGGTGAATTTCTTCTGGCATATGGCATAGTTGAGTTATCCTCAGTATTGCGGACTAGTTGCATCCTAAAAAATATGTTATAATAAATATGCCAAAAAGGAAAATGATAAAAATAAGTTATAAGAATTTGCTCGGGCAGTTATCTTAATATAAAAAAGATAAATTTTTTGCTTGAGCGGTTTAAGCATATTATGTTTGAGTTCGGAAAAAATGTATTCTTGGGCCTGGACGTTGGAACTTCTTCTGTGAAGATGGCGGAAATAACGGTAACCGAAGGAAAATCAATCCTAACCAATTATGCCTGGATGCCAATTGCTAACATAGACGGGAAGTCTGGATATAACACCGATTTCTTTGACGGAGCATTGCCAAGATATTTGAAAAAGATGATTGCTGAAGCTAATTTTAAGGCGAAAAATGTCTATGTTTCCATCCCTGCTTTCGGGGGACTTATCACTCTCATTGATTTTCCTAATATGCCGAAACAAGACGTAGCTCAAGCTATAAAATATGAGGCTCATAAATATATCCCCATTTCCCTTGACGAAGTTGCTGTCAGCTGGGGCATTATCGGAGAAGAAAAAGGCATTGGAGCGGGGGTGGGCGATGAAACTGGTGGCGAGAAGAGGATCCAGGTTCTTCTGGTGGCTACTTCGAAAAACAAGATTGCTAAATATGAAAATTTGGTTAAAAATATCGGACTGAAACTAGATTCGATTGAGATTGAAGTTTTTCCCATAGTTAACTCCCTGGTTGGAAACGACCAGGGTACATTTGTGATTTTGGATATCGGAGCAAGAGTTTGCAATATCATCTTTGTTTCCAAAGGAATAATCTTAGCTAATAGAAATTTGGATTTGGGGGGTAGTAATTTTACGAAAACGATTGCCAGCAGTATGGGGATTGATGAGGAAAGGGCTGAGTCGTTGAAAGTTTCTGGCAAAGATTTTTTTGGCAAGGATTCTTCGATCAGTTTTCCTTCTCTCGAGATTGTGATGGGAGAGATTTCAAGGCTCGTTGAAATTTCGGTTAAAAATGGAAAAGCAAGTAAAATCGATGCCATTATCCTTTCCGGAGGTTCAGCCAAGCTTGCCGGACTTGCCGATTATCTGACGAATGCCTTTTCCGTAAAGACCATAATTGGGAATCCTCTCAGCCGTGTTGGTTATGACAAAAGACTCCAGCCTATGATCGAAAAGATACAGACCCGGTTTTCGGTTTGTATCGGCCTCGCGCTTAAGGGGGCAGAGGGGTTTATGAATAATAAGAATTAATAAAAATTAAAATTAATCCCGCTTGGCGGGGAAAAAAAATATGCCTAGCGTAAATTTAACTACTTTTGAAGAAAGTGAAAAAAAACAGATAAATATCTCAGGAGGAGCCCTGACAGGATTGGTTATCGCATTGATTTTAGTGGTGGCTCTTTGGGGGGCTCTCACTATATATAAATCTTATCTCCAAAAAAATATTGACGAGGCTAAAAAAAGCTACACCGGATATCTGGAGAAGTTCAAAGATAAAGAATCGAATGATGTTATTGATTTTCACAAAAGATTGGCGGTTGCCAGCAGTCTCGCCAGCCAGGGGAAAAGCGTCAGTGATATTCTTTCTCAAATTGAGCTTCTGATGGTGCCCAATGTCATTCTGACTTCTTTTTCATATGACAATGCCACTTCGAAAATCAGCTTAAACTGCAGTGCCGATAATTTCAATTCAGTAGCCAAGCAGATATATGTCTTCAAAAAATCAGGTATTTTTTCAGTCGTAGCCGGCTCTTCCACTTTGGATTCTCAGGCTAACAGAGTGACTTTTCCTGTGGAATTAAAACCTGTGGAATTAAAACCTCAAATATTAAAAAATTAAATTCATCCCCCACCACTTTTCTGCTGTTTATAATCCGGGCTAAAATTTATAAGCGGCAAAAATTAGATCAAAATAAAAGTATAAATAATTAAACTTCTCTGGCGCCTTCGGCGCAAGCAGAAAAGTGGTGGGGGATAAAAAAAATATGAAAATAAAATTATTAGTGGCTCCCTCGATCGTAGTTATAATAATATTCCTCTTGATCTGGCAGATTTATCCGGCTATTACCGATCCGGTTATGATGAGCGGAGTATTGCAAAAAAGCGCTGAGTTGAAAAGTGAACAAAAAAATCTTGAAACGATCAAGGGAAAGAGCGAAAAAGTGCATGAATTGGCGACTCAGCTGAATTCAAGCGCCATGGCCTCAGAAAAAGCTTTGGTTATGGATTTCTTGCCCTACGATACAGAAGAATATAAAATCATAGACAATCTTAACTATTTGATTTTAAAAGAAGAACTTCAGGGATTGGCTATCTCAGTAGCTCAGCCGTCAGCTATTACTGCTTCGCCAGTCCAGTCTGACGCAACTGGAGCTGTTGAAGCGCAAGTCGCTGCTCCCGAGCTAAAAGCGACTACGCTTGCGGTCAGTTTTTCCGTTCAGGGTAGCTATGAAAAAATAAAAAGTGTTTTTCAAAAAATATACGGACTTAAGAGATTCAATAGAATTTTGTCTTTCAGGATTGATCCGGCTGATAATAAAAGTGGTGAGGGATCCAGTAATCTGAAAGCGACTTCTTCGCTTGAGTTTGCTTTTTTGAAAGAATCAGGAGCTTTTGTGTCGGCGGACGACGCCAGTCTTGCCAGAATTGATTTTGACCAGGAGGCCATCAGCAATATCTCAAAAAAGAAAGATACTCCTTTGCTTCCTGAGATCCAGATAGATAATAAAGGACGGCCCAACCCCTTCATTCCCTAAATTTTAGTCTTATATGGCAGACAACACTCAACCTCAAAAAAAATCCGATTCGAACGCTTCAGCCGGACAAAAACTGGAAGCCAAAGGAAAGGAGCTGGAGGATTTGAAGAAAAAATCCAGCCAGATTGGCGTAGCTTATATCGATAAGCTTCCTTCGAGCACCATCGAAAGCGGGCTCATAAATCTTATTCCGGAGGAAGTTGCCAAGAAATACAGCATGATGGCTTTTGAAAGGAAGGAAAATGTGGTAAAAATTGCCATGGTTGATCCGCAGGATACTAATGCCCTTAATGCTCTCCGTTTCATTGCTGAAAAAGAAAAAATAGAGCTGGCAGTCTATCTGGTTTCGCAGCAGTTGTTTGGCGAATTCTTTTCTTTGTATTCTGGTCCGAGTGAAATCGTAAAACAAGCTATAGAATCTTTTAAAGAAGATGTTGTGTTGGAGCCCGAATATGACTCAAAAAAGAAAAGCGTTGAAAAGCAAAGAGAAATTCTCAAAGATGCTCCGGTTGCTAAGCTGGTTGAAGTGGTAATAAGTCATGCTCTGGAAGGACGGGCGAGTGATATCCATATAGAGCCGATGGATAAGAATTATCGCGTCAGGTTTAGGGTAGACGGAATTTTGCATGTCAGCCTTATTTTCCCCGAAGAAATCGGCCCGGCCATAATATCTCGCGTAAAGATATTGGCCAATTTGAAAATTGACGAAAAAAGAAAGCCTCAGGACGGAAGGTTCAGGATGGTTATCAATAAAAAAGAGATAGATTTCCGCGTATCAACTCTTCCGGTCATTGAAGGAGAGAAAATCGTGATGAGAATCCTGGATAAAGCCGAAGGACTAGCCAGCATCCAGGCTCTTGGCCTCATGGGAACGGCGGATATCAATATGATGAATGCGATCAAAGAAACTTTCGGTATGATTCTTATGACCGGTCCGACCGGAAGTGGAAAGTCGACGACCCTTTATTCTTTGCTAAAAATTCTAAATGTCGAAGAGCGCAATATTATAACGCTGGAAGACCCGATCGAGTATAATATTGAAGGACTCAATCAGAGTCAGATAAAGCCAGAAATAGGCTATACTTTTGCCAGCGGTCTTCGGACTATTCTTCGCCAGGACCCTAATGTTATAATGGTAGGAGAAATAAGAGACAAAGAAACGGCCGAGCTGGCTGTGCATGCGGCTCTTACTGGACATCTGATGTTCTCCACCTTGCACACCAATACTGCCATTGGGGCAATTCCACGCCTCATTGACATGGGAATCGAACCTTTTTTGCTTTCTTCATCGCTTCGGATCGTTGCGGCGCAGAGGCTGGTTCGGAGAATTTGCGAAAAATGCAAAGAGAAAATAACTATTCCTGATTCTGTCAGGGAGCATATAAGGAAAAGCATATCCGATGTTTCTCCGGAAGAGCTGAAAAAATACGATGTCGATCTCTCTAAAGAAATTAATTTTTATCATGGAAAAGGATGTGATTATTGTAACGGAACTGGTCTCAAGGGAAGAATAGCTATCTTTGAAGCTGTGCCGGTCAATGATACTATCAGAAATATCATCACTGAAAGCAAAGGAAATGATGAGCTGATTGACAAAGAGAGGCAGAAAATGGGGCTTATTACCATAAAACAAGACGGAATATTGAAAATTATACGTGGCTTCACTACCATAGAGGAGATAGAAAGAGTGACGGAAGGAAGTATTACGCTTCTTGAAGCAAATGACTGATTTCTCTACCAATTACTAATCTATACGAATATACGAATAAAATTAATTAGCCATTCGTACGTTCGTATATTTGTACAAAATTCGTAATTCGTAGAGAATAACAAATCTTTATGGAACAGACCAAAAAAAAGAGGATCATGATCGTTGAAGACGATTCATTCGTGATGGATATCTACCAAACCAAACTTGAGCAGTCCGGTTTCGACGTTATTCTGGCGGTAAACGGGCTGGAGGCGGTAAAGAAAATGGAAAATGAAACAAGCCTTCCTGATCTCATCCTTCTAGATATTATCATGCCGTATATGGATGGCTTGGAAGTTTTGAAAAAAATAAAAGAAAATGACGCGTTTAAAAACATTCCTGTCATATTGCTCACAAATTTGAGCCAGAAAGAGGAGATAGAACAGGGTATGAAGCTGGGAGCAAGTGATTATCTGATCAAATCCCATTTCACTCCTTCGGAGGTTTTGGAAAAAATAAATAATTATCTCAAGTAAAAGTTAAAAAATGACGACTCCGTCGTCATCCTGAGCGAGGTTCTAATTTCTATTGGAACGAAGCGAAGGATCTTTCAAACAGAATGCTAGTGCTGTCAGCGAGTAGATCCTTCGTCCGGCTACGCCGTTCTCAGGATGACGCTGTTGCGTCACTTTGCACTTTTAGCTTTTAACTTGAGCGAAGCGAACATGGTACACGCTGAACAAAGAATAAAAAATCTACTTCGGATGGTGGCTCAGCAGAAAGCCTCTGACCTCCATTTAAATGTGGGAAGATATCCCACTTTCAGGATAGACGGAAGGCTGGTTTCTTTCGGCCAGGATAAAATTTTGTCATCCTCGGAAATCAAGGAAATTTGTGATGTTATTTTGAAAGAAGAAGGAAAGAAAAAGCTTCTTGATGAAGGCCAAGTGGATTTTTCCTATAACTTTGAAGACAAGGCTAGATTTCGCGTCAATGCTTTTTTTCAGCAGGGGTATCTGGGGATCGCTTTCCGGCTTATTCCCAGAGAAATAAAGGGCCTAAAAGAGCTTGCTCTTCCTGAATTCCTCTATGATTTTACCAAGTTTTCCCAAGGACTTGTCCTTATTGTCGGCCCGGTGGGGCACGGAAAATCAACGACGCTCGCGGCGCTCATAAATGAAATAAACCACAATCAGGAAAAGCACATAATCACGATTGAAGATCCAATCGAATATATTTATGAACAGGACAGGTGCATAATAAGCCAGCGCGAAGTTTATCAGGATTCAAAAAATTTCCAGACAGCCCTGAAAGCCGTTTTTCGAGAGGATGCTAATGTTGTTTTGGTAGGTGAAATGCGCGATCTCGATACGATTGGAACTGCGCTTACTGCTGCAGAAACAGGCCATTTGATTTTTTCCACCCTTCATACGAACGATTCTCCGCAGACTATCGATCGCATCATTGATGTTTTTCCGGCTCACCAGCAAAATCAGGTTAGATCCCAGCTGGCCAATGTGCTTCTTGGAGTAGTTTCCCAAAGGTTGGTTCAAAAAGTTGACGGAGGCCGTGTGCCGGCGATTGAAGTGATGATTAAAAATCATGCCGTGGAAAATCTCATCCGCGAAAATAAGGCTTTTCAGATCGATAATGTTATTGAAACAAGTTCTGATCAGGGGATGATTGCCATGGACAAGTGTCTTGTGGAATTGGTACGAAAAGGGGTTGTTTCAGTGGATAGCGCCATGGCCTATGCCAAGGATCAGAAAAATTTTCAGATGATGCTCAGGTATTAGAAATCTCTACGAATTACGAATCTGTACGAATATACTAATGTGGTAAGCTTTGTTTGAATATGTTTTTTATGTTATTATTTACTTATGATTCGTATATTCGTATTGATTAGTAATTAGTAGAGGAAATCATGAAGTTTCTATTTAAAGCAAAAACAAAAAGCGGGGAGATAAAAGAAGGAGTGATTGATGCGATGAACAAAGAGATGGCTGTTTCCATTCTCCAAAAAAATAATCTTTTTCCTATCAGCATAGTGAAAGAAGAGGCGGAATCGTCAATCATGAAATCGTTTCTCAAATACTACGATCGGGTGACGGAAAAAGAACTAATGGTTTTTTTCAGGCAGTTTTCCATTCTCATTGAAGCCCGGGTGCCGATCGTGGCATCTCTCACGGCTATTTCCGAGCAGACAACCAATAAATATTTCGTAAAAATTCTTAGCGAGGTGGTAGCGGATATTGAAAACGGGATGTCACTTTCTGATGCTCTTGGAAAGCGCAAGGATGTATTTTCAATGCTTAGTATAAACATAATAAAAGCCGGAGAAACATCTGGAAACTTGAAAAAGTCCGTTGATTATGTAGCCGACAATATCGAGAAGAACTATAATTTGTCCAGCCGGGTAAAGTCCGCCCTGATTTATCCTTGCATCATTATCATTGTTTTTTCCATAGTCGGTTTCATTGTCATATCCTTCATCCTTCCGAAACTGACTGCCATAATCAAGGAAATGAACGCCGAAGTTCCCTGGTACACCAGCGTTGTGATGGTAGTTGGTGATTTTATGTCGGTTTATTGGTGGGCGGTGGCAATTATGATTTTCGGTTTTGTCGGAGGAATATTATATTACATCAAAACCGAAGCGGGGATAAAAGAATGGGATCAGATAAAAATAAAACTTCCGATTGTCGGGGTAATCTTTCGCAATGTCTATATCACTCGCTTTGCCCAGAATCTAGCGGTGCTGATGGCTGGCGGGATTCCCATCATCCGCGCTCTTACAATCACAAGCTCCGTGATCAACAATGTCGTCTATGAAGCGATCGTGCTGAAAGCGGCGGACGAAGTGAAAGTCGGGGGAAACATGAGCACGGTTTTTGCGCGGAATCCTCTTATTCCTCCTGTGGTTTCTCATATGATAAAGATTGGAGAAGATACGGGGCAGATCGACACAGTCCTCCTTCATGTCGCGAAATTCTATGATCAGGAAACGGAACTGATGACCAAAAACTTATCCACCTTGATAGAACCGGTACTTATGATTATAATAGGACTAGGAGTCGGCTTCATGGCTTTCGCAATTCTTATGCCTATCTATAACATCGCGGGGCAGATCAAATAAGAAGAATGAATAAAGAAGTATGAAAAAAGAATTCAAAGAAAATAATGGAAGAACCAGAGATCAGTTTACCGCGGTTTTGGAGCAAATCAATTCAAAGATCGATTTGGTAGTGGAAGGGCAGCAAGCCTTAAGGAAGGACTTTGATCAGTTCAAGGCAGATACAAAAAGCAACCTCAAAGCAATAATGGACTATCTTATTCGCATTGAAGCGGAAATTATGGAAATGAAGGGAGAAATAAAGGATTCGAAAAAGAGCTCGGAGAAGAAAGCTGACCTGGACAGACTGGAAGTGCTAGAGCAGGAAATTCTGGCGATTAAAAAAGTTTTGATAAAGCAGAATATTTTGAACGGAGTTTGAAACAAAAAATAAAAATTGGCTGATTAAAGGAAATAAAAACAGAATAAAAAATAATGAGGCAAGAAATGAGGAATGAAAAATAAAGAATCTTTATTCTTTCTTCCTTGCCTGCCGGCAGGCAGGTTAATTCTTACTTCTTACTAGAGGAGGTGAAAAAATGAAAATGAAAAATAAAAAAGTCATGCCTATCGGCAGACAGGGTTTTACTCTGATCGAACTTTTGATTGTTATCGCGATTATCGGAATCTTGGCGTCTATCGTCTTGGTCAGTTTGAGTTCAGCCAGGGGCAAGGCCAATCGCTCGGCGTTTATTGGTGAAGTTTCGGGGGCTACGGGAGGATTTACAATGGCATGTGATACCAATACATTAAATGCTACTTTTTTGGCTAGTAGCAACACTCCTAATGTTGGATGGCAGGGTATAGAAGATCTAAGTTGTGGCCCGGAAGGTGATGGAAACTTTTGTGTTCATGCTTTAAATGAGCGAAAGTTTGCAGAGTTTGCTGCAGATACTTGCAATGCATATGTTGGTCCGACAGGGGTATTTAGCGAAGCAACTTGCAAAACGGCATTTACCTCAAGTGATTGTCCGTAGAGATAATTATAAATCTAAAGATTTACATGCTTGCCAATCTACATATACATTGGCAAGCCCCCATACTAACCTTAATAAAATATAAGATGTTTGGTTAGGTTTTTTCAAAGGTTAGTGCGGGGGCTTAATAATTAATTTAAAATAAAACACTATGAAGAAAAATAGTTTACTGGTTCGTTATGAGAAAAAAAGTGTCTCAAAAAGAGGATTTACTCTTGTCGAGCTCTTGATCGTCATTGCTATTATTGGAGTCTTAGCGTCTATTGTTTTGGTGAATTTAGGCAGTGCGGGAGGAAAAGCCAATCGATCAGCTTTTATATCTGAAACTCGGGGATCCTCGGCAGGTTTGATGGTCAAGTGTCTCACTAATACTTTAGTTCAATCGGATTTTGCTAATACTACCAGTGTTAATTGGACTGTTCCCAGTGTCCAGTCTTGTGGCCCGACCGGAAATAAAACCTTTTGCGCTAAGGCTACAAGCAGGACTGACTTCGTAACCTATAAAGCTGGTGAATGCAATGTTT
>Ga0247841_10002874_pt1 | contig 33173 bp, 25 predicted proteins | sample LaCruzMarch2015__2_FD_192410 | JGI IMG/M metagenome (GOLD analysis project Ga0247841, IMG submission 192410) | Freshwater microbial communities from meromictic Lake La Cruz, Castile-La Mancha, Spain - LaCruzMarch2015_18m | ecosystem: Environmental > Aquatic > Freshwater > Lake | place: Spain...
GGATTGAGATAAGTCCGGAAGTCTGTTCTACCCGCGGTTTCTTCAAGAATTTTTTCACCGCCGTAGTTAGGGGATAGTAAAAGACGGTATTTGTGATCTGCGTGAATTTGAGTTGTATCTCATCGGATATTTTTATGGTTTCGCCAGTCCCAAGATAGGGCGTACCTGAAAAACCAAGCACAGAATTTATTGAACCGTTTACGCTCCACCTATTGATCACCTGACGTAATTTAATATCATCGGTTGCCGCGTGATGGACTTCATCAATATGTATCTGTAAATTTGGGATTTTGCTGATGATGTTCCTTAGTTCATTGGCGAGTCGGTCTTTCTCGTCTTTTGTTTTTTCAATCAATTCAAGCTGATCAGATAGCTCAAGCCTGTCCAGAATCACTTTTTCGGCATTAACTACCATTACCAGCCCCATCAGGGTATCAAACGGCTGATAACCGGATATCTTTTGAGCATTCGGGTTTCTTGCCTTGTTGCTCTTCTTTGCCGATTTCGGCTGGTCCAAGATCTCGAATTTAATCAGCCGCTTGATGTTGCTTGCCGCAGGTTCCGGTAGAATCCAGGTAGGGTCAAAGCGTTCAATAGTCTTAAGACTGGGAATAATGGAACTTTTCAAACCGGAAGGGGCAAGAATGAGAAAGTTATGAGCAAATCTGGGATTCTCCGGCTCATTCAGGGCAAAGTAAAGATCAAGATAAATGAATGCCGCCATGAGAAAGGTTTTACCCGCCCCCATCGGCAAACTAAAGAGGTAGTCAGGATAGGCCACTCCATAAAAAAGTTTCTTACTTACATTTTCATAATCAATTTTATCAGGGTTTTTGATTATATATTTTCCTAAGTCCGGGAAAAGTGTTGTCCGTGTTTTTCCCCCATTTCCATTGCTTTTTGTCTGTGTGCGAGCAAGGTCAAATAATGCTTTGGCTGCATGGTTACTTTCTAAAATATTTCGAGCATTTAGATTAATGTTCAAATGTGATAAATCTTCATAGTTTCCGAAGAAATTTTCAGTAAAAAGAGTTGATAGCGGTTTGTTCCCCCCTTCGATTTTCAGAAATAAGTACACAAGTAATGCCTGAATTTGTGCTTCCCGCAAATTGCCGTTACGATTTATATGTTCGAAAAGTGGTTTAACAGTGCAAGTGTCTGAAATAATCCACTCTTGAGCTTTTCTAAATATCAAATTATTGAGCATCCATTATTCCTCTCGTTAAGATTTTGCTTTTTTAACAAGTACCGGTCTACCGTCTCTATGCGTCGAAAAGGGTGTCGGCGGGCCGACACATCTTAAATAGTTGATATAACAGAATAAACAATCTACCTTTGAAAAGTTTCTCCTCATAAATATCCTTAAATCTGGTCCGCTGGCGGATATTCAATCGGGATACGCTTTCCCGGATCAAGGTCGAGATAAGTAGAAAACACTATCCATGCTTCCGCCAATATCATTTCAAGTACTTAATGATATTAAATAAATAATCTGAACAGCGTCGCTTGACCCTGCGCCGTTGTCGGCTTTGGGCAGAAAAAGGGGCATAACAATTCTTGGCTATTCTCAAGATGGTGAGCATGAACGCTCAGAATAATGATCATAACTGCTTTACATGATCGGAAACAGCCAGTAATTGCCTACCCAAATCCAAGGATGAAGTCTCCGCTCATAAACAAATAGACATGATAGATTCTATCGAACTACTATCTTATCTAAATAGGTACATTTAGGCAAGCGTCTTTATAAAGTAAAAAATGTTCGCCCCTCATGATGCATGCCAGGGAGCCGACAGCTATACCTCCTCTTGGTGCGGATCTTAGCTCGTCATCGTAAAAATGATTTTCTGAATTCCATATGCGATAAACGCACATATTAGATGTCCGGTATTGGTGCCAAGAAAAAGGTTGCTATGCCGGAGATTATAGTATAGACACCCGCTACCTGAAACCACAGGGACCTTCCCTGTGGTTTTTATTTTTTTTGAAAAGGAGTCAGCTCAGACATGATAAGTGCAACAAACATAACTCTCGCGTACGGCAAGAGGGTTCTCTTTAAAGACGTCAACATCAAATTTACCCCGGGAAACTGCTACGGTCTCATCGGCGCCAATGGGACGGGGAAATCTACCTTTCTCAAGATTCTCTCCGGTGATGTTGAGCCTGACAAGGGCGACATCGCCATCGGCCACAGAGAGAGACTGGCGGTATTACAGCAGGACCAGTTCGCCTTCGATGAGGAGACGGTTTTCAACACCGTTATCATGGGTCACGCCACGCTTTATAAAGTAATGGCCGAACGGGAGGCGATGTACGCCAAGTCGGAATTTTCGGAGGAAGATGGAATTCGCTCCGCGGAACTGGAGGCTGATTTTGCCGAAATGAACGGCTACGAAGCCGAAACCGAGGCGGCAGTGCTATTGAATGGTCTCGGGATACCGGAAGAGCTGCGAAGCAGAAAGATGAAGGAACTTGACAGTGGTGACAAGGTACGGGTCCTTCTGGCTCAGGCGCTTTTCGGGAATCCCGACGTACTGCTCCTCGATGAGCCCACCAACCATCTAGACATGAAGTCCATCGCCTGGCTGGAAGAATTTCTTGGCCGCTTCCAGAATACGGTGATAGTTGTTTCTCATGACCGACATTTTCTGAATCAGGTTTGTACACATATTGCGGATATCGACTTTGGCAAGATCAAGGTTTACGTTGGCAACTATGACTTCTGGTATCAGGCCAGCCAGCTCCACCTGAGGCAGAAGCAAGAGGAGAGCAGGAAGGCAACCGACAAGGCCGACGAACTAAAAGAGTTCATCCGGCGCTTCAGCTCCAACGCCTCCAAGGCGAAACAGGCCACATCGCGGAAAAAACTCCTGGAAAAGCTTACCCTGGACGACATGCCAATATCATCCAGAAAATATCCCTATGTAGTCTTCAAGCCCGAAAGACCTTGCGGCGATATCATCCTGGAGATAAAGGGGCTTTCCAAGTCTATAGACGGTATACCCGTTTTGAACGACATCAATCTGAATGTTCGCAGGGGTGACAATATTGCCTTTGTCGGTGTCAACGGCCAGGCCAAGACGATTCTTTTCCAGATCCTGGCCGGAGAGCTTATGCCGGATAGCGGGAGCTTCCGCTGGGGAGTGACGATAACCCCCACCTATTTTCCGAAGGACAGCAATACCTACTTTGACAATGACTTGAATCTGGTCGAGTGGTTATGCCAATATTCGCCCCCGGCGGAGGGAGAGAGTTTTGCCAGGGGATTTCTCGGCAGGATGCTTTTTTCCGGAGAAGAGGCGCTGAAAAAGACGCGCGTCCTTTCCGGGGGGGAGCGGGTTCGCTGCATGCTCTCCAGGATGATGCTTACAGGGGCCAACGCCCTTATCATGGATGAACCTACCAATCACCTGGACCTCGAATCTATTACCGCCCTCAATAACGGTCTTGTTGCCTTCACGGAGGTGGTGCTCTTCAGCTCTCACGACCGTGAATTCGTCTCCACCGTGGCAAACCGGATCGTGGAAATTACCCCGGGCGGGATTATCGACAGGATGATGGGATTTGAAGAGTACCTGGAAGATGAAGAGATTGCACGGGAACGGGAGGAGCTTTTCCAGGGCCGTCAGGTCGCTGCCCTCTGATTTAAAAGCTTCTCTGGAATAAAAAGACTGTCTTTTAGGAACCCAAACATGTATAAACATCCAAGGAGACAAGACTATGAAAATGCCCATAACCATGAAAGCGAAAGAACAACCGTCCGAAATTACGATTGATCGAAGCGAGGTCCAAATAGTAAGACATCTACCCACTTGTCCAAAATGTAAACTGACCGACGACATTTTCATCTTCGATGTAACTTCCGAAATATACGAGTGTCTCCGGTGCAACCTGAGGTTTAGTTTTAACCACTAATGCCAGTTCCAAATCGGAACAACCTATTGATCAAGTTACCTGGCCAGGAGATAATTTTATGAATGAACGACAAATGAAAAGAAAAAGCCTTATTCATAACCTCTTTCCTGACGGCATTCCCCGACTCTGGTGCCCCCTGCTCACCCATTACAGGGACGATAAGACGATTGATTTTGAACGAATGGAATCCCACTTCGCATTTATTTCACCTTGGGTGAAGGGCTTCCTGATCCCCGGTTCAACGGGGGATGGCTGGGAACTCACGGAGGAAGAAACGCTGCTGGTAGCCCAATTCGCCGTGAACCATACGCGTGACAAGGATATTCATCTGCTCATCGGACTTCTCAGGCCGGGTGCAGAGGGCGTGATGGGGACGCTTGCGGCCATGAAGGAACGCAACATATTGCATTTCAGAGAAAATGAAGGGGCAGATCCCATAATAACCCCTCATCACATCTGCGGTATTACAATCTGTCCACCCCGCGGCAAGGACCTGTCGCAGGGGGAAATTGATGCTGATCTATCGGAAGTTATGGATATGGCCCTGCCCACTGCCCTTTACCAGCTTCCCCAGCTAACGCAAAATGAGGCGGCGCCGGAAACATTTAGCGGTCTTACGGAGAAATACTCGAATCTGATCTTTTTCAAAGACTCCAGCGGTAACGACCGGATCGCCTCTTCTTCCGTCGACAAAGGGGGGGTATTTCTCGTTCGTGGCGCCGAAGGGGATTATGCCAGTTGGTTGCGGGAGGCCGGGGGCCCTTATGACGGTTTTCTCCTCAGTACGGCCAATTCCTTTCCCCGGGAGCTAAGATCTGTTGTCGATAATCTTGAAAAAGGTGATTTCAAAGCCGCAGGCGAGACTTCCGTCCGGCTCAGCACTGTTATCGGAAAGATCTTCGCAATCGTCCAGCCTCTCCCCCATGGAAATGCATTTACAAATGCCAACAAGGCCATTGATCATTTCCTTGCCTACGGACCCGATGCGGCAAGCCGCCCGGGACCACTACTTCATGCCGGGGTTCGTCTATCCCGGGAAATTCTCACGGCAACGTGGGAAGTTCTCGACAGCCAGGGGCTTTTACCTGAGCAAGGTTACTGGAAATAGGGAGATCCGCAAATTCCGGAGGCCAAGAGCACAGGGTATTAACCACCATGCCTGGCACAGACACAACGAAGCGTGAAAATCCCGCCCATCCCCCCCTTTGCCAAAGGGGGGGATGGGCGGGATTTTTATATAAATTGATTAGACCCTTGTCAACGGACGGTATTTAATCCGGTGGGGCTGGTTTGCCTCCATGCCGAGGCGTCCTTTTCTGTCTTCTTCATATTCCGAGTAGTTGCCGTCAAACAAGACAACCCGGCTGTCCCCTTCGAAGGCCAGGATATGGGTGGCGATACGATCCAGAAACCAGCGGTCATGGCTGATGACTATGGCGCAACCGGCAAAATTCTCGATGGCCTCTTCCAAGGCCCGCATGGTATTGACGTCAAGGTCGTTGGTCGGTTCATCGAGGAGCAGGACGTTTGCCCCTTCCTTGAGCATGCAGGCCAGATGAACCCGGTTTCGCTCGCCCCCGGACATGAAGCCGACTTTTTTCTGCTGGTCCGAACCGGAGAAGTTGAACCTGGCCACATAGGCCCTGGAATTTACTTGTTTCCCTCCCAATTGAACAATGTCCTGACCGCCCGAGATAATTTCCCAGATTGTTTTTTCAGGATCGAGAGAGTCGCGGTTTTGGTCAACATAGGCAATCTTAACCGTGTCGCCAATCCGGATTGTTCCTGAATCGGGCGTCTCCTGGCCCGTAATCATCCGGAAGAGGGTGGTCTTGCCGGCGCCGTTAGGTCCAACGACGCCAACGATCCCCCCCGGTGGAATGGCGAAAGACATATCCTCCATGAGCAGTTGGTTGCCGTATCCTTTGTTGACGTTTTCCGCTTCCATAACAACTTTGCCCAGGCGCGGTCCCGGCGGGATATATATTTCGAGCTCCCGGTCCTGCTTTTCCACTTCCTGCCCCAACAGCGTCTCATAGGAAGTGATGCGGGCCTTTGCCTTGGCGTGCCTGCCTTTTGGTGACATCCTGATCCATTCAAGTTCCCGCTCCAGGGTTTTCTGCCGCTGGGACTCCGTCTTTTCCTCAGAGCGCAAGCGGTTCTGTTTCTGCTCCAGCCAGGAAGAATAGTTCCCTTTCCAGGGGATGCCGACGCCCCGGTCCAGCTCCAGGATCCAGCCGGCTACATTATCAAGGAAATAGCGATCGTGGGTCACGGCAATGATTGTTCCGGCATACCGTTGCAGGTGGTGTTCCAGCCAGGCGACCGTCTCGGCGTCCAGATGGTTTGTCGGTTCATCGAGAAGGAGGATGTCCGGTTTCTGCAGGAGGAGACGGCACAGGGCGACCCGTCTCTTTTCTCCCCCCGACAGGATCTTGACTGACGTTTCTCCGGGAGGGCAGCGCAGGGCGTCCATCGCCATTTCCAGACGGGAGTCCAGCTCCCAGGCGTCGAGGTTGTCGAGCTTTTCCTGTACCGTTCCCTGGCGCTCGATCAGCTCATTCATCTCATCGTCCGTCATGGGTTCGGCAAATTTTTCGTTGATCCTGTTATACTCGTCAAGGAGGTCGACGATATCCTTGACACCCTCTTCGACGATATCCCGCACCGTTTTTGACTCGTCAAGAACCGGCTCCTGTTCTAAAAACCCGATGGTAAGCCCTGGAGAAATTATGGTTTTACCGTTAAAGTCCTTATCTACACCGGCGAGGATGCGCAGAAGCGAACTCTTGCCTGAACCGTTGAGTCCCAGGACGCCAATCTTGGCCCCGTAAAAATAGGAAAGGGAAATATCCTTAAGAACAGCCCGTTTTTCGTAAAATTTGCTTACCCCGATCATGGAATAGATAATCTTGTTTCCTTCTGCAGCCATAAACTTAATGCCTCTCTTAATTTATATTGTCTGGCTCTGAATAGCGGTGATGACGACGGTATTGAAGATATCTCCGACCGTGCATCCCCGGCTCAGGTCGTTAACCGGTTTGTTCAGTCCCTGGAGCATGGGGCCGATAGCCACGGCCCCCGTTTCCCTCTGGACAGCCTTATAGGTGTTGTTTCCCGTGTTCAGGTCGGGGAAGATAAGGACGCTGGCCTGACCTGCGACATCCGATCCAGGCATTTTTTGAGCACCCACGGCGGGGTCCACGGCCGCATCATACTGAATGGGTCCGGCAATCTTCAGGTCGGGACGTCGCTGTTTGACGATTTCTGTTGCCTTGCGCACCTTTTCCACATCATCGCCAACTCCGGATGCCCCGGAGGAGTATGAGAGCATGGCTATTTTGGGTTCAATGCCGAAAAATGACGCGCTTTCCGCCGATGAAATGGCAATGTCGGCCAGGTTCTCGGAAGTGGGGTCGGGATTGACGGCGCAATCTCCGAAGACACATACCCGGTCCGGCATGCACATAAAGAAGACCGACGATACGATGGCAATCCCGGGTTTGGTCTTTACGAACTGGAGAGCCGGGATGATTGTATGCTGGGTGGTGTTGATTGCTCCCGAAACCATCCCGTCGGCTTTACCTTTATAGACCATCATCGTTCCGAAATAGGAGCCGTCGGTCATGAGATCCCGGGCCATTTCCCGGGTTATATTCTTCCCCTTCCGAAGTTCATAGAGGGTATCAACAAATTCCGGATACAATTCCGAATCGGTCGGTTGGAAAATATGCACAATATCAGCAGGAAGACGGATGCCTAGACGTTTAGCAGTTGATAAAATCTCATTCCTGTCACCAAAAATTGTAAGTTCAACGATGTCCTGCTCGATAAGTCTGGCGGCTGCCGTCAGCACCCGGTCGTCATTTCCTTCCGGAAGAACGATATGACGTTTCTGGCGACGCGCCCTTTTGACGATTTCATACTGGAACATGTGGGGCGTCATTCCTATGTGCTTGAAGGCAGTCAGCCTCTCTCCCAAAGCTTTGAGATCGACATGTTCCTCGAAAGTACGGATAGCCAGTTCGACCTTGCGGGTATTATCGGCATATAGTTCAGAGCGGATGGAAGCGACCAGATTGGCTGTAGTATATGTTCCCGTAGGAACGACGCTAATAGGGGCTACTGTTTGCAGTCCTTCGATCAATTTGGAAACGGCTGGCTCCGGTTCGAAGCCACCGGTTAGCAAGATACCGGCCAGGCGTGGATATTGACGCGAGAGGTTGGCCTGTAGGGCGCCGATGATGATGTCCGAGCGATCGCCGGGGGTAACGATCAGGGTATTGTCTTTGAGGTAATCAAGAAAGTGGTGCAACTGCATGGCCCCGACGATGGTGTGATCAACAGGGTTGTCGTGTCGGTCAATTCCGAACAGGGCTTTGGCCCCCAGGTTTTCATGAACTTCTCTGAAGGTTGGGCTGTTGAGTTTGCTCTTTTCAGGTATGACGGACAGGATAGTTGGCTGGGGCAAATAGCTGCGGATAGCACCATCCAATTCCTGAAGCTGGTCCTCTCTTGCCCGGTTGATCAGGACGGCCAGCACCTCAACATTCCCCTTTTTAAATCCCTCATAGGCAGCAAGGGTAAATTTGGCCACTTCTTCAACAGTTTTGTTTTCTCCGGAGACGACCATAATGAGGGGAATACCGAGATTCTTCGGGATGAGGATATTGGCGTCAAACTCAAAGATGGCGCTTTTCCCGGCGTAATCGGTACCCTCGACGATGGTAAAATCATATGTATCTTCAATCTTTTTGTATTTTTCTATCAGGGCGTCAATGACCACTACATCCGGCTTGTTGGCCAAGATATCGCCAAGCTCTCTCCCCGAAAATCCATAAGCCTCCTCATAAGACATGGACATATTGAAACGCCTCAAAATCAGCTGGATGTGGGGATCCTTTTCTTGCTTGCCGTCTTCCGTCGCGCCGTTGACCGTTATAATGGGTTTGAAGTAGCCAACATTGGGCAGATGGTTAAGAATTGCGTCCATCATACCCAGCACGATGAGGGATTTCCCGCTATGCTCCTCGATTGCCGCAATATAAACACCTTTAGTCATTTTGTCCTCCCCATGATTATATATCGAGAAATAAGTGATAATTGCCGATTTGTAAAGAGAAAATAAGCTTATGCAGATTTAGAGCTTGTCCGTAAATAATCCTTACCGACTCGCATCCCATCTTCACGCCATCTTTTCCCGTGTCTCAATCGTAAAATACTCAACGTAGCGATGCTACGCCTGCGGTTTTACTCAATCGACCCAGAAAAATCTGACATAAATCTGGGCGCGATTCCAGGCAAGATTATTTACGGACAAGCTCTAAGGCCATTGTGAAGTCATTCACGATGATCTGGTAATGTTTATTCCGATTGAGGTTGCTTATCAGGAGCAACGTGTGATAGGAGTTACTAAAAATAAATACCCTCAATAATTGATGCCTGCGTAAAAAGTCTCATTCTGTCATTTCGAGGAGCAAAACGACGATAAATCTCTAATGATATCGGGATTTATTGCTATGGTCGAAATAACGTGACTGGAAGGTTGCGATTTTTTGCAAGTCAGTTAATTATTAAATAAAAGTGGGAGAAAGCTAAAGGAAATAATCGTTGCAGAAACAAAACATAAGAAACATCGCCATTATCTCTCATGTCGATCATGGCAAGACGACCCTTGTGGACGGCATGATGAAACAAACCGGTACCTTTCGGGAACATCAAGTCGTAGAGGAACGGGTTATGGATTCCCTCGATCTCGAACGGGAACGGGGCATCACGATCATGGCGAAGAATACCGCCATCCGCTATGGAGATGTGAAAATTAATATCGTTGACACGCCCGGACATGCCGATTTCGGGGGCGAGGTCGAGCGGAGTTTCAATATGGTGGACGGGGCGATCCTCCTCGTTGATGCGAGCGAAGGTCCACTTCCCCAGACCCGTTTTGTCCTCAAAAAGGCTCTGGCCAAGAAAATTCCCGTCATTCTCGTCATCAACAAGATCGACCGCAGCGATGCGAGAATTGAAGAAGTCATCAATGAGGTCTATGACCTTTTCATCGATCTGGATGCGACGGAGGAGCAGATCGAGTTTCCCATCCTCTTCACCCAGGCCAAGCGGGGAGTGGCCCACCGCAAGCAGGGAGACGACTCGTCTGATCTGCAGCCGCTGTTCGAGACCATCGTGAAGACGATTCCCTGTCCCGAAGGGGACGACGAGGCGCCGCCGCAGTTCCTGTTGACAACTCTCGACTATGATCCCTATGTTGGCCAGATCGCCATCGGTCGCCTGATGAACGGCATCCTGGAGATGAACCGTTCTTACACCCTCTGTGGTGAAAAGGCATTGACGCCGGGGATAAAGTTTTCCGCCCTCTACACCTTTGTGGGCATGAAGAGGATTCCCGTGGACAAGGTTGAAGCCGGGGATATCGTTGCCTTTGCCGGTGTGGCAAACATCAATATCGGCGATACCGTGTCCGCCCTCGATAATCCTCAGCCCCTGCCGAGAATCAAGGTCGATGAGCCCACGGTTTCGATGATCTTCTATGTAAACAACGGCCCCCTGGCGGGGCGAGAAGGAAAGTATCTTACCTCCCGTCATATCCGCGAGCGCCTGGAACGGGAGACCCTGCGCAACATGGCCCTTCAGGTGAAAACGACGGAACGGGCCGACGCTTTTGAGGTCTGCGGCAGGGGGGAACTGCAGATGGCGATTCTCATCGAAACCATGCGGCGGGAAGATTACGAATTCATGGTTTCCAGGCCCCAAGTTATTACCAAGGAGGAGGACGGCTGCGTCCTCGAACCGGTAGAACGGCTGTTTATCGATATCCCCGAGGAATTCGTCGGGGTGCTGACGGAAAAACTTTCCGGCCGCAAGGGAAGGATGGCCAACCTCGTAAACAAGGGGAGCGGACGCGTAAACATGACATTCATTATTCCCGCCCGCGGACTCATCGGGTTTCGCAGCCACTTTCTGACCGATACCAAGGGGTCCGGGGTAATGAACACCCTCTTTGAAGGCTATGAACCCTGGTTTGGAGCTATCCCGCAGCGGCAGACCGGGGCCCTTGTCGCCGACCGTGCGGGACGAATTACCGCCTATGCCTGCCATGCAATGTCCGATCGGGGAGAACTTGTCGTATCGCCGGGGACGGAGGTTTATGGCGGCATGATCGTCGGAGAAAGAAACCGCTCCACGGATCTTAACGTGAATATTGTCAAGGAGAAAAAACTGACTAATATGAGGAGTTCCACCTCGGACGCGACGGTGATACTCCGCCCCCCGCGACTTATGTCTCTCGATCAGTGTATTGAATTCATTGCCGAGGATGAAGTGGTTGAGGTCACCCCCGGCAGTATCCGCCTCCGGAAAAAGGAACTTGACGCCCAACTGCGGATGGCCCGCTATCGCGAGGAGAAGTGGGCCTGAACATTATCAAACATAATTCCGATGCTGAATGGATTCAATGTATCCCACCGCGCCGGACGATATCTGGGCGGCGTTGGCCTCATCAGTATCAAGGTGCATGTCCATTCGGAAACTTGCATTGACGCGGGTAAGGACGTCGCCAAAAATCAACTCCCGGACGCCCTTGACTTTGATCATGACCACGTCTTTATCCCGCAGCCCCATGCTCAGGGCCTCTTCGGGGGACATGTGGATGTGGCGTTTGGCGCAGATAACCCCTTTCTCCAGATTTACTCTCCCGATGTCGCCCTCAATCGTGACGCCAGGGGTGCCCTCAATATCGCCGGAGTCCCGAATGGGGGCGTCAATGCCAAGACGGAATTGTTCGGTCCGGGCAATTTCCACCTGTGATTCCTTGCGCAGGGGGCCGAGGATACGCACCTTTTCAATACGACCCTTGGGGCCAATTAGATTTACCGCTTCCGCCGCCGCATACTGACCCGGCTGGCTCAATTCCGAGCGGGGTGTCAGGCTGCGACCGGCGCCGAAAAGGATCTCGAAATCTTCCTGGCACAAATGGACATGATGGGCGGAAGTACTCAGCGGAATCGATCTGGATCGGAACCTATCCAGATCGTTGGCCGGCAGCGACCGTCCCAGTGAATGGATGGTTTCCCGGGCAATCATCCTTTCTTCATCAGCGGGGACGACGAGGATACGGATCTTGGCATCGGTCTCGGATATATCGGCGATCTGGCCTCTCATCGCCACGGTTTTACGGTTTATTTCGTCGGACACTGTAATCCCGAAAACCTCCAGCCCCTGGCAGATACGGGCGCGAATCTCGGGTGAGTTTTCACCGATGCCGCCGGTAAATATAAGGGCATCCAGGCCGCCGAGGGCTGCAATATACGATCCGATGTATTTCTTGACTCGGTAGCAGAAGATACTTACTGCCATTTTGCAACGCATGTCTCCCGCCTCTGCAGCTTCCAGGACTTCCCGCATATCGTTGCTTTTCCCGCTTAGTCCCTTGAGGCCGCTGTCTTTATTAAGAATCTTGTCGATCTGTTCGAAGGTCATGCCTGCGTGTCGCATCAGGTGGAGGATTGCCCCCGGGTCTACATCACCGGCCCGGGTTCCCATTACCAGTCCCTCAAGGGGTGTCATACCCATACTCGTATCAATGCTCTGCCCATGATCGACGGCGCAGACGGACGCGCCGCTTCCCAAGTGACAGGAAATAATTTTCAAGTCTCCGACGGGAATTTTCAGGGCGGTGGCGGCGCTCAGGGAAACAAAGCGGTGGTTGGTACCGTGAAATCCGAAACGGCGGATCTGTTCTTCCTCGCACAGCTCGAAGGGTAGGGCGTAACGGAAGGCGGCCTCGGGCATATTGAGATGAAAGGCCGTATCGAAAACGGCGACCTGGGGAACCTTCGGCAAAATATTCTTTAACGTCTCAATGCCCTCCAGGTTGTAAGGATTGTGGAGGGGGGCAAGGGGGATGCAAGCCCGGATAGCTTCCGTAACCTCGTCGTTGATGGGCATGGAACTGGAAAAACGTTTGCCCCCATGAACGACACGGTGGCCGATGGCGGAGATCTCATTGACATTGCCCACGGCTCCGTGCTCGGCGTGGCTAAGCACCTGCACCATTTCTTGAAAGGCGTCGCTCACGGTCTTGATATGTTCGCCTGGGATCGTCTGTTTTTGACCGGATTTTTTAATTACGTGGGATGACTGCCCGGACCCGATTTTTTCTACCAGACCGTCCAGCAAAGATTCCTTCTTGACAGTATCGAAGAGGGAATACTTTAATGAGGAACTGCCACTGTTTACGACGAGAATCTTCATCGGTTCCGAGACGGATGAGAAGTTCAGATCGTAGGGATCTTCATTTTCCCGATGGGCAAGGCGTCGCCGTTGTACCTCTTCCTGAAACTTTTCATCGTCCAGAAGGCGCTTGGTAATGATTTTGGTCACCTTCATAAGAGTTTTTGGATTCCGGGCAATGATCTGAGATATCGTTTCTCTCGGAATCTTAATGACCTTACTGTCCCGGGAAGAGGTAACGTTAGCCCCAGCCGGTTCGCCGGAAAGGATGGACATTTCGCCAAAGAAGGCTCCTCTTTCGAGCGAAGCGATCACCTGTTGACTTCCTGTTTCGTCAGGAAGCGAAACGTCAACCTCTCCGTCATAGACTATCCACAGGTAACGTCCGATATCCCCAATCTTGATAATTATGGTATCGGCAGGGTAATCAATACTTTGAGAGTTCTCCGCTAAGAAGGCAATATCCTCCGCCCCCAGATCTGAGAGAATGTCTATGGATTTAAAAAACTGACCTAATTCCATGATAATACCTCCTATCTGCTCATAAAGGTTCCGGGTTAATCGTTGTCAATGGCGGAAAACATCAATCTGAGGAACATGAAAAACTTGTTGCGGATTTTATTAAAAATCTCTTGAAGAGTCAATAAAATATCTCCGCCATCTCAAAGGGGGACGGATAGAAAAGGGTTAGTGATTGTGATGCTTTTCTCTATGAGCTGTTTGTGCTGGAGATCCTCGGAATATAGAATTGGGCAATTCCGATTATCGGTCATATATCTCTTCTCGTCGAAATCGCCAATTGGACGTATCAATGCGAATGGTGTTCATAAGCAGGCGATCCTCCAGCCCCTCTTCGACAGTCACTTCCACATTCAGAGTCTTGTTGATGAAATCTTTGGGCAGGTGGATGACGAGAAGTCCATCCTCAGATTTGACCGTGTCTCTATGGACATGCATAACTCCTCCTCATGTTTCATGTTACAAGTCCGAAAAAAACTTATGTTTTGTGAGCAGGATATACTTTTGAGGCATATGGGGTCAAGCGAAAAGAGATGATGTATGCGCTATAAAATCATGTCGGAAACGGGAGAACTTAAGAACCCATGACAGAACGGGGAGGCTGGCCTTATTGGACCGAGGACCGCGCATTGAGGTCCTCAGCCGCTCTATTGAAGAGGCCCTTGATTGCTCTGGGAAAAGAAAAGCGCCATTCATCAGGAGCCTTCGAGCGAGAGCTGCAAACTGGACGCACTTTTCCGGACAACGCTGATCAAGGTATGGGATATTCAGAAGAGCTCACGCGGCAAGAATTAGTTTCATTTCGAATAATTTCTTTGCCATGCTGAGAATAGACAAAATAACGTCGCATCTTCGCATTCAATGATGTCCTTTTGAAAAGTTCGCGGGTACGTTTCCGATAGAATTGCCTTATTTTTATCGACTTCACTCTCGTTTTCGCTCCATTGAAAGATAACCTTCCACACTTCAGACGGCGAAGTATTTTTTAAATAGTAAGGCCTGTTTTCAATTGAGAGAGTATCGAGTCGTTCAATATCAGATAATATATTGTTAATTGAGTTGGTAAAGCTCGATTTAAACTCGCAATAAACAATTTCATTTTGTGATCTGTCTACAAGGACCAAATCAATTAACCCCACAGTAGTCGGGACTTCTGAAAAGCAATAGTATGTTTCGGCGTAGATTTCAGTGAATATGGTCCGGATATTTGCTTCGGTTGGCGGAGTTGATTCTGATGACGGCCAAAGGATGTCAAATTTCTCACTCGTTATGTCCGCAAATTTTTTAAATTGCACTTCAAACATATTCCCCCCTTTTTCCGTCCCATAGCTTATTTCCAGTCTATACTATATCAGCCCGATTTGGAGCGCGTCAATAACTTCGGGTCTTTCGTAAAAATGACCTTTTCTTTCTGCCACCTCAGCCAGCCCTCCATTCCTTCCATGAACTCCTGTTTCAATTCCTCCGGCTCCAGAATCTTCACATTCGGCAACCATGCCTTCAGAATATTCCTGATTTCTTCATAATTACCGACTAAAAACGAGGCGATCAATGAGCCGTCGGGTTTTATTTCCCTGATTTCCTGGGTGGGAAATATCTTGCGCCGTTTGAGATAGTCGGCGCAGGATTGATCGACCTGGATGAGAATCTCGATGGTCCTTTTCCCGGTGAACCAGATATTGGCGCTGTTTTTCAAGTCGCTGCCCAGCGTAGCGGGAATGCATTTGAAGCAGGTTTTTGTAGCCTTAAAATCTTTGATCTTATCCAGGGCATAGCGTTTCAGTTCCCCATCATGGATGTCTCTGCCCACCAGATACCAGAACCCGTCAAAGTAAACGACCTTGTATGGTTCTACGATGACCTCATAGGGCGAAAAGACCGTATACTGAAAACGACCCTGCTTCTTCATGCAAATAGCCTTGACGATCCGGCTTAAAAGGCGGCTGTCAAGGGGGACGGATTCGTCGATCTTAACAAAAACGGGTTCCGTCATGACCACATCATAGAGGCGATTGAAAAGACCGTCGGCGGCACTCTGAAAAGGCTGGCCAAGCTGCAGGACAAGGTTCTTCAGGGCGACTACCAGGGCCAGTTCCGTATCGTCGAAAACCTCAAAGTGTTTAAGAAGGCTTTTATCGAGGGCATACATCCCTCTGGCCGTTTCCTTGACCGGAAACCCCGCCGCCTTGAGAAACAGAATGTCCCGCTGGATCGTGCGGACCGTCGTTTGCAATGTTTCCGCCAAGGCCGACGAGGCAACCTTCTCCTGTTCCATGAAGACCCGCAGCATCCTACCAAGCCGGGCTAGTTTTTTCTGTACGTTCCCCGACCTTTCCATTGCCTGCGTCATAATTCATCCCTCCTTGTCAATCTAAAAAACTCATAGCATTCTTTTCAACTATTCGCGACAAACAGTTGTCGTTCGGCTATTGAATGTATCAAAACGCCATGATAATCGATGGCCAAAATAGGAACCACAGTAAATTTCCAAAGAGGGTAAATGGTATGAAATCGAGACGCGACTTTCTAAAATCAGCCTTGATCACAGGCGTTGGCATGGGTTTAGGGAAAGATTTGGCATCGGCGCAAGCATCATCAAACATTGAGAAGATGTCTCCGACCGTTCCCGGAGAGACAGGCCTGACCTGGCGCAACACCATCTTTTGTGAATCCGAAAACAGTCATTTAAAGGCCGCCCTGGATCGATGTGCAAAAGACCTGGGTTGCCGCATCTGGTACAATGACGATACCGCGCCCGATATTCTGGCCGTCGGCAGCTTCATCCATATTGTTGATCGCCGCCTTCTCGGTGCGGAAACATGGCTTCATTATGTACAATGCTGCGATGGTTGTTATGACGACATTCCCTGCATTCTGGTTGATGACGTGTCAAAGCTGCCCCTGCCCAAGACAAAACTTGTCCTTCAGCTTGATCTTGCTCACCGCAATGCTATCGACCGCATCATCAGGATCATCCATGAAATGAAAGAGCGAATGAATAAAAATCTCCCCTTGGCCTTTCGGAAACAGAGTCTGCCATCTGTTCAGAAAAAGGTGACACAGGGCAACGGCAGCATCAGTATTAAGTTTGATTGGGAATAATGAGTGTATGCCCGGCATGTGGTGCGCCTTGGGTACGTATAATCGAGGCGTTGTTCCCGACTTGAAATAATCATGGTGAAAAAATGGATCGCAGGAATTTCACAAAAGGCATCATTGGGATGGGCGCCGTTCTCTTTGCCGGATCATCAGCCGTTGCCGGCGTCCGCTATCTGTATGATCTTGTCAAGAAAGACGAAGCATTGCCGGCAATCAAGCTGGTTGGTGTGGGAAGTGCAGGCTGCCGTGCCGTCAAGGGATTGATTGGCAGGCATTTCAATGCGTCCGACTGCCTGTTGATCAGCCGCAAAAGGTCCGACATGGAAAAGGTTGAATGGCCGGGCATGATATTCCTCCAGGAAATAGAACAGGTGTCTTCAAGTGCATCCTGTAGAGATGACCGACTTTCCTTAATGTTTGCCCAGGTCTTTCAGTCATACGAAAAAGCTATCGTCACGTCGCTCCAGGATGCAGATCTGATCATTATCATGGCCGGGATGGGCTGGCTTACAGGCACGATGGCAGCGCCATTGACGGCCAAAATATGCCGTGGCTTCAACGCGCCCGTTGTGGCTGTCGGGACCATGCCCTTTGCTTGGGAAGGGGCATTGCCTTCGGAAAATGCATCCTTCGGAATTTCTGAGTTCAGGAAATATGCCGACATGCCTGTTGTGCATTCGTTGGAACAACTGTTTCCAGCCCGGCAGAAAACAATGAGCATTCGGGAAGCATTTGATCTTGGCATCAATCTCATGCAGCAGACGGTTCTTTCCCTTGCAGATCAGTTTCACAGGCGCGATCCGGAATCATGGCGCAGATATGCAATGAACTTTAAACCATAGCGTTGGAGAAGTATGTTTCTATGCCGCAAATATTCTTTCAGAGGATGACAATACGTTGTCCCGGCAATGTGGTATGGCTGTACGAAACATGGAGGGAGGCATAAGAATGAAATCCAAGAGTTCTGAAAATGTCTTGCCGGATAGTAGGAATCACGACGCCAAGGCAATCAATTTCTTGAAAAGCAGAACCGTAATGACAATGAACGGTGACACGCCGGTTAACTTCTCCTCCGATAGTACCATTGTGGCCTATCAACTGGAAACAGCAATTACCGATATGCTGTGTAGCACGGCGAGCAAATTGAATGTTACTATCTGTTGGGCGGATTGTGTCACTGATTTAATCGCCGTCCCGGCTTTTATGAATATCATTAATCCCTTGGGCATGACGGAAAACGAAACGGACGAAATGTTTCAGTTGTTTACCTTTCTGGAAGAAGCCGGTGACCCCAAATCGCTGTGCATTCTCTTTACATCCGACCCCCCTTTCAAAATCCCCAAAGGAGCTGAAAAGTTTGTCATCAAAACACCGGGAACCATTGATGAAGGATACCTAAAGCTGAAGATCCTCAACAAAAGGGCGGCAGCCAACCGACATAACAAACAGCACCGGGATTATGACCGTAAAATTTTTCGACTTCTTAAAATAATGAAGGTCCTCAACTCAGAAGGGATCTTGTATGTCGAGGACATGTGCAACGAGTTCAATGTCTCGCCAAAAACTGTCCGCAGAGATATTGAGCTGTGGAACGCCCTGGGGGAAATCATCGAATATGACCGAAACAAAAAGGGTTATATGCTTGCATATTCAGACGCCCTCATCTATGAAAACTGCTGAGCGTGGATGTGAATAAAATAAGGAATTTGAGAATATTGGGAAAGGAGTCTCCTATATGAATGTAAATAACCTTCCAGAATATCATGAGCTTTTCCAAGGAGAGGGTGGCAATGTTACTCTTAAGGTTCGATTTGCTACCCGGCAAGAAATCAAAGGGCGTTCGTTTCCACCAAAGCAGATTCATTGGCAGGATGTCCTGCGTTTATTTGTTGGACCTAATGGGATGCCATTCAACAAGATGACGTTTGATGAGTGGCCATTCACGGTGAAAAAGATTGAGATTGAACCAGACAGAGGCCAGGTTACCCTGGTAATTTTGGAATGAACATTATCATCCATCGCGGCGCTCAGGAAATCGGCGGTACCTGCATCCAACTCTCGACCGCAAAAACTACGATCCTTCTGGATCTGGGATTGCCGCTTTCAGCGGAGAGCAAGAATCTTGACGTGGCCTCGTTCAGACCCGATGCGGTTCTGATCAGCCACCCACACCAGGATCATTTCGGCCTTATCGACGCCCTTGACCCATCCGTGCCGGTGTATATCGGTGAGTTGGGAAAACACCTGATTGATGCGCCGCGGATGATTCTCGGCAAGGCACTGTCCGCTAACCTGTTCCGCTATTTCAAAAACCGGCAGCATTTTTCGGTGGGCGATTTCACCATCACCCCTTATCTCGTCGATCATTCCGCCGTTGATGCCTACGGATTTCTGATCGAGGCTGAAGGGAAGAAGGTATTCTACAGTGGAGATTTCCGGGCGCATGGTAGAAAATCAGTCCTTTTTGATAATATTGTTAACAAACCTCCCAAGGATATTGATCTGCTCTTCATGGAAGGAACGATGCTGGAGCGGAGCAATGATGACTTTCCCACGGAAGCCGCTGTTGAACAAAGAATATTCGATACAATTAATGCACAGGAAAATATTACGTTTCTCATTTCATCTTCCCAGAACATCGATCGGATTGTGTCGGCTTACAGGGCCTGCAAGCGGGCGCACAAGACCATGGTTATCGACATCTACACGGCCTGGGTGCTTGAGCAGCTCACTCTTGTATCCGACAGTGTGCCGAATATGGAATGGGAACCGGTCAAGGTTTATGCTTCTTATAGCCAAGACAATACGCTGAAAGAACATCCCGACTTTTTCGGCGATTTCCGCAAGCGGCTCTACAAACATCGGGTCCATAAAGAAAAACTTCATGCCAACCCGAATGATTACCTGTTCTTGGGCAGGATGCCCCATTTCAAGATCATCGACTTGTATAAAGCCGTAAAGCCGGTTAATGTCATCTATTCCCAGTGGCTCGGCTATCTTTCGTACTCGAACAAAGATCATTATGGCGCTGAGGCCTTGGCCGCTTATCGGAACGATCCACAGGTCAACTTCGTCTATGCCCACACAAGCGGTCATGCGACGGTAGAAGATTTAAAGACTTTTGCCGGGGCGCTGAAGCCGAAGAGGTTAGTGCCGGTGCATACTGAGCACGCTAATGTCTACTCTCAACGGTTCAAAAATGTGATGCAGCTTCGAGATGGTGAAGTCGCAACCATATAGCTTTAATAAGTTTTATCATTAATTCTATTCAGGGAGGTTTACATGATAATTAAAAATTCAGAATTGGAGAAAATGATGAAGCAGGCATATGCAAAAATGCCACTCCCCTCAAAACGCGCAAAAACCCCCAATCTCAAATGGCCAAGGGATATAGAAGTAACTGAAGAAATGGGGAAGATAACATTACACATCAATGAAAATGCGATTCAAAGTAACATGCAAAGCAACGTAAGTGCATTTGAGGGCTGGTTACTCGTCCTGAAAGAACTTGTTTGTAAAGATTACAGGTTCTCTGTGGAATTCCGACAAGGAGATAAGACAGATAAACATTACCAGCGATTTCTGTTTCGTCTCAGTCTGTTTGATTCATTATATGGCAGGGGTAGTGACGATCCTTGGTTCAAACTCAATCAACCGATAAGAGCATTCTTGAAGAGCGATTGTCGCTATATCTTATATAGAGATCAGGACAAGCTTATATGCAACATCGGAAAAGGTGGGCGGGGTAACGGCAAGGTTAATGATGCCGCAACCCTATCCGCGTTAGGTGAATCTGAATTAGAGTGGAGGTTATGCAAAGATGGCGCTGACAGGGAATGTCTTAAAAATGTCTTTAATACAGGTATTATATATCGCCAATTTCCAGTTGGTATTTTTTATGGTGAACCTCCTAGTGACGCAAACGCTCTTTTCCCAGGGAAAAAGGCCTGCGTGGACTTGGTTGCAGATGGAAATGATAAGAAATCCTTTTGGATATTTGAGCTTAAGAAAAAAGGTAATATCCCTTTGGGCATTCTGTCAGAGCTGCTCTTCTATGCAGCCATTGTACGCGACATGGTCGCTGGACGTATTAAAACCCAAAGACCATCAGATAATGATTGTTATGATTCCACAAATCTAGATGGCAAAGAAATCATAAATGCCTGTTTTCTGGCCCCAGACTTCCACCCCCTTTTGATAGAGCCCATAATTGATAATCTTAACAATGCATTCGCTCAGTTAAAGAAAAGAGACAGCATGTGTACGGTTGTCTTTCACAAATCTATAATCGATATGGATAAGACTGGAAAACTTTTCATCATTTGAGAATATCAAAAAACCCTTATGAAAGAATTTGTTTGCATTAGGGATACAATACATTTTTTCGGGCAGGGTCATTGAATGAATCGAGCGGGTCTTGAAAACACTAAATTTGTTGAACTTTGCATCCCTGTGAAAAGGAGAAAGATATCTCATGAGCGAAATGGAATTCTGGATAGGCGTGGATCTGGACGGCACGCTGGCCGAATATCATGGCTGGATCGGAATCCATCATATCGGGAAAGCGATCACGCCAATGATTGTGCGTGTTCAGCGATGGATAGGCGAGGGGAAGAAGGTCAAGATTTTTACTGCGAGGGCTTCTGAAGGACCGGCGGCTATCGAATTCATTCACGCCTGGCTTGATAAACAGGGGCTCCCAAAACTCGAAGTCACCAATGTCAAAGACTTCGGCATGACGGAATTGTGGGATGACCGCTGTGTTTCCGTAGCAACGAATACGGGGCAGATAAAGAATCACACTGTTTGATAGAGGAAAAAACATGAAGAGCGCAAAAGCCGATTTTGTCCACCTTCACGTTCACACAGCATACAGCCTGCTTGACAGCACCCTCCGCCTTAGCGATCTATTTAGAAAAGCTAAGGAATATAAGATGCCGGCCATCGCAATGACCGATCACGGCAATCTTTTCGGTGCCATCGAATTTTATCAACAGGCCCAAAAAGCCGGGATCAAACCCATTATCGGATGCGAGCTGCATGTCGCCCCTAAGAGCCGGTTTGACAAATCTCCTTACGGTATTGATGAATCGTCTCGCCATCTTATCGTTCTCGTCAAAAACATGCAGGGATATCAAAATCTCCTGAAGCTCACCACGGCAGGCTATCTTGAAGGTTACTCCTATCACCCCCGGGTGGACAAAGAACTCCTTCATCGTTATTCTGAAGGACTGATTGCAACAAGCGCTTACCTGCACGGGGAGGTTGCCGCATATCTCCTGAAGGGCGATCGCGAAGCCGCTATAAAAGCCGCCCACGAATACCAGGATATCTTCGGTCAGGGGAATTTCTACCTTGAAATCATGGAAAACGGTTTGCCGGAACAAAAGATCGCCAATGAAGGCATCATGGATATCAGCCGTCTTCTCTCCATTCCTGTTGTTGCCACCAATGACTGTCATTATCTACAGGCCGATGATGCAGAGGCCTATGAGGTGCTTCAATGCCTCCAGGCGGGAAAGACCCTTCACGACAAGGAACAGATACGTCCTAAAACGAATCAGTTTTATCTACGATCACCAGCAGAGATGAAGAGTATTTTCTCTTATTGTCCCGAGGCTATCTCCAATACCGTCCTGATTGCGGACAAATGCAACCTATCTCTCGAATTAGACTGTCCTCGCCCTCCCCAATTCCAATTGAAGGATGGGAGTACCCTTGATGAATGCTTGGCAAAAATCGCTTACGAAGGACCCAACAGGATGCTGCCCGCCATCGCTACAGATTTCTCTCCGGAAAGGCGTGATTACATCATCCGGTATGCAACGGAGAGATACGGTGTTGAACATGTAGCCAAGATCATCACCTTCAGGAAAATGAGGGCGAAATCTGCCATTCGCAATGTTGGTCACGCCTTGAATATTCCCTACGCAGATGTTGACGCCATCGCAAAAATGGTTCCCAATGGTCGAAATATCTCTCTGGATGATGCCTTTAACAAGGAACGTCGCTTGAGAGAAGCAGCAAGAAAGAGCGAGAAGATACAAAAACTTTTATCCCTTTCATGGGCTCTGAAGGGCTTGATTATCCATTCATCCACCCATGCCTCCAGTATGGTCATTTCCGATAAGCCCCTTGTGGACATGGTTCCCCTATGCCTTGATTCTGAAAACGATCTTGTTACGCAGTATTCCGTTAACGACCTCCAGAGCATGGGGGTTTCGATATTCAATTTCCGCGGCAGGAATTCATGACATGAAGAAAAAAGAAAGGGAGGAATGGTCAATGAATACTAACACTAACAAATCAGTCGTCTTATTTGCAGTGGTTTTCTTATTTTTCACCAGTCTTGTGGGATATGCACTGGCACAGGAGTCAAAGCATCCCCTTGATGTATGGTTTGCGAACTGCGTGGCGCAGGACGACTCCACGGCGGGCCAGCGAAATTGTTACGGGAATGCTTATGGTCTTTGGGACAAAGAGTTGAACGTGCATTACAAAAATCTTATGAAACGACTTGACCAGAATGGCAAGAAGGTTCTGAAGACTTCGCAGACGTCCTGGCTGAAGTTCCGGGATGCGGAGTCAAAGTTGTCAGACCTGATCGTCAATGGCAAAGAGGGCACGATGTGGCTAATTGTCGGCGACAGCGACCGGATGGAGCTCATCAGGAAGAGGGCATTGGAGTTGAAAAGATACCGGGAGATATTGGATGAATAACCGCCAGATAGAGAGGTTCAGCGCCGTCGCAAGAGCTATGAAGATTGTCCTTTGTGTACTTGCCGGATTGATCCTCTGCTTTTCGCCCTTCTTTGTTGATGCTGAGGAACCGGAAAAGACGATGAAGGTCATTGTCACAGGGATCGGCGTCGACACGGCCGCGGCCAGACTGAACGCTATCAGAAATGCCGTGGAACAGCTAATCGGGGTTTATGTGTCGGCAGACACTCTTGTGAAGAATCATGCACTTCTGAAAGATGAAATTCTCAGCTACAGCGGCGGTTATGTCAGATACAGTCGGATCGTTTCTGAAGAACATGGCCGTGACGGGCTTGTTGTTGTTACCATAGAGGCGGATGTTGTCGCCTCAAAATTGAAGCGAAAGCTCGAATTCCTGAACATCGCAGTCCGCAACGTAGAAGGGGAAAAACTTTTTGACGAGGCATACGGCAGGTTGGAGGAAAAGCGCTCCGGGGCCGCCCTGCTGGAGAAAATCATCTCCAAATATCCACAGGCTGCCTATAATTTTGAAGTCGGCGCCCCGCAGATCAAATCCGTTGATCAAGCCTCGGGCAAGGCGACCATGAACATTTCCCTGAACCTCCGCTGGGACCAATCTTTTCTTGATGAACTGCGGTCCGTAATGGAGCAAGTGGCGAGGCAAGAACTCAAAATGGTTGATATCCTATCCTTCAGCCAAGGCGTCAACAATAAGTACCTCAGAAATGGTGCTGTTGTTTGCTTTTCCTCCCAAAGCCGGATCAGGGCAGGCATGGCGGAAAACTGCATGATTCTTGAAAATCAAGATCTTGATTTTCTCTCCCGTAATGGCGACAAAAATCAAAAACAAAAGGTAACCCATACTGACAGGCGGAGATCCCTGATCAATCTGCCTGCCTTAGCCGACGCTATGTCGCTCATGCTGACGTTTAAAGACAGGGCCGGCAATGAGGTCCATAGCATTTCTTATGCCTTTAAACGACAAGACAGCGATAGCTGTGATAAGCAGGGAATTGCATACGAGCGAGGCAATTCCAGAAGTTCCACGCTACGTTTTGTCCTTTCCGGGGAAGGCTTCAAACCGCCGAATATACTGTGGCGAGACCTGCGAAACCGGCGGCTCCTGATTGTCACGGACGGCGTTTTCAATATTGATCTGCCGGTGCGAATGGATGCAAAGGTCCTCAAGGAGGTTCAGACCATCGAAGTCAATATAAACCCGTGGACGCAATAGAATGCTGAAAAGGAAACGCCAAAAATATTATCGGACTCCGACAGGGCTTTCCTGATGAAATAAATCATTGTTTGTGTTAGAAGGCCGCCATGATAAGGTAAAGAAGATTTTATGGAAGAGGGAACGTATCAGATCTGCCCGGAATGTGCTTATTCGACGCAGGATGGGGAAGAGGGCAATTGTCCCAACTGCCGGACGGAGTTGCTCCGTAGCTGCCCTCTATGCCTTCATCCATTCCGGGAAAAAAGGAGCATGTATTGCTTAAAATGCAAGGAGAAATTACGAATATCCTACGTTCCGATTCAATAACCTTAAGGATGGCAAAGTGAAATGTTCATGACGGTGTCCCGTTACAAAGAAGGATGAAAATGCGAGACCCATCCCCACCTTGATCCTCCCCTTGAAGGGGAGGAAATAATTAGATCAATGAATTCTATTATTTAGAGGTACATTTTTAGGCGAAATTAAGCACGCAGAAAGAAGTGAAATGAATGATCACACCGTAGGAATCGATGTTGGCTCGATCACATCTAAGGCGGTCTTGATGAAAGAAGGGGTAATTTTGGCCTCCAAGGTCATCTTTACCGGCTATAACGTAGAATCAGCAGCCCGCAAAGTATTTGATGATGTCCTCGCGGAAGTCGGCCTGCCGCCGGAGGCGGTTGGAAGGATAGTGGCCACTGGATATGGCAGGAAAGGGGTCTCCTTCGCTCATGAATCTCTGACCGAGATTCTCTGTCATGCGTCGGGGGCTTATTATCAGAATCCGGAAATAAGGTTTATTATCGACATCGGGGGGCAAGACAGCAAGGCGATCCTGCTGGACGATGGGGGGAGAGTAAAAAATTTTACCATGAACGATAAATGCGCCGCCGGGACGGGACGGTTTCTGGAAGTTATGGCCCGGGCTATGGAAGTCAATCTGGAAGAATTCGGCGATCTCTCTCTACAGGCTCATGTACCGGCAAAAATAAGCAGCCTCTGTACTGTCTTTGCTGAATCGGAAGTGATCTCGCTTATTTCCAAGGGGGCGTTACGGGAAAACATAATCGCCGGCATCCACGAATCCATCGGCGCCCGCGTGTCGGCGATGGCAAAGAGGGTGGGGCTGAGGGCGCCCGTCATGATGACGGGCGGGGTAGCAAAAAACGAGGGGGTCGTAAAGGCGCTGGTAGAAAAACTGGGCCTGCCGATCGAGGTGTCGCCCTATGCGCAGGTTAACGGCGCCATCGGAGCGGCTTATCTGGCATGGAAATAAAGTTGATCGCGGAACAGAATATAAAATGATGGACGAAGAGAATCTGGAAGGAAAAATTAAAGGATTGATCTTATCCAGAGTCGCCATGGCGACCTTTTTGCTGGGTATTTTCATTTTCCTACAGATAAAAGCCCCGGACTTCTTAACCCAGAGATCCATATCCTATTTTTACGGAATTATTGTCCTAATCTATCTTCTCTCGCTGGCATTTTCCGTCCTCAGCAGAATATTCACAAACCACCGGATTCACATATATCTCCAGACTATTACCGACGTAGTTATTATCACTGCGCTCATCTACGTCACAGGTGGAATCAGATCAACCTATGCTGTATTCTATCCGCTGGTTATTATTTATTCTGTCCTTTATCTGGGCAGAAATGGCGGTCTCATCACCGCCTCGGCTGCATCGATTTTCTACGGACTTTTGATTGACCTTGAATATTATCGCGTTATCACCCCCCTTTCCCATCCCTACATATGGGAAATCCCCGATACGGCCGGTCATGTATTTCTCCGCATTTCCATTAACATCCTTTCTTTTTACCTCATTGCCCTCTTGGCAAGTTTCGTTGTCGAGAAGGAAAAAAAGACAAGAGCACTCCTTGCCGAAAAAGAATCAGCTTTCAATCAATTGGATTTGCTTTATCGATCCATCATTGAATCCGTTGATGCGGGTATTTTGACAATAGATCTGGAAGGAAGGATCAAATCTTTCAACAGAGCGGCGGAGCAGATCACCGGATGGCGCTTTGGCTCTTTAGAAAACCATAGTATCCAGAACATATTTCCCGTCTGGAAAGAATTATACGTCAATAGCGTTAATAATGATGGGAGCTTTAAGGGACGTATCGAAATGCCTGCCGTAGTGACTCAGAATCGCCGTTTGATTTTAGGTTGCGCCCTCTCGGCGCTCCGAGATAATAGCGGCCGGAAGATAGGTGACATTCTGATTTTTCAGGACCTGACGAAGGTGAAGGAAATGGAGGCAATCGTAGAGAGAAACCGTCGTCTTGCTTTCGTCGGTGAAATGGCGGCAGGGCTTGCCCATGAAATCCGCAACCCCTTGGCCTCCATCAGCGGTTCCATTCAGATGTTGATGAAGGAATCAAGTGTGGGAACAACGGAAGGACGGCTTATGCAGGTAATCATGCGCGGCAAGGATCAACTGGAAGGGTTTGTCAAAGACTTCCTCCTCCTGGCCAGACATCACCGCGGTCCCCATCAAGAAGTCCTCATTGGCGATATTGTCGGGGAGGTTCTGGAAGCAGCGCTGGTAATGCCTGATTGGAACAGTAATATTGAGATGAGCGAAAATATTGAAGAAGGATGTGTTATCAAAGGGAACAGGGAAGAGATGCGCCAATTGATATGGAACCTCATCCTCAACGCTGCCCAAGCAATGCCGGATGGGGGACATCTTGCCGTCAGTGTCCGAAAAAAGAATCTGGAGAACTACGAAGGACTTGAGATTGAAGTGACAGATAACGGCGTAGGGATTAACGAAGAAAATAAAAAACTGATATTTGAACCTTTTTTTACTACTAAAGAGAGGGGTACGGGGTTAGGTTTGGCTATTGTAATGAGGATCGTCAATAGCTATGGTGGAAATTTGATATTTGAAAGTACATCAGGTAAGGGAACAAAATTCGTGATCCAGCTCCCCGAGGCGGGGTTTATCCCAGGAGGTAATAATGGCGAAGATACTCGTCGTTGACGATGATCAGGGCATGAGAGACTTTCTCGACATTATGTTGAGTAAGGAAGGGCACAAGGTATCCTGCTATGGGGACCCTGAAAAGGCCCTCATCCGCTGCGGTAAAGAAAAATATGATTTGGTGATTACGGATCTTAAAATGCCCAGGATGGACGGTATCGCTTTTCTCAAACGTCTTAAGGAACAGGAACCTGAATGCCAGGTTATCCTGATTACCGCTTTTGCCTCAGGTGAGACCGCCCTTTCCGCAATGAAAGAAGGGGCATACGATTATATCGAGAAGGATTTCGACATCGATGATCTGAAAAAGATAATCCGTGCCGCCCTCGATAAAAAAGGCATTAAGGCTGATGATGCGAGGTTCCTGAAAGACATTGAGGATGGTGTTGCCTTTGGCGGTATGATCGGTAAAAGCAAAGAAATGCTGAAGGTTTATGGCACAATCAAAAAGGTGGCGGAGACCTCAGCCAATATCCTGATTCTCGGAGAAAGCGGCACCGGCAAAGAACTAGTTGCCAAGGCTATCCATGAAAACAGTCCCAGAAAAGACATGCCCTTTGTTGTCATTAACTGTGGCGGTATTCCTGAAAACCTTCTGGAATCGGAGTTCTTCGGTTATATGAAGGGCTCTTTTACCGGTGCCTTTACGGACAAGGCCGGCCTATTTGAAGTTGCAAGGAAAGGAACAATATTTCTTGATGAAATAGGCGAGTTGCCACCATTACTTCAAGTAAAACTTCTCAGAGTTGTGCAGGAAAAAACCTTCAGAAGAATCGGGGGGACAGAGGACATCAAGGTCGATGTCCGGATTATCTCGGCGACGAATCAAATACTCGAGAATAGGGTAAAAGAAGGAACCTTCCGAGAAGATCTCTACTATCGCCTGAATGTCATTCCCGTCCATTTGCCGGCCCTGCGGCATCGCAAAGAGGACATCCCCGTTCTGACAAAGTATTTTATAGAGAAATATTCCCGTGAATTTTCCAAGGATGTCATAACGATATCAACATACGCTCTTGAATTATTGATTGATTATCCCTTTCCAGGAAATATAAGGGAACTTGAAAACATTATCGAAAGATGCGTCGCTCTGGAGACCACCAATATCATCCTGCCGGACAATTTATTCATAGGCCTTAATACGGAAACGGATGCAAAAGAACTTGATTTAAATTTTACTGATGCCGGCATTCAACTAAATGAGGAACTTGCCAATATGGAAAGACGGCTCATTCAAAAGGCTCTTGTCAAATCAAATGGTTCCAAGACCAAAGCCGCAGAGCTACTGCATGTGAGTTTTGATTCCCTGCGCTACCGGATCGAAAAATTAGGCATCGAAAATCAGTGATCAGGAAGAAAAAGCTTGACATTAGCCATCCCATTTATTACTGGTAAACCACATCATGGAGACAAGTCAGGCAAAATCATGAACAGGCAAATCAGCAACATCAAGATTAAAGGTTTCTTTTTTAGCTTTTTTGGGGAGGTCTGCCGACCGCGCTCGTGATTTGAGACAAACCGAACGAGCCGTGGGCAGACCGAAAGGGCGCCCACGGCTTTTTTAGTTTATGAAGGCCGTGGAGAAAATCCCGGCCTTTTTTTATTTTCACCGGGGAGAGGTGAAGATCAACAAGGAGGATAAAGCATATGAGCAGGAAAACGGGACCAAGATTTCTTATCACTATCCTTGCAGGGATGATGATCCTCTGCCTATCAGGACTGTCGTCTGCAAAGACAATCAAGGTTGGAGCTGCTATCAACATGACTGGACCGGCCTCCACCTGGGGACAGTATCATGCCAAAGGACAGCAGGATTATTTCCGCTATGTCAACGAAGTTAAAGGCGGCGTAGCCGGAAACCGCATCGAGATGACCCTTGTCGATACGGCCTACAAAGTGCCCGAGGCCGTTGCGGCGGTTCGAAAATTTGCCGTTCAGGAAAAGGTTGATATGATTGCCACCTGGGGCGCCGGAGAGGGGCTTGCCGCCAAGCCGATTATTCAGACCTACAAGATCCCGACCATCAACTATTCGACCAGTTGGGAGATCCTCGAACCACCCATCGATTACATGTATCTCCCCTTTGGAAGCTACAAGATGGATTGTTATGCAATCCTTGATTATATCCGGGCCATTCACAAAGGGAAAGATGCACCGAAGGTCGGTTTGCTCACCTTCAACAACGCCTATGGGCGCTCCATCCACAAACCAAGCCGTGAATATGCAAAAAAAATCAAGATTGACATCGTCGCCGTAGAAGAATTCCCGCCAAAGACGGTGGATCTGACAACGGAGCTTCTCCGGTTGCAAAAGAAGGGGACCCAGTATGTTGTCATGCAGATGCTCCCTTCGGCCATCATTACAACCTTCAAGAGCGCCGATCGCATCGGATACAGCCCGATGTTTTTCGGGACATGGACCTCGACTGACCCCGATTTCTTCAAGCTCGGGAAGGGAATTATCAAGGACAGGTTGTTGATGCAATTTCCCGGCGGCCTGCCTTCCGATGGCGGCCCCGGGATGAAGATCATGACGGATTTGTGGAGCAGGTATAAAACCGTCTCCAAGTTCGACGCCTCCTACTGGGAGGGAGTGGTTGTGGGTATGATTATGGAGCGGGCATTTATCAGAGCCCACGAGAAATTCCGGGATATTAACCCGGAAACGATAAATAAAGCTTTGGAATCCTTCAAGAATGAAGATTTTGGAGGACTCTTTCCGAATGTTACATATACGAAAACAGATCATGGCGCCTCTTTCAAGGCGAGAATCGTCAAAGTCCAGGAAAGTGGGAACTATATTCCAATGACGAAGTTTTTCATTCCCGGCAAAGAAAAAATTCAGCTTTTAAAGTGAGCGTGACAAAAAGATGAAAGCCTATCGTGGCCAGCCGGAAATCTTTGCGGCGAGGCAGGAAAAAGACCGCTATGCCGAGTTGGAGATCAAGGACTTATCGCTTAATTTCGGCGGTGTGAAGGCCCTGACCAACATTGATCTAAAGGTAAGAAATGGGGAACTGTATGCCGTGATCGGACCAAACGGGGCCGGCAAGACGAGCCTCATGAATTGTATAACCGGCTTCTACAAGCCCAAGAGCGGCCGGATTATCTTTAACGATCGGGACATCACACGGATGCACGCCCATAACCTTGTCAAGATCGGTATCGGTAGAACCTTTCAGAATATCGAACTTTTCCCAGGCATGACCGTCCTTGCCAACATGCTCCTCGCTCGTCATCTTTATTGTCGTTATTCCTTCCCGGGGGCAGGTCTCTACCTGCCTTTCGTGCGCCGGGAGGAGGTTCGCCACCGCAGACTGATCGAAGAGCTGATCGATTTCCTAGAGATACAGGCCATAAGAAATAAAAATGTGGCCTCCTTACCCTACGGGTTGATGAAAAGAGTCGAATTGGGAAGGGCGCTGGCCCTTGAGCCGCGACTGCTGGTGCTGGATGAGCCTTTTGCCGGAATGACCCTGGAAGAGAAGGAAGATATGGTTCGTTTTATCACGGAAATCAACGAGGTTTGGGGGCAGACGATTATCCTTGTTGAGCATGACATGGCCATCGTTATGAGCATTTCCCACCGGATTGCCGTGCTTAATTTCGGAGAAATGATAGCCGAAGGTACGGCGGATGAGATCGGCCGGCATCCGGAAGTTATTCGGGCGTATCTGGGATGAAGATTGACGGCTTCATAAAAAGTCCGGATGCCGCGTTGCGCTGCATCCTTCGTCACTGCGGCGTACGACAAGTACGCCTCATGACTCAGTCTTTGCGCGCCTTGCCTGCGAATCTTTTTACGAAGCCGTCGATTATGGATGATTTTATGAACTTTGGGGTCCATAAAGATTATGCTTGAGAAAAAAAATGGGACCATTGACCATCGGATGTTCACCTTGCCTCAGATGCTTGCGCAACGGGCAGGAGTATTGGGTAAAGACTTTACGGCCATCAGAGAAAAGGCCTACGGCATCTGGCATACATTCAATTGGGAAGAATATCTTCGATATGTGCGCATTACCGCCATGGGACTTGCTGCCCTGGGACTTCGTCGTGGTGAAAATGTTATTCTGGTTCTGAACAACCATCCGGAATGGTTATTCGCGGAAATCGGCGCCCAGGCATTGGGGGCCGTTACAATGAATGTCTTTACTTCGGCTACTCCCGAAGAGCTGCAATCATCCATTCAGAGGACAAAGGCGGCCCTGGTGATTGCCCAGGACCAGGAGCAAATAGATAAACTCCTTGAGATTCAGGGTAATATCTCTCATGTACGGCGGGTTGTATACGTTGATCCCACGGGCATGCGCTCTTACCTGGGAATTTCATGGTTACAGTCTTACGCGGAATTGCTGCAGGTGGGGGAAGAACTGGACAGCAAAGATCCTGACCGTTTTTCTCAGGAACTGAATAAAGGAAAACCCAAGGACATTGCATTGATGATCCAGACATCTGGTACCACGGGAATGTCGAAATTAGCCATGCTTTCTCACCGAAGCATGACCTCAATCGGTAAACAGTGGACAGAGGCTATATCCTTGAAGGCCGGAGAGAATTGGCTTTCCATGTCTCCCCCGGCCTGGATCGTGGATCAGATGTGGGGATTCGGCGTCTCCCTGTATAGCGGGATGACGATGAATTTTCCCGAAACCCCTGAAACGGTGACCGAGGATTTTCGTGAGATCGGCCCTTCGGTGATTATCACCGCCTCCCGTTTCTGGGAGGATTTGGCCTCAAAAATTCGCGTCAAGATGGCCGACGCCGGATGGCTTAAGCGCCGTCTATTCCACTGGGCGGAAAAAACGGGTCGCGCCGTGATCACAAAACAAACCGCCGGAGAAGAGGCGGCATGGCATCATAAACTCTTACATCGCTTTGCCGCTTGGCTTGTTTACCAACCCCTCCTCGATCGGATCGGCTGCTCACGCTTCCGTAATGCCTACACGGGCGGCCATCCCATCAGTCCCGATGTTATCAGGTTTTTTCAGGCGATTGGGATGAACCTAAAACAATGTTATGGTCTCACCGAGGCGGGGGGCATCTTTCAGGTGCAACCTGACCATCAGGTCAAACCGGAAACAGTGGGAAAACCCCTGCCCGGCGTTGAAATCATGCTCGATGCGGATCAGGAAGTTATGGTGAAGAGTGATTCCCTTTTCTCTGGTTATTACCGTGATTTCCAGACAACGGAGAAGGCATTCCAGAATGGGTGGCTGAAGACGGGCGACGCAGGCTATATCGATCAGGATGGACATCTCATCATCATCGGACGCAAGGAAGATATCATCAAGAACAAGAGCGGCCAGGCGTTTTCTCCTGATTTCATCGAAACTCGCCTGAAATTCTCCCCCTATATCAAGGAGGCCGTTACTTTCGGAGAATCAAAACCCTTCATTACGGCCATGGTCAATATCGATATGGAAAATGTTGGCAACTGGGCTGAGGAAAGGCTGATCCCTT
>Ga0247841_10002875_pt1 | contig 33169 bp, 27 predicted proteins | sample LaCruzMarch2015__2_FD_192410 | JGI IMG/M metagenome (GOLD analysis project Ga0247841, IMG submission 192410) | Freshwater microbial communities from meromictic Lake La Cruz, Castile-La Mancha, Spain - LaCruzMarch2015_18m | ecosystem: Environmental > Aquatic > Freshwater > Lake | place: Spain...
TCTCCTGATGGTTACTGGGAATTTTGTCAAAACTTCCCCATTGTACCATAAAGACCACCGGTGTCTTTTTTGTGTCATCATTCGCTCATAGGTTCAACTGATCTGGAGATGAACCATATTTATTTTTTGATTCTGCACGAACTCCACCTTTATTTTCGGGCTTGCTTTTTCTTCTACAACATCAATGCCGAAGGCGGTTATTTTACCCAATCCAGCCTTTATGATTCCATGGCCTCTGCTGGTCCATTCCAACATTCCGTGCTGAGCAAGCTGATCGCAAACTTGAAGAATATCTTGTTTGGTCACAGAATCGCCAAGGTCTTGCGGCCTGGGCACCGACCACTTTTCTCTACGCCGATCATAGAAGTAATTAAGGATAATGCCGCGGAGCTCTGTGTCTTTCATGAGGTCTGCCAATGCTTATGGATGAAATGATGCGCTACAATGGCACGGTTTAGGCGTGGCACGCTTCGGGCCGACGCCTCATGGCAGTGCTTCGGCATACCTTATGGCAGTGCTTCGGCATACCTTGTCCTGCCCGTAATCGCCTTCCAGCAAACCGCGGAAAGATAAATCTTCGTCAAGGTCGGGCCAATGCAGGCCATAAGGAGACACATCCACGTGGTTAAGCTGCTGGGGTGTCCCCTTCGCGAGGCGGGCATTACCCGCCACGGGAAAACGTATCTCCACGCCGCTTTCCATGGAGACAATGATCTGGCCCGCTTGATGCAGGACGGTAGTGACTGTGTCAACCAATGTGCTCATGCCATTTCTCCACAATTAATTGCCGGTGCTCAACGGCCAGTTGCTGTGCCTTCGCGAGTTCATTCATTTTCATGTTCTGCGACTCACGTAAATCAATGCCGCCTTCCACGTCAAACACTGCCTCGCCATCGCCATGCCGCACATGGACGTGAATGGGCCGGTGCTCATTGCTATAGAAGTAAAAACTGAACCCCTCTTTATCAAATACCTTGGGCATCGTACCCCCTTTTTATTTGATTTTTCATGAATCTATTTTACTCTATTCCTATCTCATTTCGCAAGCCGAGGGCCGAGGGCATTCATGCGCGCGCTTCTTTTCTGCACCTCATAAGGGCTTGTTGTGGCCACGCCGCCCCTGCCTGTGCCGGGCACGGCAGACAGGCGGCGTGGATTCTGCCGCCGCCTCTGCCGCTACCCATTCTTCCACCATTCCATCCTTCCAATTCCGGCAGCCGTGGCCGCGGGGCCCGCCGCGGATGCTGCGGCCGTCCAAGCCGGGCGGCTTTCTCTCAAATCTGGCGCCCCACCGATCACCGCCGCGGCGGGATCGGTGGACGCAGAGATTTGGAAAAGCAGCGGCGCGTTTTTCTCAATCTTATTCACCCACGACACGAGGTCGTGGGGGTCTCAGCAGGTGCAAAGTAATGTGGCTGCGGCTGCTGCGTTTTAGGTTGAAAAGATTTAGGTTTTAGGTAGCAGAGAAAAACGGGAGTGGTACGGCGTCTGTCGCAGTTACTCGCGCCGCGCTTCTTTCGCTGCTTCTACACCGACGCACTGATTACTGACGCACCTCTGCAATGTGGCCACGCTGCCCGGCGTGGATTCTGCCGCCGCCGCTGCCCCATTCTTCCATTCATCCAATTCCGCCAGCCGTGGCCCCATCCTTCCAATTCCGGTCGCCGCCCCTGCCGCTGCCCCATTTCTCCATTCCTCCATTCCTCCAACCTTCCATCCTTGCACTTCCGCCCCGGCCCCTTACTCGTAGCGCAGGGCGTCGATGGGCGCCAGGCGGGCCGCGCGATGCGCCGGATAATAACCAAAAAAGATGCCGACCGCCATCGAGACGCTCAAGGCCAGGACGACGCTGGAGGGCTGGGTGAGGGTGATGTAATTGGTCATGCGGCCAATGAGCCATGCGCTGCCGATGCCGAGCAGCACGCCGCACAAGCCGCCGAGGCAACTCATGATCAGGGCTTCCAGCAGGAACTGCATCAGGATGTCGCCGCGCTTGGCGCCAATGGCCTTGCGAATGCCGATCTCGCGCGTGCGCTCGGTCACGGTCACCAGCATGATGTTCATAATGCCAATGCCGCCGACCAGCAGCGAGATGCTCGCCACCGTGCCCAGCAGGATTGCAAACGTGCGGCTGACACTGCTGGCCGTCTCGATCAGCTCGGACTGGTTATGCACATGATAGCGCTCCGACTCATCATCGAGCGGGATGCGGTAGCGCCGGTAGAGCAGCTCCAGCACCTGATCCTCCACGTTGTTCATGTCGTCGAGCTTATCCACGTTGATGTTGATTTCGTGCAGCTCGGTGATCCCCAGCAATTTGTCCATCGCGGTGGTGTAGGGAATGATGGCGCGGTCATCCGGATTCCAGCGGCCCATCGAGCCCTTGGCCTTCAGCACGCCCACCACCTTGTAGTCCGCGCCGTTGATCTTGATGACTTCGTCCACCGGATTGACCCCTTCGCCGAAAAGCGCCGTCGCCGTGACGGGGCCCAGCACGGCCACGTGCGCCATGCGCTCGGTTTCACCTTCGCTGAAGAAGCGCCCGTGCGTGAGTTCCATGTTGGCGATGCTCGCGTAGGTCAGGGCGGTGCCAAGAATCATCGTGGGCGTGTTCTTGTTGTAATATTTGAGCTGGGCGTTGCCGTAGACCAGTGGCGCCACCATCGAGATGCCGGGCAGACTCAGGATGGTGTCCAGGTCGTCCAGGGTCAAGTGCTCCATTGACCCGCCGCGCGCGCCCGCGGCCGGCCGCCAGTTCGGCCGCACGCTCAGCATGTTGGAGCCCATCGAATTGACGCGATCCACGATCTGTTGTTGCGCGCCCGCGCCGACGGCCAGCATCGAGATCACGGCCGTCACGCCAATGATGATGCCCAGCACGGCCAGGAACGAGCGGGTCTTGTTTGCCAGCAGGCTCTTGAGCGCGACTTTGACAATGGTCCAGAACAGCATGGGCGGGTCTCAGCGAATCTTGCCGTCGTGGATGTGCAACTGGCGCGGGCAATGCTGCGCCACCGACTGCTCGTGGGTCACAATCACGATCGTGCGGCCTTGGGCGTTGAGCGTGTCAAACAGCGCCATGACCTCCTCGCCGGCGCGCGAATCAAGGTTGCCCGTCGGCTCGTCCGCCAGGATGATGTCCGGATTGGTGACCAAGGCGCGTGCGATGGCCACCCGCTGGTGCTGGCCGCCCGAGAGTTGGGCTGGCTCGTGGTGCAGCCGGTGCCCCAGCCCGACGGTCTCCAAGGCCTGCCGGGCGCGGTCTTTGGCGTCATGATTGCCGGCGTACAGCAGCGGCAACTCCACGTTTTCCAGCGCGGTCAGCCGCGGCAGCAGATTAAAGCTCTGGAACACGAAGCCAATGCGCCGGTTGCGCACGCTGGCCAGCCGGTTTTCCGAGTAGGTCGAAACGTCCTCGCCACCCAGCAGCAAACGCCCGCTGTCGGGCAGGTCAAGGCAACCGATGATGTGCATCAAGGTGGACTTGCCGCTGCCCGACGGCCCGGTGATGGCGACTTTCTCGCCCGCACAAATTTCGAAGTCGACCCCGTCAAGCGCGCGAATCATGTTCTCGCCCAGCCAGTAAATCTTGACCAGGTTCTCGCCGCGAATCACCGCGGTTGGTGCCGTCTCCGACCGTGTTCCCATGGCTATGCCCGCCCGCCGGCGCCCGTGCTAGTGTCGTGTCTCATAAATACCTTGACAAATCAGAACTGTCCAAACAGATTACCTTCGTCATAACCTAAATCCCTCTTGCATCTCTCCCGCCGCTGGCGCATGCGCGTCAACTTTAGTTGCGTTTGTCGTAGAAGCGGCGGCTCGCCGCTTTCTTTGCGCTGCGGTTGGCAATCGGAAAACGCGGCGAGCCGCCGCGTCTACGTACTGCGCCTGTTGTAGACGAGACATCCAGCCGCTTACGTTGACGCGCACGCGCCGCTGGCGGGATCCACGCCGCTGGCGGGACTCCAAGCAGCTGCAAAGCCAGCCACCCAAAGGGAGACCATGCAGCGCCTGCGCAAGCGCTCCGTCCCCTTTGGGAAAAATCCCTCCCCCGCCAAGCCGGGTACTCCCTTTACGAAAGGGAGATTGGGGTTGGGGGATTTCTTGCGATGTTGCCGTAGTGGTCAAAGGTAAAGATAAGGTTAGAGACACTACACTAGAATCCGCCGCCGCCCGTCATGCGCCCGCGCATGCGCTCGCTGTGTTCGGCGCGCAGCTTGGCCCAGCGGCTCTGCGCCGCGCTGCCCGGCAGGACGACCAGGTCGCGCTCGTCCAGGCCGCGCACGATCTCAACCTCGGTCCCGTCCTCGATGCCGACTTCAATCTCGCGCTGCTCGACCCCGCCCGGCGTCTGCACCAGGGCGTAGACGCGCCCGCGCTTGCGCACCACCGCTTCGGTCGGCAGCAGCAGCGCATTCTGCAGCGCCGCCGCCAGCACCGAGACATTGGCCGTCATTTCCGGCCGCAACTTCTGCTTGCGCTCGTCCACCACTTCAACCTTGACTTCGAATGTGACAACTTCCGCAACGCTGGAACCCGCCGTCGCAATGCGCGTGACTATGCCCGTCAGTTCATCCCCCGGAAAAGAATCGGTGGAGACCATCGCCCGCTGGCCCACTTGGATGCGCCCGATGTCGCTCTCGTCGACCGAGGCCAGCACGTACATGCGCGACAAATCCGACAACATCATCAAGGTCGTGCCCTCGCCGACGCTGCTCATCGGTGACGAGATGATCTGGCCAATCTGCACATTGCGCGCGGCGATGGCGCCGTCCATCGGCGCGAAGACCTTGGTCTCCTTCAGGCGTTGTTGCGTGATTTCGTGGTCGATCTCATCCGAACGCAGTTGCGCCTCGGCCAGCGCAACGTCCTGCCGCCTGACCTCAAGCGCGTCGCGCGCAATCTTCAACTCCTCCATGCCCACCAAGGCATTGGTCAAGGCCGCCGCCGCCACGGCCGCCACCGTGTGCGCCGTCTCGGTCAGTTCCTCGCTGACCTGGTCTTCCTGCAGCAAGGTCGTCAGGCGCTCGGCCTTGGCCCGGGCGTCCTTGGCACGCACCCGGGCCGACGCCAAGTCCGACACCGCCCGCAACTCGTTCTGCGTCAGTTGCGCCACGGCCATGGTCAGCTCCTGCCGCGCCTGCGCCAGCTTCGCCTGGGCCGAGGCCGTGCGCACCGCCGCCTGGCGCACGCGCCGCGTCTCGTCCACCGGATCCAGTTCCACCAGCAACGCGCCTTGCGTCACGACATCGCTGACATCGTAGGGCACCGCCGTAATCTGCCCGCTGGCCTTGCACTTGATTGCCACATCCAAGTGCGAGACCACCCGCCCGTTGCACTCGATCGTCATGCGGATCGGGCCGCGCACAGGCCGCAGCGCCTGGACTTCTTCCGCGCGCCCGTTGCGCAGCCAGCCGCGCACCGCCACGCCGCCCAACGCGACCAGCGCCAGGGCCGCACCCAGCACGAGCCATGCGCGCGCCCCACGCTGTCGCAGAAGCACGCCCGCCAGCAAGCGCACCGGCATAAACAGTCCTTTCATGATTTTCCTTGAGGTTGCTGCTCACGGCGATGGTCGAGCGCGTTCTGGTGCATGCGATCGAGCAGGCGCACCGCGCTGGCTTTCTCGCGCGCGGTGAAGCCGGCGGACAGGATGCGCGTCCAAAGCTGCCGGGCCTCGCGGATCGCCGGCATGACCCGCACGGCTTTGGGTGTCAGGAAAATGCGATAGGCGCGGCCGTCGCGCGCCGCGCGCCGCCGGCGCACATAACCGGCATCCAGCAGCCGCTTGACCGTCCGGCTCATGGTGGCCTTGTCCAGCACCAGCGCGTCGCTCAACGCATTCTGCTGGCAGCCGCCGCGATGATACAGCATGCTGATGATGCGGTGCGTGTTGGCGCCCAGGCCGCAGGCGGCGAGCTCGCGCTCAAAGTGGCGCCGGCCCTGCCGCTCAAGGCCGGCGATCAGGCGGCCAAGCGAGGGCGGCTGCAGGTCGCGGGCGGGAGCCGGCGTGGGGGATGGGCGGTGAAGTAGTTGCATCTGCAACCAATATAGCATATCAATGGTTGCGTTGTCAACGATCCCGCGGTTCGGGGTGCAGGACTGCGAATATCGAATATCCAATCCCGCCTGCGGCGCATGCGCGGCAACTTAAGAAAGACAATGAAAACAGACAGAAGGGTAAGTGCCTCTTCTGATTGCGCTGCCCCCCTTTGTTAACAGGCATATTTCCGGGGTAATGATTAGACCGATGCCTATTTGAAGCGCAAGGCAAGTGTGTAATTGAAGAGCCACGGGATGTGCGGATCCGCGTTCATGTGGGTCAAGGCCTGGGGCAGGTTGCGGTAGAACTCGGCCGTCGCGGCATTAAAAGGAGCATGGTACAGCGTGACAATAATCGTGTCGCGCTCGACGCGCATAGCGCCGTCGATGCAGGCGAGCAAGCGCTGCGCGAGATCCTGCGCCATGTGGTTGAAACGAATGTTGAACTTGTGCGTGGCGGCACGGTGCCAGGCAAGGTGGGCATCGTTGCGGAAAAAGCCCTCGCTGTGCCAACGATCGGGGAAGTCGTTCACCAGCAGGGTGAGCGCGTGGTGGCCGGGATCGTCGGAGCAGACGAACGGTTTGAAGACAACATCGGCCGGGGTCATGCCCGTCCGCTGGACAATGATGCGCACGGCTTTTGGACGCATAGATGGCGGAAGCGTAGGCGAAGCCGGCGCAGACATGCACAAACGCCGATGCGGGAATGGCGCGGCAGAAGCTTCGCATGGCGTGCGTCAGCGGCGCGGGGGTGAGCAGTACGGCGTCGGGATCCACGCCTTTGGCGGGACTCCAAGCAGCTCCAAGCCAGCTCCAAGCAGCAAGGAATGTCCAATAATTTGTTCGCGACGAACAAATTAATAATCTGCTACAATAGTCGCGATTGCTGCATTTAACGCAAGCCGGATTGAGCCGATGAATCGAACGCATGTGTACGCACTGCTGGGCCTGGCGCTGGTCACCGGGCTGACGTTTCATGCCGTGCTGCTGCCGCTCAAGCCGCTGGTGGCGCAGGACGCGCCCTTGGCCGCATCAGCGGCATATAAGCAAGTGATCGCCAGCGGCAAGGATGTGGTCTGGATCGCCAACGGCTATTTGGGCAACGGCGGCTACGAGGTGGGCTACTCGCCGCTGATGTGGCTAACGTTGCTGACGCCGACGCCATTGGTGAACACGGTCACGTTTGTCTTGCTGGCGTTTTGCGCGGGTGCGGCGATGTACGGGCTGGGGCTCGCGCTGGGCGTGCGGCCCTTGGCGGCGTTTACGGGCGCGTGCGCCCTGATGCTGTCGGGGCATTTCATCACCACGGTGTATTCCGGCCACACCGGCACCTTCCTGATGTGGCCGTGCTATATTGCGGCGGCGGGCTTGATCACCGTGGGCATTCAACGCCGGGCGTGGCTGCCGTGCGTATGGGCCGGCGTGCTGGCCGGGCTGGGCTCGGGGCAGCTCGATGTCGCGGTGATTATCGCGCTGTTCCTGGTGGCGTGGGTGGTCTATGAAGTCGTGGCGACGCGGGCGCAAGGGCAATGGGCAAAATTACTGGTGTGTTTGCTGCTGGCGGCGGCTTGCGGCATGGCGTACAGTTTGCCGACCGTGGTGAGTTTGCTGGGTTTAGCGGGGCGCGCGGGCGGGGCGGGCAGCGTGGCTGAAGATCAAAAGACACCCGATGAAAAATGGAATTGGGCGACGCAATGGTCGTTGCCGATCAATGAAACATTGACGCTGGTGGCGCCGGGCTATTATGGTTTGGGGCTTGAGCCGGAGTCGCCGTATTGGGGGCGGATTGGCCAGGATGCGCGCTGGCCGACGCAGCGTGCGGGTTTTCCGCGCTTTTCAATGAGCACACAGGGCGTGGGCGTGGTGACCGTGGCGCTGGCGTTGCTGGCGCTGTTCGCGGCGGCGTGGGCGCCGGCCCGGCGAGGCGCAATTTATTTCTGGGCGTGGGTCGCGCTGATCACGCTGTTGTTCGCCTGGGGCCGCTATTTTGACGTGGCGCCGACGGCCGGCAGCGGCTTGGGTCCGTATCGCCTGTTTTACTGGCTGCCCAAGATGGACAGCATGCGCAATCCCCTGAAGTTTTTATATCCGTTCATGCTGGCAATGGCAATCCTGGCCGCGTTTGGCATGGACATTTTGTTGACGCTGCTGACGCCGCGCAAGGCGGCGGCGCCGGCGAAACAACCTGCAAAACACGCGCGCAAGGCGCATTGACCGAGCGTAAGGAACACTCATGTTTGCAACTCTTGACAAGAAACTGCGGCGCTTCATGTATGGCTGGCTGGCGCTGGTCGGCGTGCTGGTGCTGGTGGCCGCGTACACGCTGGTGGGCCAGTCGAACATGATTCAGCGGCTGGGCGCGGCCCAGGCTGAAGAATTGGCGGCGAACCCGCAGGTGCAGTCCCAGATTATGCAGATGCGCCAGCAGCGCATGACGGACCAGCAAATCCAGGAGCGGCTGGTGCGGGCTGGCGAGCAGCGTGCGACAGTGTTGGCCGCCAACGCGCGGAGCGCGGCGGTGTGGGCGGCGGCGCTGGCACTGCTGACCACGTTGTGCCTGTACGTCATCATGGTGCTGCCGGGCGCGGATGCGCAGATGAAACGCTTGGCGGCGTACAGCCTGCTGGCAATGTTGATTGCGCAACTGATTTTTGTGGCGATGAAATATGTGCAGGTTGAGGATGTCAGCCAGACGTTGGGTGAGCCGGAGGTGGTGCAAAAACTGAAAAGCGTGGCGGCGCCGTTTCGCATCGCCGTGCTGGACCAGCGCCATCCAGTGTACAACATGTGGATCACAACCTTGTTTGGGCTGCACGGGCTGGAATGCATGAATGTGCCGGCCGACTCGCGGCCGACGCCGGATCGCACGGCGTTTTTCTACACGGAGGCGCTGACGCCGGCGCGGCGCTGGCAGTATGGCAACGTGCGCTTTGTGCTGGGCACGCGTGAAATGCTGGAGATGGCGCTGCGGCAGTTTGGGGTGCGGCGCCAGTTTGTGCCGTGGTATGCGTATTCATTGTACAACGAGAATCACGCGGTGTATGAATTCACGAATGCGCTGCCGCGCGTGTTTGCGGTCGGCACCTGGACGGTCTCGACCAACGCCGAGGCGACTCTGGCACTGATGAATAATCCGTCTAATGATCCGCATCACGTGGCGGTGGTGAATGATGCCACGCTGACGGCACGGACGGACACGGATTTTCACGGCACGGTTGGCATAACCAATTATGTGGCGGAACGGGTATGCGCGCAGGTTGACTTGTCGAGCACCGGGTTGGTGGTCATGGCGACCGAGCCGGCGGCGGGCTGGCAAGCGACCGTGGACGGCGCGCCGGCGGCGCTGCTGCGCTGCAATTTGCTGCATCAAGGGGTGCTGGTGCCGCCCGGGCAGCACGCGGTGGTGTTCCAGTATGTCACGCACAATTGGCAGACGCAGTGGACCAATTGGACGCTGATGGCCGTGCCGGTGTTGGCGGTGGCGACGCTGGTGCTGTGGCTGGCACGCCGCGGCGCGATGATTAGGGATTAGGGTTCAGGGTTCAGGGTTCAGGGTTCAGGGTTCAGGGTTCAGGGTTCAGGGTTCAGGGCTGCTTGGAGTCCCGCCAACGGCGCGGATTCAGGGAAAAATGGTTTTGCTGCAAAACCATTTTGTGCAAAATGAATTGCGGCAATTCATTTTTATTGAGTGTTCGCTATTGGATATTCATCAGGGTTCAGGGAAAATGATGAATGATGAGTGTCTGCGCAGCACTGAAATTCCGATATAAGAACGAGAGCCGCATTCCCTTGCGGAGACCCTGCCACGGGAGCCGCCGGCGTAGAGCGCGCAGACCGGTAGGGCGGTCAGGCCCTTGACCGCCGCGGTCGTCGCTGCGCCATTGTAGCACCGGCGTGCGCGCAGACCGGTAGGGCGGTCAGGCCCTTGACCGCCGTTGTCGTCGCTGTGCCATTGTATCGCCGGCGCGCGCATACAGTAACGGCGGTCAGGGTCTGACCGCCCTACCTCAGCCTCCGGCCACGCACGCGCAGGATCCACAACATATTTGGCTACGTCAGGTTTGCATTTTCTCCTATATTGGAATTTCAGTGCGCAGCATTCATCACATGATGTATTTCTTGCGTTTTCTTCGCGCCTTCGTGGCCGTAGTTCTGCTGGGCGTTTGCGCACCGGGTCGTCCGCACGAAGACGCAATCGGGGGCGCAATCACGCGGATGAATCAGTTGGAGTTCACGCTTTAGCGTGGCTGGGCTTAGGGATGCACTTGCCTGCATACCACGTGATGACGCATCGGCGGTAGGGCAGGCTACCAAGCCTGCCACTTCTGTGCCTCTTGCCGCTTGGCTTTGCGAATTACAAGGAATGTCGTGCTGAGGAACGGAGATGGCAGGCTGGGTAGCCTGCCCTACTCGGATGGATCATCCCCAAGACGGGCAGTATTCGGTGCAGAAGCAGAACTAACCATCGGGGCATGGAAGCCCCTCCCTACATCGGTATTCGGCTGGCTTGGCTAGTCCCGCCAGCGGCGGGATAATCGGTGTTCGGTATTCAGTGGCAGAACAGACCGGCGGCGCTGCGCTTTTTCACTGACCTGCGGGCAGGGACAGGCGGAAGCCGAAGTCGTAGGCGAAGTTCGGGTAGTAGTCGTAGCGGAACGCTGACCGGCAGACGTACGCGAAGATGAGCCAACTGCCGCCGCGGAGCACGCGGTTCGAGCCCGATTTCGCCCCGCGCGGGTCTACAGCATCATCCGTGTCATATGGCCCGTACCAGTCGTGGCACCATTCCCACACATTCCCGTGCATGTCGTGCAAACCCCACGCATTGGGCTTGAATGACCCCACCGGCAATGTGCCCTTGAAAAAGTATTCTTCTTGCCCCACTCCTTTACGCCCCGACCAGACGCCGCTAATATTCGCCATGCTTCTGTCCAGATCGTTGCCATAGCAAAACGCCGTCTGTGTCCCCGCACGGCAGGCATATTCCCATTGCGCCTCCGTCGGCAAGCGCAGAGATCCCGCTGACAGCCCTTCCAGCACCGCCAGCTTCGCCATGAAGTTTGTGCAGGCGTGCCAACTCACCTGATCCACCGGCCCGTTCTCGCCAACCTTCTTGAACTCTGCCGGATTGTTGCCCATCACTTTCTGCCATTGCCCCTGGGTCACTTCATACTTGCCCATGTAGAATGGCTTGCTTATTTTTACGGCGTGCTGCACTTCATGTTCTGATCTGCCTACTTCGCTTGTTGGGCTGCCCATAACAAACTCACCGGCCGGAATCAAGCGCAGCACGATGCCGCTCTTGGGCAGCGTCTTTTCAACCGGAATGCGCAGTTGCGCCGCTGTCTCTTGCTGCGCTTTGGCATCTGCATTTTTGTTATTGACACTGACGTGGCTTGCGCCTGACGCCTGCTTTGCTGGTGCCACGGGCGCAGCTTTGGTGTCAAGGCTCTTATTCTAATTAGCTGTCAAGTTGAGATTAACAATCCAAGGCCATGCCGTCAGGCTGCGTAGGCCTTCCTGATTGCCGCACAGGCGCGGCAGCCCGCTCTCCAGTTGGTGAATGACTGCCGAAAGTTGGTTGAAGACGCGGTTGGGAAATTCCTTTTCCCTCAGTTCATCCCACACATGTTCTTGAGGATTGAGTTCTGGAGAGTATCCCGGCAGACGGAGGAGACGGATGTTCTCCGGGATAGTCAACGCCTTCGCCTTGTGTGAGCTGGCGCCATCAACCACCATCACAATGAAGTCATTGATGTGTGTCGTGCTGACTTGTTGCAGAAACTCTCTCATGCGATCAGTGTTCATCTCTTGGCAAATCTTCCAGTCGAGTTCTCCCGCGACGGGGCTGACGGCACCGTACACGTACACGTACTGTCGCTCGTAGCCGTTGGCCACCTTCGGACGGAGCGGAGCAGGTGCCCAGCAGCGACGAATTCGAACCATGCGTCCGAACCGCGCTTCGTCTTGGAACATCAACCGTATCTGGCGGCCTTTGACTTCATCTATTTTCAGAATGGACGCCAATGTTTCCGGGAGTTTTTTTTCCACTCCTCCTGGACGACCGGGTCGCTTTTGGGATGACGTGTGTCTGGTGCAACTTTCCTCCATCCGTGGCGGCTCAGTAGCTGATAGACCACTGACGCGGCAACAGGGTGCCCAATCTGTTGCGCCAAGGCGGCACGCAGTGGTGACATCACCACAATCCCTCCGGCTCCCGCCAGTTCCAGCCACGGCTGGAGGAATGCCTTCTCCTCCTGAACGCTCATCAACGAATGGCGCCGTCCACCCCAGCCACGGGCTTGTGGCGACAATGCGCAAATCCCTTTCCGGAAGCGCGCTTGCAGCCGATGGACGGTGGCTCGTCCCACCCCGAGGACAGTGGCGGTTTGCTTCAGCGTCGCACCCATCAGTGCGGGAAGAAGTATTGATTGCGCTGCGCGCATTTCGTCCTGGTCGCGGGATTCGGCTACCACGGCCTGTGCCCGTGCGACCAACTTCGCGTCGATACGTCGTGGTCTTGACATAGGCATAGTATATCATAATTAGTCTCATCTTGTCAACTAATTAGAATTAAGCACTATGTCGCTGCGCAATGTGCCGAATAGCACCGGCTCAGGGACACGAAAGTCCGGCGAATGTTTTGTTTCTTGTTTGTTGATTTTATTATATACCATGTTAATCTCTATATTCGCTTCATGGCTTCTCCTTAGCGCATAGTCATACACTTCGCGCAACGTAATTAGACTGTCATTGTTTTCGTCAGCCTGGCCATTGAGAGCCTCGCATATGGATGCTGAAAAGTCATAGCCTCCTCCATAAAAATCATATAGCGTTTCACCTGGAGAACACGCTGTTAGAAACGAAATGCCGCCATTGACAGTGGTAAATTCATTGATGTTATAGATTGCGGCGCTTGCATCAGATATATCAAGCACCGCGATGACATTGGCACCGCGCTGGCACATGTCCAGCAACACGCATAGTATCTGTTTGAAGCTGATGCCCGTGCCGAGAAGATTTCGTACATCAACATCCCAAGGAGCAAAGTACAAGTCGTTGTACTGTAGAAAGCCATGACCGAATATATGGAGCACGATCAGCTCATCTTGCTTCGCCGATTTGGAGATGCTTGTGAGAGTTTCGCTAATGCTAAGCCTGCTGGCGCACGCATTCGCGAGAAGAACAGACATATTCGTGGATGCGCCGATGCTTGCATAGAAGTTGTTGGTGGAAGGAACAGTATATAAACGGTTAATAGCGGATTCTTTGAATTCACGGACGACGATGGAGATGCACACCACATTCGATGGTAACGACACCGCGTGTAGCGTGCCGCATAAAAAGACGGCTATTGCGAGACACAGAATATGTTTCATGGCGAAAACGCATTTGTGGTTGGCTTTACGGGAATATATTTCAGTACAAATCTATGACCAAAGCCCGTGCCAAAGAGCGCGGGATTCTGTTCGCTGGGTTCTTGCTTTCTCTGGCTGGCTTCCTTGACGTCGGTTTTCGTGTGCCAATAGGCATAATAATAGACTTCATTGACGGTCAGATTGCCATCACCATTCTCGTCAGCTTTACCATCGAGAGCTTCGCAGATCTGCCGGGTGAAGAAACCGCCTCCCGTGCCGCCCTCGTTGGTTTTCTCGTCTGGCGCACAACCAACCAGAAAAGTGATGCCAGCAGCATTCCTGAGTTTCGTGAATTCACCGATGTCATAGATGGCCGTGCCGGCTTGGCAGGTGTCAAGAACGACAAGCACATTCACGTTCTTTTTGCACATATCCAGTAACACGCCCAGGATCTGCTTGAAGCCGATGGCTGTGCCGAGAAGATTGCGCCGATCGGTGTCAACACAATAGAAGTAAAAATCGTGAAACGCAAATGTGCCGTGGCCGGCGATATAGAGGACAAACTGGTCGGTTGCGTGCCGTTCGCTATCTGCAAAGGCCTGTGTGATGGCCAAACAAGTTGCTGTGGTATTGGTGAGTAAGGTAGCGTGGGTAAAGCTTGACGTAATGCTATTGATGAACCGCGTTGCGTCTTGCACGCAGCCTCTCAAATCGCCCACAGAACGATCCTGATATTCGTCTATGCCGACGGAGACACAGAAGAGATTGGATGGCATGACCGCGGCCTGAAGAGAACCAGAGAGCAGCGATAAGTTCACCACAACAGCTATCATGCCGGCACTGACCAACGCCTTGCGCAGCCTATGGCAGGCTTTGGTATTCATAGTCGATGTTCTGGCATTGAGCAGTCTGCGTGTTGTAGTTTGTCACTCATCCAAGAATTATTACACGCATTATACCATTGCACGCGCGCATAAGCAATGCACCAAAATGTCCGCTTTATTTCGTCAGAAAGCCGGCGACGCGTGCGGGAAGCCGCGTTGCGTTGACCGGGCGTGAAGGCTGCTGCGCCAACGGTGCGGAGGATGCCAGCCCAGGGCAACGCCCTGAAACGAGCGGGATAATCAGTGCGCCCTGTCGGGGTTCAGGTAGGACGGGCGTTTCTCTGCCACGCCACCTTGATTACGCCCGCCCCGACAGGGCGGGAATGGATGGGTATGGGCCGTTACCCAGGGCGTTGCCCGGCTATATTCCTTTGCCCCGTCGGGGCACCACAGCCACACGGCACCCAAAATACCATGAACCATCAAGCATCTGCATTCTGAAATCCCGCGCGATGCGCCGTGCGCTCGGGAATGTGGTGTCATAGGGAAGCATGGCCCAGATCTGGCAGAAGGTATGTGTTGTTGCGCCCCACCGATTGCCGCCGTCGGCGGGATCGGTGGAAGCAAAGATTGAGAAAAGAACGCCGGCGCATCTTTTTACTCAATCTTATTCACCCACGATACCGCCACGGCGGTATCGTGGGGGTCTCTGCATGCAAAGAACGGGAACCGCATTCGTTCGGCGAATGCTGCGGCATGGCAGCCGCTCCTGCTTTGAAGAAGCATGCCCCGCGCGGAGCGCGTGGCGTACGGGCAGCGGTGTTTTGTTTTCAGTTTGCAGTTTTCGGTTTTCGGTGGCAGCAATTGCGGCAGAATCGCGGAATGGATGCCGCTCCCACTCATTGCAGAGGTGCGGCGGTGGTCGGTGCGTCAGTGGTAGAGCAGATGCGGCAGAGGTGCGGCGGTGCGGCGGTGCGGCCGGCTTGGCCAAACGAAGATTCCGCGGCGTGCCCCGCGGCCACAAAGGCAGCAGCAGCAGTGGCAGCATTTGCGATCCACGCCGGTGGCGGGACTGGCTGGCGCCTTAGCTGGTTGCAGCACGGTGGTCGCTCTCGCTCACAGAACTACTGGCCACGCCAGCTATCGCCGGCTGACAAAGGCAACGGCGGCAAGCGCCAGCAGCAGCGTGGCCGGTTCGGGAAGGTTTGGCTCGCGCGGCGTGGCCTGTTCATCAGGAGTGGTAGAATTTGCCCACGGCGCGTTGAACCATTCTCCTGGCTGTGGCCATTTGGCGAGCGTGGTGTTGGAGACCGACGTGTCGACCAGTGCGGTCCAATCATCAGGTGTGCCGGCTTGGGCGAAGGTGGTGGGCGTCGCGCTGCCATACTCGAAGAAGTGCACGACCGCGCCGCCGGGGTCGCGCAGGCAGACGGCATCCGGCCCGTTCTGAATGCTGCTGAACGAGGCGGTTTCATCACCCACGATCGTTGAGTTGGTGGGCACCAGCACAAAGAAACCGATGGCGCGCCCGTCCGCCGCATACTTGTTGGAGAGCGTGAATGCGCCGATGGTATGCGCCGCATAAGGCGGATTTGTCGGCGCGTTGCCGTTGTACAACTCGATTTTCCAGCCCAGCAGATTTGTGCCGGCATAGCCGGCCAGCTCGATGAATTCCTGATCATCCACGCTGGGATCATCCGTTTCAATTTCATTGACCCAGACGGGTGCCGGTGCCGCGCTGCGGCCGCTGAAACTGACGGGTTTGGCCGGGTCGGCCGGATCGTTGCTGGTGATTGTGAACGTGGCGTTGTAATTCGTGTTGGGAATGCTGCCGGCCGCAAAGACGACGGTCATGGTGACGGCGCCGCCGGGCGGCACAAGCACGGGTGCGGGCGGGGTGATGCCAAAGCGGTCGGTCGCACCGGCGGTGGGCGTGAAGGCGGTGTTGGTCAAGGTCACGTGTGCGCCCGTGTTGCCGAAGAGAAACGTGTTGGTGACGGCGCGCTCAATCGCCACGACACCAAAATCAAGCGTACTGGGCGTGATGACGATATTGGGATCATCGCCGCTGCCAATGCTTTCCAAAACGAAGTCATCCAGCAAGACGTTCGCGCCGTTGTAGACGCGCACCTCAAAATGGAAATTGGTGGCGCCGGCGGCCGGGCGATTCGTGTACACCATTTGGCGCCATTCTGGCGCGGCGGGGTTGTAGCTGCCGGGCGTGATGGTGGTGCCGGTGTAATTGGTCGGCGCCCAGCGTGACCAGATGCGGACATTGCCGTTGGTTTTCAGATACCAGTAGCTGATGACAAAGTCGGTGATGCCATCGGCCGGCGGGGTGATGGGAATGTCTTGCATCAGGGCGCGGGTGGCCGTGGCAATGCATTGGGCACAATCGGCGCCGGTGTGGGGCGTGTTGGTCACAATGGAAAATTCGGTTTGATTCGACCATCCGGCGAAAGTGCCGGTTTCGAAGCCGGGATTGACGACCAGATTGGCCGCCAGAACGGGCAGGGCCGCCATCGCACCACAGACCACGAGGAATTTGACGCATGCGTTCATTTGATTTCTCCGGTATCCCGCTTGGGTTGCAATGCGGGCGTGATGGGGCTAGTATAGCAAAACAAAGAAAAAGGCCGGGATTGCCGGCCTTTTGTCGAGGAAACGGGTGAGGGTACCCGTTGCTGCGGCTACATTACCATCCGCAGCGCAAGTAGGTTGACCGGTTGTGACTCGGTGCGCAGCGCACTTGGCTTGGTCACCTGCAGGCGCTTGCCGGTTTCGCGATCAATCGCCCCGCAAAAGAGTTCGATGGCCTCCAAGGGCACAGTCAATTTTTGAACATCGTTGGTGTTGCAGCGGAACCGGATCATGGCCTTTACCGTGTGAAATTACCAATCAAAAACAAAATAAACAAGCATACGGTATGCCAATGCCGCGTGCCAGTGTGGAAAACCGGTGAAGAAAGTGGCGGAAGCACCGGACTGGTCGGTGGTTTGGTGCGGTTGTTGCACCGGGTCAGGCCGGAAGCTGGGCCGGTGCAGTTGGGCCGTCACGCGGCAATAGTGCCGCACGCCTCGCGGCGTGCGACCAAAATGCCGCACGCGCACGGGTGATTGCAAAATCAGGCACCAATACACTATAATCACTGATTAAGGATGACATGGTGAGTCAACGGATCATAGTGCTCGGCACTGGTGCGATAACCATCGGTGAGGGCAGTGAGTTCAACGGCGCCGTTACCGCGGCGTGCCGCACGTTGCGCGCGATGGGCCACACGGTGATTTTGATTGAAAGCCACACGGCGGCACTGGCCGCCGATGCGCGCCTTGCACACGTGACGTATCTTGAGCCATTGCAGCGCCAGAGTGTTGAAAAAATAATCATAAAAGAGCGGCCGCATGCCGTATTGGCGACAGCCAGCGGGCGCAGCGCGTTCAATCTGGCGCTGGTCATGCAGCAGGTATCGCAGGCGATGACGCAGCGCTTTTCCATGTTTGGCGCAAGCCGCGAGGTGCTGGAAAACGCGTTGAATCCCGAGCAGGTCGCACGGGTATTGCACGGCACGCAGGCGCGCACGCCCCAGGCGTACATTGTCACCAAGAAAAAGCATGGCGAGGACTTGGGCCGCCAAATGGGTTTTCCGGTGGTGGTGCGGGCCTTGTATGGCAGCGGCAGTCTGGGCACGTCCTTGTGTTACAACAGCCAGGAGCTGCAGCGCGCAATTGACGTGGCGCTGGCAGTCAGTCCGGTCGAGCAGGTGGTTCTCGAGAAATCGCTGGCGGGGCGGCGGCGGACGGAGTGGGCCGTGGTGCGCGATCAGCGCGACCATGTCCAGGTGCTGGGCAGTGTTGAGTTTCTCGACCCGCTGGGCGTGCATTCGGCCGACACGCCGGCCGTCTCTCCGGCGCAAAGCCTTGCGCCCGAACAGGTGCAGCACATCCACGGCATCGTCAGCACGGTCGTGCGCCGGCTGCAATTGGTGGGCGGGGTGACCGTGCAGCTTGCCCATGACAGTGCCAGCGATGAAATTACCGTGGTCAGTATTGCGCCGTATGTGACGCGCACCACCATGCTGTGCAGCCGCGCGACGGGCGTGCCGCTGGTTGAATGGCACACGCGCCTGTGTGGCGGCGAGGTCTTGGCGGAGCTGCGGGCGCGGCTGCAGACGCCGGCGGGCGACTTGTTTGCCGGCGTCGAGGCGGCCGCGCCGGTCTGCTGGTGCCGGGTGCCGATTTTCCCGGGCGGGCAGCTGATGGGCCCGCAGGCGGCGTTGTCAACCGCGGCCAAGTCCGTGGGGGCGGCCTACGGCGTGGGGGACACCTGGCTGGCTGCGCTGCAGAAAGCGATTGCCGCCGCCGGCCGGCCGCCGTTGGGCGCGGGCTTTGTCGCGCCGCGCGAAGCCATGGCGTGGAGTGACGATGATCTAAGGACGGAATTGGGCAAGGCGTCCGCGGCGCGCTTGTGGTATGTGTATCACGCCGTGGCGTTGGGCATGACCGGTGAAGAGCTGGCCGGGATCACCGGCATGGCCTTGTGGTTTTTGCAGCATCTGGCCGCGTTACATGCCGCCGCGCAACGCTGGCAGGCATGCATGCCGAAAGATTTTATAGCCAGCACGGATCTGCAGCACGATCTGCTGCTGGAAGCCAAGCAGCAGGGCGGCAGCGATGAACAACTGGCCCGCGCGCTGAATCTTGAGCCGGCGCGTTTTCGCGCACACCGGCACAAGCAAGACGTCACGGCGGCCTGCCGGTTGCTGCCAAGCCAGCGCGGTGGCCACGGCGCCCGGCGGGCGGTCTGCTGCCTGGATTACGGTCCGCAGGCCCACCCGCCTTTGCATGCGGATGGCGCGCCGATTTTATTGATTGGCGGCAGCACCTCGCTGTTGCACGGCAGCGCGGATTACGACTACATGCTGGCGCATGCCGCGCTGGAACTGGCGGCGCACGGGCATGCCAGTGTGCTGCTGAGCCCCAACGCGCTGCACGTGGCGGACGAGCTCGACCTGGCGCTGCGGCACTACATTGAGGCGATCACGCCGGAAGCGATTGGCGCGGTCGTCGCACTCGAGCGGCCGGCGGGCGTCATGCTGCAGTTTGCCGACCGGCAACCGGCCGAGATCACCGAGGCATTGCGGACACTGAACGTGCCGGTGCTGGGCACGCCGTTGCCCAGCATGGAGCGTTTGCTGCGGCGCGATCGTTTTCAAACCTTGCTGCAAAAGCTGGACATCCGGCAACCTTCGCACGGGGTCGCGCATAACGCGCATGAAGCCTATCAGGTGGCGCACGATGTCGGCTATCCGGTGATTGTGCATCCCGCCCATCCGCTGCATCTGCCGCGGGTGGCGATCTGGTATGACGACCAGGATGCGCGCGCGTTTCTGGAACAAGCCATGCGCGTGTCGGAGTTGTATCCCTTGTCGGTTGAGGAGTTTTTGGAAGCCGCGCATGAGTTTCATGTCGAGGCGGTGACGGATGGCTTGACCGTGCATATTGCCGGCGTGGTCGAGCATGTTGAGGAGGCCGGCATTCACTCGGCGGACAGCGCGGCGGTCTGGCCAGCCTGCACCTTGCCGCCGGAGATTGTCAATGAAAGCCGGGCCATGGCGCTGTGCCTGGCGGGCGAGCTGGAGCTGCGCGGCACGATCGGCCTGAAATGCGCCTATGCCGACGGGCGCATTTATCTGCTGGATGTGTTGCCGGTCACGACCCGCACGACGGCCTTGATTCACAGCGCGGCCGGCAACCGGCTGGTGCCGCTGATCACGCGCGTGCTGCTGGGCCAGCCGTTGTCGGAGGAAGAGGCGCACGAATGGGTCGGCGACTATCTTGCCGTGCGCGCGCCCGTGTTTCCGTTTGCCCACTATCCCGACAGCGACGCCGCGCTGGGCCCGGACAATTGCGCCGTGGGCCAGGCCATCGGCCTGGATCCCTCGTTTGGCGTGGCCTATGCCAAAGCCCTGCTGGGCGCGGGCAACAAATTGCCCACCAAGGGCTGTGTGCTGCTGAGCGTGGCGGAGCGCGACAAAGCCGAGATGCTGCCGCTGGCGCGCAAGCTGCGCGCGCTGGGCTTCAGCTTGGTTGCCACGCGCGGCACGGCCGCCATTCTGCAGCAGAACGGCATTCCGACCGAGACCATCAAAAAAATGCACGAGGGCCGCCCAAACGTCATGGATCAGATCATTGACGGCCATGTCCAGCTGATCATCAACACGCCCGGCGGCAAGGCGAATCGCAAGGCCGAGGCGTTGATGCGCCACGAGGCGGTGGATCGCGGCATTCTGGTCATTACCACGCGCGCCGGCGCGCGCGCCGCCGTCGAGGGCATTGAAGCCTTTATGCGGCGCGGCTTCGACGTCCTGCCGCGCGAGCGCCACACCGAAACCTTGCGGCTGCAACGCATCCTGCCGCTGGACACCCAGGCAACCCTCAACCTCGCCTGACCATGGACGGCCTTGTCATTGCCCGCGATGAAGCCTTGTATCCGGCGCGCCTGCAGGCGCTGCTCGGCGTGGATGCGCCGCCCTGCATCGCCGTGGCCGGTCCCGCGGCGGTCTTGGCGCAGCACTCCCTGTCGCTGTTTTGCTCGATTCACTGCCCGGGCGCCATGATTCTCCAAACCTATGATTTTGTCAGCCGGCTGCGGCATCACGCAGTGACCGTCATCAGCGGCTTCCATGCGCCCATGGAAAAGGAATGCCTGCGCACCATTATGACCGGCAGCGCCGGCGTCGTCTGGTGCCTTGCCAAATCATTGACCTCCTTTGCGCTCCCGCGCGAGTTTCAACCATTGTTTGACGCCCGGCGGCTGACGGTTCTCTCGCCTTTTCCGGAGAGCGTCACGCGCATCACCGACGAGACCGCGCGCTACCGCAATCTCGTGGCGGCCGCACTGGCCGACGATGCCTTTCTGTCGTACGCCGCGCCCGCCAGCCACACCGAGAAATTCTGCCACCAACTCATGGCGTGGGACAAAACCGTCTTTACCCTGGACGCACCCGAAAACGAAGGCATCATCGCGCGCGGCGCGCATGCCATCCGGCCGAGCGACGCCACCACGCTGTGGCCCCTCCCTTCTGAAACCAACACGCGCGACACCTTGCTGTAATATGGAACCATACCTCAAGCCGCATTTGCATCCTTACACCATCAATGCCCTGCTGATCGGGCTGATGGCCAGTTGTATTGTGACGTTTTTAATCTGGGTGCTGACCGAGCGCCTGCTGACCTCCATCATTATCGGCGCAGTGCCGCTGATCCTGTCCATTGTCGCACTGCGGCGTTTGTTCAAGTGTGAAACCCGCGCCAGCGAGGATGAGGAACGCGACATCCCGCCCCCGCTCGACGAATAGGCGCGGTTAGCCCGCGCGCAAATCCGCGTACAGCGCCGCGAGCGCCGTCACCATGCGCGCCGTGGCAAAGCGCGCCACGCCCGTCCGTTGCGCACCGTCGGTCACCCGCGCACGCCACGCCGCATCGCAGACAAACCGCCGCACCGCCTGCACCAACTGCGCCCGCGCGCCGGCCGGCACAAGACTGCCATTCACGTCATGGCGCACAATTTCACGCGCGCCGCCGACATCGTAGGTAAACACCGGCTTGCCGCCTGCCAAGCTCTGCACCACCGTGCGGGCCAGTCCTTCACGCAATGAGGCATGCACCAGCGCATCGGCCGCCGCCACCCACGCGGGAATGTCGGTTGGCGCAACGCGCCCGGCCAGTATAAGCTGCGGCTGAATGCCCGCCGCCCGGGCCTGGTGTTCCACGGTCGCGCGCAAGGGCCCGTCGCCGACCAGAATGCCCATGACGCGCCCCGGCTGCGCCTGCTGCGCGGCGCGCACCGCTTCGATAAAATCCTCAATGCCTTTCATGGGAAACAAGCGGCTGATGCACAGCAGCACAAGCGTGTCATCCGCAATCTGCAAGCGGGTGCGCAAGGCAACACCGGCGGCATGCGCCGCGCGAAACGCGTCCACATCCATGCCGCTGTAAATCGTGCAATACTGCGCCGGCGTGCCCACGCCGGCCGCCAGTGCCGCCACCGTCATGGCATCACACACACTGACGAGTTTGTCGCAATGCCGCGCACACCAGCGCTCAAGCCCGATATACATGCGGTTCAGAACCCACGGCTGATATTGGTCAAAGGCCAGGCCATGAATGGTGTGGACTACCGTGGTGCCCTGGGCCCGCGCGCGCCGGGCTGCCAGCCGGCCCAGAATGCCGGCTTTCGAGCTGTGGGTGTGAATGACATCATAGTGCGCCGCGGTGAAATGCCGCGCCAAGGCATGGTAGGCCGCCATGTCGCGCACCGGGTTGATGTTGCGCACCAGCTGCGGGATCTGCACTTGGTTGCATGCGCCGGCGGCCGGGGTGGCATAGTCCAGCAAGGCGCCTTGTTCTTCCTCGGCAGGCCCGCTGACCAGGGTGACATCGTGCCCGCGCGCGGCCAGGCCGCTCACCGTCGCCAGCGTGTTTTCCTGCGCGCCACCCAGGATCATGCGCGTGATCAGATGGCAGATTTTCATTACAATCGCATCAGGTGCGACTGCAGCGCGACCGCAGCCAGCACAGCCCTTGCGCCGTCAGCGCAAACAACACGGGCAACATCGCCACACGATAGCGCGCCTCGCCATAGCCGCCCGTCACCGCCATGAAATACGCCGGCAGCAGGACGCAGGCGAGCTTAACGCAGATGTCTGCCTTGCCGCGCAGCATCAGCACAAAACCAATCAGCGCAAAGCCGATAGCGCCCACGCTGAACGCGGTGGTAATCACTGCGCTGATAATGCCAAACACCACCGGCGTGCGCGGCATGGCGTTAATGTGGTTCCAATCACGTTGCGCCATGGCTTGGGCAAATGCATAGGCGTCAAAGCTAGGATACACCAACCGCATCACTTCCTGCCATGGCGGCATTAGCAGCAATTGCGCGGTGCTGCGCGCCACACACCGTGCATACGCGGCGGGATACTGCATGATAATTGCCACGGCCGCGTGCAGTTGCGCGCGACTTACTGCAACGTAGTTTGACAAACCTATTGGCCCGCCGGCAGGCACAGGGCCAAGTGCCGCGCGCACGCCCGCCAGCAAGGCCGGGTCATCACAGGCCGCCAGTGGAAAATTCCAGTACGTTGCCATGTACGGTTCTTGGGTCACGCTCACGGTGTAGTGCGTGAAAAACACATTGTACAAGCCGCCGCGGGTAACATCCGCCGCGTGCCCAAACTGCGCCCGCAGTGTCAGAATCGCCGATTGGCTGAAATAATGGCAGCCGTCCGCCGTTGATAATTTCCAGGTGCCCAATGCGCGCTGGTTGCGTGCCATCCACGGCGCAACCACAACACCGAACATTACCAGCAAAAGCAGTCCCGCCGCCAATGTTTTTCGCCAGGAATGCGCCGCGCGCCACGCCGCCAGCGCGCTCAGCGGCGCCAGGATCAGCGGCACATACTGGATCGCCGGCCGACACAGCGTCGCCAAGCCCAGCAACACGCCCGCACACACCAGCGCGCCCCAGCGCCGCCGCATCACAAACAGCAGCCAACACCACCAACTTGCGACGAACAAGGTAAGAAATGCCGTCTCGGTGATCAATGAATGAATGCATGTCAGCAACAAGGGTGACAGCGCCCAAACATACGCGCCAAGCTGCGCCACATCCGCACCAAAACCAACATCGGTCGCGCGCACAAACAACCACAGCGTCAGCAATGACAGCAGGCATTGCACGACGATCATCAGCCACGGTTGTGCGCCAGCCACTAGGTACAGCGCCGCCAACAACGCCGGGTAGAGTGGGGTGCGGAAATTGTCCGGAATATAGGGCGGCTGTTCGCACACGGAGAAGCCATGTCCTGCCAAAAGATTGCGTGCGGCCGTGGCATAACTGAGCGTGTCCCCTTGCACCAGCCGCGGCACATAGTCGGCATGCCATATGCCGCGTGCGACAACCAGCGCGATATTCAATCCAACCAGCAGCCACAAGGCCGGCAGGAAGGATCTTCTGGGCGATGACGAGATCACTCGTTACCCTTGCTAACGGGTTCCTGCGCGGTGGAAGATTCCAGCGCATTGTGCAGCAGGCCCGCCAGCGACGGCGGCAGAATCATTTCACAGCACAATTGATAGCTGAACAGGGTCGGCCACAACCAGATCAGGGCTTGGTTGATCTTCAGCAAGGCGCGGCCTAGCCAGCCAGGCCCCACCGCCAGCGGAAACGGGGCCGGCACCCCGCTCACGGTTTTGACCTGCCCGCCGGCCTGTTCCACAAGGGCGATCAGTGATTTCTTCGTGAACAGGCGCGTGTGCGTGATATCGAGAATGCCCCGCTTGCCATAGTTGAATGCCCCGCACAGCAAGCTCAGGCGCACCAGCACAAAGGCGACATTGCCGGTCGTCACGATTACGCGCGGATGGCAGCGCCCGTAGCGTGCGCGCACATCGCGCAGAAATTGCGCCGGGTCGCGCAAATGTTCGAGCACGTCCAGCAACAGAATCGTGTCGAAGGCCAGCGTGTCCCACGCCGCCGGCCAGGCCGGATGATCAAGGTCAATCGGCGCGGCCGCGTCGCAATTGGCCAGCGTCACCGCCGTCACGCGGTAATCCACGCCATACACCCGGCAGCCTTTGGCGCGCACGGCGCGCGCCACATGCCCGTCACCACAGCCGATGTCCAGCACGCAGGCGCCGGCCGGCACATGCTTGACGGCAAATTGGTGACTGCTGGCAAAATCGAGTTTTGGCTGGTACGGCGAGGCCGCCGTGGGATAATCAAATTTTGGATGATAGTAAATGCTCCACGCCTGCAAGCGTGACAGAAACGCGGACACGATGATGCGCCGCGCGTAGCTCAACCCGTTGACATAGCAGATTTCATCGCCGTAAAAGGTCGGAATGGGCAATTCCTGAATGGTGTGCTTGGTATCCAATAATTGGATGATGATGTCCGTGTCAAAATCAAAATCATTGGAATTGCAGGCAAAAGGCAGCGCCGCCAGTGCAGCCACGGCATACACGCGATAGCCACTGTGAAATTCAGACAGGTGGCTGCCAAGCACGGCATTCTGGATCGCGGTCAGCACGCGATTGCCGATGAATTTATAGAGCGGCATGCCGCCTTTCAACGCATCGCGTTTGCGCAGCATGCGTGAGCCGAACACGGCATCGGCCCGGCCATCCGCGATCGGCGCAATCAACGCCGGCAACATTTCCGGCGCATACTGCCCGTCGCCATGCAGCAAGGCCACGATGTCAAAGCCGCGCGAGATCGCATAATGATAGCCGATTTTCTGATTGCCGCCATAGCCTTGATTGACGGGATTGCGCAACACGCACAGATTGGCTTTTTGGTGCGCGGTCTTGTACATGCGGGCCATTTCCGCCGTGTTGTCCTTGGAGGCGTCGTCAATGATCAGCACTTCCGTGTCATACTGGGCCTTGTCCCAAATGACGGCGGGAATGCGGTCAAGCACCCGTTCAATGTGCGACGTGGCATTATACGCCACGATGAAAATCAGCACTTTCGGGCGCGGTGGCACTCCCTGCTCTATATTTTGCTTCATCTCCAAGAAAACAAACTCCAAATTAAGTCCGTATAAAAACGCGTGCGCCGCTTCCAGCGGTCGCGCTGGACTGCCAGCGTGTCAAGCACATGGGCCCGGTCAGGCGTCATGGCAGGTCTGCCGCAAACGGAGGCATCCGGGTAACAATCGTCAGGCGCATTTCCTTGTCGTCGTGGTGATTATAACGATTATAACGGTAAAAATAATAACAAAAGCGGGGTGCGATTGCAAACGCGCACGTTCTTTCATGCACGTTCTTTCGCAGCGAAACAATGGAATGCTATACTAGCCGTGGTTTCTCCTGTTAACCTGACACCCCGGAGTCAGCCATGTTGATTGTTCATGTTTCTGTGCAGGTCACGGCCGAGGCTGTTGCGGCTTTCACGCAGCTATCCTGCGAGAACGCGCGTTGCAGCGCAGAGGAGCCCGGCATCACCCAGTTTGATGTGCTGCAGCAACAAGATGACCCGACGCGCTTTGTGCTGGTCGAGGTGTATCGCGATGCGGCCGCGGTCGCCGCCCACAAGGCGACGGCGCATTACGCGCACTGGCGCGATGCCGTCGCGCCCATGATGGCCGCGCCGCGCACCAGTTTAAAGTACACCAAGTGTGAGGGGTGAGGCGGCAACTGGTTTTCGGTTTTCAGTATTCTGAATGCGCGGGGATCTCTGCATTCTCCCTTTCGTAAAGGGAGTACCCGGCTTGGCGGGTGAGGGATTTTGTGCAAAGGGGGATTGCAGCAACAGTGAAATCCCGCGACGCAAGGTCGTGGGGATCTTCTCGGAAGCTCCCCACCGACCTCGTGTCGGTGGAAGCAGAGATTGAGAGGGAGGGTTTGCTCAATCTTATTCACCCACGATCCCGTCAGCGGCGGGATCGTGGGGTCTTTTCAGAAGCTCCCCACCGACCTCGTGTCGGTGGAAGCAGAGATTGAGAGGGAGGGCGACGCGGTTTTGCTCAATCTTATTCACCCACGACGCAAGGTCGTGGGGGTCTCCAGATCACCGATCACCGATCACTGATTACGTACTACTGCGCCAGGACGCAGGTGGTGATGTCACTTTCAACGCCGTTCTCGCCAATGCTGCTGACGCCAAAGCGCTCGCGGCGCGAGAAGAAATAGTTGTTCTCCGGCTCCTGGGTCAAGTCGGCCGTGAAGCTGCGCGCGGCGGGCGCCAGGGTCGCAATCGGAAACCACGGCTTGGTGTTCAGCCCGTCATTGCCAATGCGGCGGTAGACGCGATAGCCGGTGATGCATTCGAGATAATTGCGTTCGCGCACCGGTGGCGCCGTCCAGGTCACCTTGGCATGCTGCGCATTGGTCTGCTTGGCGGCCACGGCACGCGGCGCGGGCGGCGCGTCGGGCGAGCCGAAGGGCGTGCGCAAGACGACGGTATATTCATCGCGCGCACCGCGGAACCACGCCACGCACATGTCGTAAATGGTAATCCAATAATCGGCCGGGGCGGTGGCGGCGTCACGCGTGACGCGCACGAGGAACATGCCGCGATTGCCCACCACATTGATGTTGCCAAACGGATTGGCCTGGCGATAAAAACCGTTCAAGGTGCGCACTTCCTCGGCCGGGCGGTTGGGCAAGGTCAGCACGCCGTCGGCATCCGTGCGGCCAGAGATGACCGGCTGGGCGCTGACGGGCTGGTCGAAATCGCCGTCCTCGACCACGCCGCGCCAGCAGGCCGCGCCGTTGGTGACCGGCGCGTCCGTGTTGATTTTCACGCCGCGCTGGAAGACCTCCACCTGCGCATTGCCGAGTGGCTGGCCGTTGATGTCCAGCACGCGCAGGCGCACCGTGCGCGGAATGGCGAAGTACAGGTCGCCAAAATAGCCGCGCGGCTTGTTCAAGGTCATGTTCAAGTAGCCGGCGTCAGCCTCGGAGAACGGCTGCGGCCCGTGCGAGTGCATCATCGTGACCGGGTGATTCATGAAGTAGCCGCACTGCTCGCCGGTGTCCGCCATGGTATGCGCGGCATCGCCGGGATAGTCCAAGGCATACCAGTCGGGCAGCCCGAGCTGATGGCCCAACTCGTGCGGCAGCGACCATTCGGTGTGGTTGCGCCAGTCGGGATCGGTCTGGCTCCAGTTGCCCGTGCGCAGTTCCTCGGGCGCATCGGTCCAGACCCAGCCGCCCTGGTCGTAGCGCAGGCCATTGGGCGCGAACAGCCCGCGGGTGGCCTTGTCCACATCATCAGTGCTGATAATGCGATCCAGGCGCACGCGGGCGAGAATGCCCGACGGCGCGGCGGGATAGACGCTGGCTTCGAACAGGCGGTTCATCATGTCAACATGCCAACGGTAAAAATCCTCGAAAGAAAACGTGCCATAGGCCGTGCGCGCCTGGTGCCAGGCTTTAATGCGGCCATTGTTGACGACATAAGTGTAGGCCATGCCCCAGAGCGGGTCGGTCACGCTGTTGTTGATCGTGGCGATTTCCTGTTGTGGGGCCGTGACGGCAAAGGTCACCGTATGAAAGCCGGTGCGCCACGGAAACGAGAGGGCAAAGGTGGCTTCCGCCATTTCACCCAAGGGCTGCGCATACGTGCCGCGCTGGACCGGCGCGCCATCCATGGCCCATGCATACTCGAAGGGTTTGCTGGGCGCAAAGCCGAGGTTCTTGACATGCGCCGTGGCGCTGATGAGCTGACCGGGCGTGTAGGTGAACTGCAGCCCGGCGACGGCCTCTTCCGGGTGCATGATCGCCCGCGCGCCGATATTCGACAGTGCGCGCGCGCCGGCAATCGTCGGCCGGCCATAGTCATCATACTGGATGCTGCCATGCAAGCCCGGCAGTTTGGGGTTCAACTCGATGAAGGTGACGGACAAGTCGGGCAGCGCCGGCTTGGCATCCCATGCGGCGTCACGCGCAACGGTGTAGGATTTGATGGCGCTGCGCGGATGGGTGATCGGCGGGGTGCCGACCGCCGCCAGCGTCGGCCAGACGTCAATGCAGGTGCCCCAGTCGCGCACATAGCAGTTTGAGATGACGCGGCCATCGGCCATGATCAGCACATCGGCGTGCAGGCCGCAGGACAACACAAATAGCGCAAGGCAGGCGCAGCGCAGGAGAGCAGACATGGTCAACTCCGTGGTGGTGGTGAGGAACGCAGCCAAGGCTGGCTGGATTCGCTGCATCATTATACCATATACTTTCAATATATGCAATATTTATTGAAAATTTACTAAGCGGCTGGAAGCCGTTTCTACGACAGATGTTCTTGTTAAGTTGACGCGCATGCGCCGCCAGCGGGATCGTGGGGATCTCTGCGGGTGCCGGCTACGAAGGCAGAACTGGTAACCAGGGTTCAGTATTCGTCCTCCGGTAAAAGCAGACAAGGAAAATTCGCGGCGCGGAGGCCGCTCCCGGCAACAGGTGCATCAGTAGTCGGTGCAGAAACAGCGCAGATTCGCGACACGGAAGTCGCTCCCACACCTTTGGCGCGGCGGCGCAAAAAAACACGCCCCGATCGGCGGGGCGTGCGGTGCAGACTATTGTGGCACGGTGGTGGTCAGTCTTTTGACCAGAACTTCCACCATTTTTTACGGGCGGGCGCAGCCGGCGCGGGCACGGGCACGGGTGCGGCAGCTTTCACGGCGTCAGCCGGTGCGGGCGCAGCCGTTGGTGGCGCCACGACGGGTGCGGCGGCCGGTGGCACTGGTGTGGACGCGTCCATCGCAACGCCGAGATTGGTGACCACCGCGCCGGACAGCGGCGCAACTTTCCCCGGCGCATCAATTGCCGATGCTGCCGGCTTGGTGATTTCGGTCGTGGGCGGTACCAAATCTTTTGCCGCGGGCACAATATCCTTTGCCGTGGGCACTAATTCTTTTGCTGATTTCACGACTTCCTTTTCATCATCGTCAACTTCCTTCCTGACCGCCTGTCCGAGCGTGCCGACTTTCTTTTCCGCATGGCTGGCGGCCCGCTGCGCGGCATGTTCTGCCTTGCGGGCTTCATGCGTGGCAGCACTTTCGACCTTGCCGGTTTCTTTGTCAATGCGCTGGGCGGCATTACTGAGTGCCCCCGCCGCGGCGTGCTCTAATTTTCTGCCGTGCCGGCCGGCCTGTTTTTCGGCCGCGGCTTTGATGCCGGACGTGGCGTCATTGGCCGCCAGCAGGACGCCGGTCAGCATGAAAACGGTACCGACTAAAACAGTGGTGTGCATAAAGCTCCTTTTTGAGTAACGTAAGGTTAGGTGTTGGCATACGGGAACCACTTGGAGCCCCGTACGCGTTGCATTATAATTTGACGCATGGGTCACGCCGTTATTCATTCGCGCGGCGCGCTGGAAAAGCCGTGCGACGGTCGTGCGGCGGCCATGGCCGGCAGCGGCATGAGGCGCGCCTGAAACGCCTCGGGTGTCAGCGCCAGGAGCTCTTCCATCGTGCAGGCCTGGCCAATCGTGTAGCTGCCGCTGCGCAGGCGCTCGAGCGAATCCATGCAGCCACCGGGACCCAGCGCGGCGCCGATATCGTGGCAGATTGTGCGGATGTAGGTGCCTTTCGAGCAGACGGCGCGCAAGGTCAGGCAGGGCCATGCAAAGGACTGCACCTCCAGGGTTTTGATCAAAATCCGGCGCGGCTCGCGCGCGACCTCGGTGCCTTTGCGGCCAAGTTTGTAAAGGCGCACGCCGTCGATTTTGACGGCCGAGAACATCGGCGGGATTTGCAGCAGTTCGCCGCGGAAGCGCGGCAGGATGGCCTCAATCTCCTCCAGCGGGCGCGGCGCCGGCGCCGGTTCCTCGCGCAGGATTTTGCCGGAAATGTCCTGGCTGTCGGTCGTGATACCAAAGCGGATGGTGAAGCGATATTCCTTGTCGTCGGCCAGGAGCTGCTCGGCCAGCTTGGTGGCGCGGCCGGCGAGGAGCACCAGCACGCCGGTGGCGATCGGGTCGAGCGTGCCGGCGTGGCCGAGTTTGGTCAAGCGGAAGAAATTGCGGATTTTGGCGACGACATCGTGCGACGTCCATGCGGTCGGCTTGTTGACGACCAGGATGCCGTCGAGTGCGCGGCGCGGCGAGAGATCACGACGAAACGGGAGATCAGCCATGCGGTGGTGGTGGGGGTGCGGGGAGATGCGCAGCGGCGCGGCGGGTGCGGAACAGGCGCACCACGCCCAGCAGGGCATACCCGTTAAAGAGGACAAACAAGGTTGCGCCGCGACTGGCAATCATCAAGGCAATGAGGCAGGCGGCGGCGGCAAAAATATAGAAACCGTGCGCGCGTTTCAGCAGCGTCTTGGCCGGCGCGGGATAGCGAATGGTGCTGACCATCATAATGCCCATCAGGGCCGTCACGACCGGCAAGACCCAGCGGGTCGTCGCCAGGCTGACCGATACCGGCAGCAAGGCCGTCTCGACCAGCATAAAATAGGAAATGATCACGCCGGCGGCGGCCGGGCTGGGCAGGCCGACAAACGAGCGCTGCTCGGCATCCGAATGCGCATTGAAGCGGGCCAGGCGCAACGCGGCGCAGCCGGCATACACGACGCAAATCAAAAAACCGAGATGGCCAAAGCCCTGCCACTCGACCCCGTCATACGCCGCCAGCGATTGACGATACACCATCACGGCGGGTGCGACACCAAAGCTGACCAGATCGGCCAGCGAATCAAATTCTTTGCCGAATGCGCTGGTGGATTTGGTCAGCCGCGCAATCATGCCATCCATGACATCGCAGAGCATGGCCAGCATGATGCACAGCGCGGCCTGGTCATACATCTGGTCGCTGCGCAAGACCAGGGTGATGGCGCGAATGCCGAGCGCAAAGTTGGCCGCCGTGAACAGATTGGGCAGCAACAAAATCGGGTCTTCAAAATGCAGGCGTCGAAACATCATAAGCAGGCAAGGAGTGGCGCGAGGCGCGCGTGGGTTTGCGGTGGCACGGCCGCCAGCGGGGTCAGCACGGCACCGCGCAACGCATGGTGACAGGCACAGGCGGCATCTGCGGGCAGCTGTGCAACCAGTGCGACAAGGATGCGCGCCGACAAATCGCCGGCGTGCCGCAACACGGCCAGGATCTCATCGGTCGTGACGGCGGCATGCCCGGTGCGCCAACAGTCATAGTCGGTGACCTGGGCCAGCACGGCGAAGCATAACCCGGCCTCGCGCGCCAATTTTGCCTCGGTCAAGCAGGTCATGCCGATGACACTGCCGTTGACACAGCGGCGATAATATTCGGATTCGGCGCGGGTCGAGAACGCCGGCCCTTCCATGTTTACATAGGTGCCGCCGAAATGTGTGCGGGCACCGGCCGCGCCGGCGGCGGCATGCAAGGCATGGCTCAGCGTCGCGCAGACGGGCTCGCCAAAGGCCACATGCGCCACCATGCCGTCGCCAAAAAAGGTGTCCTGGCGGGCCTTGTGCGTCCGGTCAAAAAACTGATCGGCAATGACGACATCGCCGGGCGCGTACTCCTCGCGCAAGCTGCCCACCGCGCAGACGCTGACGACTTGCGTCACGCCCGTCGCCTTCAATGCGAAAATATTGGCGCGATAGTTGATTTCCTGCGGCAAGAGCGTGTGCTGCACGCCATGCCGCGCCAGAAACACCAGGCGCGTGCCGTGCAGCACGCCGCAAAGCAACGGCGCGCTTGGTTCGCCGAACGGGGTGGTGACGGTGCGGGTTTCTTGGGCGGTCAAGCCGGGCAGGTCATACAAGCCGGTGCCGCCGATGATGCCGATGGTGGTCATGCGCAGATTGTATCAAATATCCGCGCAACACACAAGCCAATCACGCGCGTCACTTGCTTGAACAACACGTGGTTACGCATCTGAGGTAGGGCAGGCTACCCAGCCAGCCATTGCTGCACCTCCTGGCCTTGCGACTGGGCTGACAATTATAGCTGAGGAACGGAGATGGCAAGCTACGCAGATGGATCATCCCCGAGACGAAACGTCGCCACCCGTCATAGCGGAGCGCAGGGCAGACCTGCCATGGATAATGAAGCTGCCTGCCGCGCATGCGCCAGCGGCGGGATCGCAGGGGGCTCTGCATGTAAAGAAGGTGGGAGCCGCCTCCGCGCGGCGATTCTGCTGCATCGGGGCATGGAAGCCCCTCCCACTTTTACAGAAAAGGCGCGAAAAAAGGCCGGGTTCGGGTGCGCGCTGCTACACCACAAAAACCGCCCGCAGGCGTACGCCCGCGAACGGTTTTTCTGAAGAGATGCCGGCTTACTTCCGGCGCAGCAACAAGCCGCCGCACAGCGATAGCAGGCCCAGCATCGCCGGCTCGGGCACCACTTGGAACTCGATGCCGTTGCTGGGCGTACCTTCCCAGTTATAGACGACCAGTTGGCCGGAGGTGGCCCCGAAAGGAACCAGCGTGGCTATACTATTGTTGCTGAATATCGCGTTGGTCGCG
>Ga0247841_10002876_pt1 | contig 33165 bp, 22 predicted proteins | sample LaCruzMarch2015__2_FD_192410 | JGI IMG/M metagenome (GOLD analysis project Ga0247841, IMG submission 192410) | Freshwater microbial communities from meromictic Lake La Cruz, Castile-La Mancha, Spain - LaCruzMarch2015_18m | ecosystem: Environmental > Aquatic > Freshwater > Lake | place: Spain...
GACCCCTGATTTCCTCGACGAACCTGGCGCATTGGGCAAGATAGCGGGTGCTATGGCCGAGGCGGGCCTCAACATAAAGGAGGTCACGACATCGAAAAGCCAGATAATGGTCTTTATCGACTTCAAGAGCCTGGGCACTGCATATGAGATACTGAAGCTGCTCTACGGCAAGAGGAAATAGGGAAACCCTATTTTTAATATCTTGTTGATAATAGTCTACACCAAAATGAAACCTATGACTCCAGCCAGAAGACCTATGGTTGTTAAGGCTAGACCAAGAATTAGGGTTAGTAGACCGACTATGGCTGCCCCTGATGCACCGCTAGTTCCGTCGCTCAAAGGCAAAGCGCGCAAGATAATCCCGCGAATGTCTGCAGAAGAGCACGGGCATGCTACGGACTTGGCAAGGCATATGTAAAAATTCGCATATTATCGGCGGGTATACCTAGGGTGAAGGGAATGTCATTGATACATTAATATAAAAATAAATAGCATAGACTATGGATAAATTAAAGGTCGGGATCCTTGCAGGGACAGGTATGGTGGGCCAGAAGTATATACAGCTGCTTGAGAACCACCCCTGGTTTGAAGTCACTTATGTCTGCGCCAGCGAGAAGAGCGCTGGAAAAAAGTTCAGCGAGGCTGTCGCCGGAAGGTGGCACATGCAGAGTGAGATACCTGCGGGTGTGAAAGACATCATGATCGAGGATATCACAAAGATAGACAAGGCAAAGAAGTGCGACTTTGTCTTCTCAGCGCTTGACTCAGGCATTGCGAAGGACTGGGAACACCAATATGCCGGCGCAGGGATACCTGTAGTGTCCAATGCGTCAGCGCACCGCCACACTCCTGACGTGCCAATGCTGGTACCGGAGATAAACCCAGGGCACCTTGACATGATACCGATTCAGAAGAAGAACAGGGGCTGGGACAAAGGTTTCATAGTAGTGAAGCCTAATTGTTCCCTCCAGTCATATATCACGCCACTGTTTGCATTGCAGAAAGCTTACGGGTTGAAGAAGGCTGTTATAACTACGATGCAGGCTGTCTCCGGCGCAGGCCACCCGGGTGTAGCCTCGTGGGACATAATCGACAACATAATCCCACTGATAAAAGGGGAAGAAGAGAAGTCTGAAAAAGAGCCACTCAAAATACTGGGTAAGATACAAGGCAACGCTATTGTAGATGCAACTGAGCCGAAGATATCTGCTCACTGCAACAGGGTCCCTGTGCTCGATGGGCACATGGCAACAGTATCTGTAGAGTTCGAGAAGAAGCCTGAGCGAGAGGATATACTCAAGACCTGGAAGAACTTCAAGGCTGAGCCACAAAAGCTAAAGCTTCCGTCTGCCCCGGAGCAGCCGATCATTTACAGAAACGAGCCAGACAGGCCGCAAACAAGGCTTGACAGGGATGCTGACAAGGGCATGGCCGTAGTATGTGGCAGGCTGCGCGAGTGCAATGTCTTCCACTGGAGGTTCGTCGGGCTGAGCCACAACACAGTCAGGGGCGCCGCAGGCGGCGGGATACTCAATGCTGAGCTCCTAAAGGCCAAGGGGTACTTGTAAGCCCCCATCTTCTTTATTTTTTGTTTTCTTTTGTTACCTGCTTCTTTCCGCATACGGCCTATGCATATATTCCGTTAACAGCTGTAGCACTCGGCTAACTTGATGTTATGAGCAGTATACAGTCACTTTCGGCCATAATCCAGCCTTTATGCTCGCACAATTTCCGGGTGCTATTAAAGTCTTCTGAAGGTTCACCCAGTTCAAGTCTTCAATCCCTGTCCCGGAGGGGATTGGTGAATATACAAGGTCAGTGTCATACAAATTAAGGGCTTGAATGCTTTCAAACCCAGAAATATCTAGAGCCGCTATCTTTGAAGCTGAAAGGTCTAGGTATTGCAGATGGGGTGCCTTGACGTCCAAAAAATTATAATCAAAGGGTGTTCGAGAGAGGACTAAGGTCCTAAGGCTCTCGAGCTTGGTGATTGGGCCAAGGCTTGTTATTTGTGTGCCAGAAAGGTCCAATGCCTGGAGACTGCTCATCTGGCTTGGGTTCAGAGAGAACTGATTGAGCGGCATGTTTTGCATCCTCAACGTTTTCAAGTTAGGGAAAGACGAAAGCCCATTATATGAGGTTATCTTAGTGCCCGATAGGTCCAAGTCCGCAACAGTATCAAACCTGGACACATCCTCCAGGCTGTTGAAATCGGTCCCCGAAAGCCCCAGCGTGGTCAAAGAGCCGCCCTTCAGGCCGATCGGCATCACCGAGATGCGGTTTGACGACAGATCAAGACTCATGAGGTTCTCAGGCCAGCTTATGAGAGTGGCGTCGGTAAGGCCAATCCCGGCAAGATTCAGCCAAACCAGGTTGCCCAGCTCGCTGAGGCTCGGGAATACTTCCATTGTGGTATATGAAAGGTCTAAGGTCTCAAGTTTGGGCATTCCGCTGAATGTCGGTATGCTGGTTATCTTGCTGCCCCCTAATTTTAGCTCCTTCAGCCCGGTCATCTTAAGCCCAAAGGGGATGCTAGTCAGGGCCGCACCTGAAAGGTCCAGTGCCTCAAGTGAATCATAGCTGGAAAGCGAGCTTATGTCTGTAACACCAGTATACCCTAGATTCAGGTATTTTAGGCTTTGCACGCCATAGGGCAGATATTTTATATTTGTTTGCGACGCGTCCAGCCATTCAAGCTCCGAAAGCTTCGTGACTGGGGAGATGTCGCTTACAGGAGTGCCGGAGACGCTAAGCCACTTCAGGGACTTCATGTCTGTCAATTCGTTTAGGTCCGAGACCTTGCTGCCGCGTAGGTTCAGCACTTTTAGGCCGGGGAGATTGACACTAAAGGAGATGCTGCGAAGCGGTGTGCTAGAAACGTCCAGCTCCCGAAGGCTATTCAGATTCCACAGGGGGCTTATGTCAGAAACCTGCGTGCCTGAAAGGGTCAGCTTCTCCAGCTTTTTGAGGCCAGATAATGGTGCCAGGTCATCGACCGCCGTCCCGCCTAAGTTAATGGTTTTGAGGTTTGCCAACCCACTGAGCGGCGAGATATCCTTAAGGTCTGTGATGCCTGAGAGGTCCAAGTCTGTCAAGGGTGCATACTCTGTGCGCGAGAGCTCCTGCAAGGCCACGTCGCCGTCAGTGCGCAAGGCTTCCTTCAGCAGCGAAGCGCTTGAGGGGTCTAGCTGCATCCGCTCGTCATGCCACACTGCCATGCCCCGCTTCCAATCCCCTTCTGCGCCCGGGTTGCCCGAAATGTAGTAGGATGGGTCTATGAGCTCAGCTTTTTCGACACTGCCGGAATAATCGGGGGGCTCCGGGACTTTCACATCGAACCCGCCAAAATAGGGCTCGTCAGGAGCACCCGGGTCAACAGGTTCGCCCGGCGGGCGTATAACCTCGGAGCCGGCTGGATATTTCTCCATTTCATAAATCGGTGGGTTGCCCTCGCTTCCCGGGCTCTCTGCCGGGCCTTCAACTGGCACCGTTTCCTCGGGAGGTCTCTGCACAGGGGTTTGTCCAGCAGAGTATGCTGATTGGATAAACGGCTTATACGTCGGGTCGCCGATGAGGGTGAGAAAATATCTAAAAGGGGAATTGGTTCCCACTGTGTCAAACGGCTGGGTCATCATGCGGCCGATAGGTTCTGAGCGTATTGCCATGAAGGCCTGTTCTTTGAGTGCTGTTGAAGATTGGGAATTGCCCGCTGACCTGATCTGGCCAAGATAAGCTACTGCCCCTGACCTCATAGCGGCGACGCCTATCGGGACTTCGCGCCATGAAGTCGCCACCCCACAGTCTAAGTTTGAACAAGAATCTGCCAGGAATACGGCCGGTTTAAGGCGCATGGGTAAAACATCGTCCGAGGTTATGCCATAATCATACCAAGAGTCTGGGAGCCCGTGCATATTGATGAGTATAAGATCATAATTGCCATAAACGATGTTTTTGTATCCTGATCTTAATATCTCCTTTGGCATATTCTCACCACTACTTGATTTCTCGTGGAGATAGCCATCCGCTTTGAACCCAGGTGCAGCCGTTAACAATTCGGATAGGTATGAGGGCACAACAATACTGGCCCCGACCGCAACAAGCATGCGCTTCTCGCCATTGGATATGCGCTTTTGGAAGACTGACCTCGCGACAATCGAGGAGGCATCTGCTACTGTAACGCCAAAAATCCTTCCGTAGGGTTTCATGCTGAGGACTCTTTCAGTCAGTAAGTAATCCACAGACCGCTCGTCTGAGATAAAACGCAAAGCTCGTGGGGATGCAAAATACGTGATGTACTCTGGCAAAGGTGGCACAATGGCCTGCATGCTGGCGATTTCTTTTTTGATTTCCTGGGTTTCGGTACCGAATAGGTAATTTCCAGCGGTATCAAATGCCTGTATCCGATTATTGCTGGAATCTGCTACCAGGATATTACCCTTGGAGTCTATAGTTATGCTTCCTGGATACTGGAACTCGCCTGGCCCGACACCCTCTTTCCCAAAGCTTTTTACAAACTTGCCGTTGCTGTCGAAGACCAAGACCTTGTGGTTGTAGGTGTCTGTCACAAGGATATTGCCATTGGAGGCTAATGCAATGTACCCCGGGTCATAAAGCTTGCTAGACTCCCCAAAGCTTTTTACGAACTTGCCGTTGCTGTCGAAGACTTGTATCCGGCTGTTGCCGGCATCTACCACGAGGATATTGCCCTTGGAGTCTGTGGTGATGCCTTTTGGCTCATCAAGCTCGCCTGGCCTGTAGCCTGTCTTTCCAAAGCTCTTCACGAAGTTAAAGCTGCTGTCGAAGACTTGGGTCCTGTTGTTAAAAGTGTCTGCCACGAGGATATTGCCCTTGGAGTCTGTGGTGATGCCACGGGGGCGATCGAACTCACCTGGTCCCCTGCCAGCCTTTCCAAAGCTTTTGACGAAAGTGCCATTGTTGTCAAAGACCTGGATCCTGCTGTTATAAGTATCTAGTACGATGATATTGCCCTTGGAGTCTGTGATGATGCCTTTTGGCTCATTGAGCTCGCCTGGCCCACTACCCTCTTTCCCAAAGCTTTTTATGAGGTTAAAATCACTGTCAAAGATGTGTATGTTATTGTTTTTAGAATCAGCAACGAGAATCCTGCTTTGGGTGTTATCGACAAGGATTGCTGAGGGGTATCGCAGGTTAAGCGGGGTTGGCAGCACCGGGTCCAGCGCAACAGTGACTAAATGTTCTTCCTTGGCAGCTGCAAGGTAGGGTGCTGCAAGGGAGTCATGGCAATAGGTCTTTGTTAGCCAAGAGCCCGGGTTTGTCTTAAAAAGGACATCTTTACAGTACTCATCCCCTATGTCTCTGGGATTTGTGACTAACAACTTATCGCTGCTTGTCAGCATGAGTATCTGGGCGCCCAAGTCCTTTTCTGCAATGACTGCTGTACACTCTGGTCTTGTCACGCCGATGCTCACACCGATGCAAGTAACCCTCTTCCCTGTATACATCTTCGCGCTGTCCAGCTTGGTGCCTTCTATGACCAGCGGGGCGTTCTTGTAGGCAGCATACTGTGCTGCCTGCATCGCAATAGTATAGTCGTCCTTGACGAGGATGACCTCCTTAGAGTCCTTCCAGTATGAGGGTATCTGTAAGGAATCTGTTTCTATCAGGGTATAGCCCGCAAGCAGCTTCTTGACTCCCATGGGCACCGGGCCGACGTGCACTGCTTTGCTTGTCTTGTACTGCTCGAGGAAGTGCAAGGTGGAATCCACATCATATGTGTCCCCCTCGCGGTGGTAGATAAGCATCGGATATGCGCATTTAGGCGTATAAGGGAAGTCATCCTTGGACTGCTGGTCAAAGACCTGGTCACACCACTTCCGGTCCTCGGAGTTGCCCACCCAGATGGTCGCCGGCAGGAGCATCATTATGTCGCGCCAATTTGACTCACCCGAGTCTGTGGTGTCAGGGATTATGAATACTGTGCCTGAAGAGTATCTCCCCGAGCTCTTGGTGTTGGTTGTGTCGGGTATCATAACATGCCGGATTATCTTCTCTCCGGTCTTTGTGGTTATCTCAAGGAGGGGCCACTTCTCAACCACGGTGGCGCCCTGGCTTTGGTAATAGTCCAACCAGGATACATAGCCTGCTGGCTCTGCTGCAGCCGGCAAAGTAACAGTTAGGAGCGCTACTAGAGCTATAATACATATGGCCAGCCAAGCTTTCATATGGGTTATCTTAGGGCTTAAAGTGGAAAAACTATGCGTAAGGCTTATATGTCGGGTCGCCTAAGAGGGCAAAAAAAGATTCATAATTCACGTTAAATACAGAATCTAATGGCTTTGTCATCATGCGGCCAATAGGCTCTGAATGTATCATCATGAAAGCCTGTTCTTTAAGACCTGTTGTGGAGTAGTAAACACCTCCAGGTCTGACTAGACCTAGATAAGCGACCGCACCAGACCTCATGAAGGCGATGCCTATTGGGACATTGCTACGCAGGGTCGCAGAGTTGTAGTCTAAATTACTGCAGGAGGATGCTAATACTACGGCAGGTTTGAGATTCATATGTAAAATGTCTTGGGAGTTAGTACCAAAACCTAGCCAACTAGTCGGGAACCCGTGAACATTAATTAAAAGAATATCGTAAGTGCCATAGGGTATGTTCTTTGGCTCACCTCGTATTATTTCTTGCGGCATATCGTCCTTTAACATTGCCCCTGCAGACAAATATCCATCAGTCTTAAATCCTGTTGAAGTTCTGAGCAACTCGGGGAGATAAGATGGCGTGTTTAAATCAGGCCCAACGGCAATGAGCATGCGCTTCTCACTACTGGATACACTCTTTTGAAATATGGATCTTGCGACTATTGAGGAGGAATCTGACACAGTTATGCCGAAAATCCGTCCATATTGCTTCTTTCCAGGGAGGCTCTTAGTCATAAAATAATCTGCGGAGAATCCAAATGACGTAAAGATTAGTGCGGAGGGGGATGCAAAATAAGTCGTATAATCTAGGGTCTGGAGCGGAGTATTCAATAATTGAGTAAGTGTTTCATTGAATCGTTTGGTTACAGTGTCAAACAAAAAATTTCCATCGCTGTCAAAGATCTGTATCCTGCCATTGCCAGTATCAGCTACCAGAATCCTGCCTTTAGGATCGGTGATGATATCACTGATACCACTAAACTCGCCAGGCCCTGTGCCCTCTTTTCCAAAGCTTTTTATGAAGTTAAAGTCGCTGTCAAAGATACCTACCCTATGGTTGAAACAATCTTCTATAAGTATTCTGCCTTTGGAATCTATGGAAAAGTGATTGAGCTCAAAATCCTTCTTTTCAAAGCTTTTTATGAAAGTTCCCTCGCTGTCAAAGATATTTATCCTCTTGTTGAGAATATCAGATACCAGAATCCTGCCTTTGGAGTCTATATCGATGTCGGTGGTGCTATCAAACTCGCCAGGCCCTGTGCCCTCTTTTCCAAAGCTTTTTATGAAAGTTCCCTCGCTGTCAAAGATATCTATCCTATGGTTGCCCGACCCGACCAAAATCCTGCCTTGGGAGTCTATAGCGAGGCCGTGTGGATAGTCAAACTCGCCTGGTCCGGTGCCCTTTTTCCCGAAGCTTTTAATGAATTCCCCCTTGCTGTCAAAGATCTGAATCCTGTTGTTAAATGTGTCTGCCACGAGGATTTTGCCCTTGGGGTCTATGGCGATGTCTTGGGGGGTGCTAAACCCGCCTGGTCCGGTGCCCTCATACCCGAAGCGTGTTATGGAAAAAGAATCGCTGTTAAAATCGCTATCAAATATTAGGATGAGATTTCCATCAACTACGAGAACTCTGTTGTTGAGGTTATCATAAGCTAATGCGATGGGATGTATTGGGTCATCAAAGAATATGTAGGGTTCTTGAAACACCGCTGTTATAAACTCTTCCTTCGCAACCGCAAGATAGGGCGCAGCTAAAGAATCATGGCAATAAGTCTTTGCCAGTTTTGAATTAGAGTTTGTGATTAACGCTATGTTAGAGCAGTACGCATCCATTAGGTCTTTTGGGTTTATGATTAACCACTTGTCGCTGCTTGTGAGCATCAATATCCGCTCTTTTATATCCTCTTCAGTCAAGTTAGCTTTACACATAGCACGCTTTACGCCGATGCATGTAACGAGCTTTCCTAGATATGCTGTATTTGAATCTAAGGGGGTGCCCTCTATGGCTAATGGCGCATTCTTGAATGCTGCATACTGCGCAGCCTGCATCGCAATAGTATAGTCGTCTTTGACGAGGATCACCTCCTTGGAATCCTTCCAGTATGAGGGCATCTGCAGGGAGTCAGTCTCAGTTAGGGTTTGGCCCGCAAGCAGCTTCTTGACCTCATCAGGCATCGGGCCGACGTGCACGACCCTGCTCGCGGTGTACTGCTGCATGAAATGCAGTATGGAATCCAGGTCATACTGATCACCCTCACGATGATAGATAAGCATAGGATATGCGCACTTAGGGGTGTAAGGGAAGTCGCTCTTTGACTGTTGGTCATAGACCTGATCGCACCATTTGCGGTCTTCGGAATTACCCACCCAGATAGTGGCAGGCAGGAGCATCATTATGTCACGCCAATTTGACTCACCTGAATCAATTGTGTCTGGGATGAGGAAGACAGTGTTCTTGGCGTATCGTTCTTGGTTCTTGGTGTTGGTGGTGTCGGGTATCTTAGCATATCGAATTATTTTCTCTCCGGTCTTTGTGGTTATCTCAAGGAGGGGCCACTTCTCAACCACGGTAGCGCCCTGGCCCTGATAGTAATCCAGCCATGCAATGTAACCCGCAGGCTCTGCTGCTGCCGGCAAAGTAACTGTTAGGAGAGCTACTAACGCTATTATCAATATAGCTAGCCAAGCGTTCATATGGGTTATCTTAGGGCTTAAAGTGGAAAAACTATGCGTAAGGCTTGTAAGTTGGATCGCCGATAAGTACAGAAGCTGTGTCTCGATACCTAACACAAGGATCATTAGACGTGGACCAACAAATGCTCTCACCTACAGTCGAACCCTTGAGAAGCTTAGTTAGAACAGCTATTTGATCATATCCATAGCAAATGCTTAGCGACCCGTAGAATGCAACTGCCCCGGAGCGTATAAACGAGGTCCCTATAGTCGGCGGATATACCGAGGGGAGCAGAGTTTGGTGGTAATAGTCCAGGTTAGAGCAGGATTGGGAGTATACAACAGGCAGGTCAAGATTGTAACCTATTATATCAGTGCTCTGAAGGGCTAGATTAAAGACTGGAATGCAAAGGATCTCTGGAAAAGATGCTAGTGATTGAAGCAGCCCCGTTCCCAATGTGGCTGCTTCTTTCGGGGAGCCATGCATGTGATACGCTATTATATCTGCGCTCTCGTAATCCTTCTTTTGCGGGAGCGGGTCTGCGCAAGAAACATCAAAGTATTTATTGCCAAATGGGGAGTAGTAGCAAAAATGGCCAAACCCCATGGACTTTGCAAGGTTCAACATGGCTGACATTGTGTCTTTACCGCCAAAAGATTCTGCGTCGCCGCCGATAACCAGCATTATCTGCTTTTTCGCATCCCTTGTAAGCTTCTTTGAGAATATGGACCTTAGGGACAATGCTGAGGAATCTGATACTGTAAGCCCGAATATCCTGCCGGTCGGTTTCAACATATGAGCATTATTTACCAAGGCACGTGATGCTAAGGACGGCTGCTCCCCGTTCCAGTTCAATAGGGATTCCACAAGCGATAAGTCTATGACTTGTGCAGCATCCGTTTCACGGTCTGAAAGTTGGATGGCTTTTGGCGAGCCCATGAAAGTGAAATAATTGAAGATTCGGGGCTCCTTGAGCCTCTCCTTTGAGGCGCTGTAAACGCGTGAAAACAAGTCCTCAGGCTTGGTTTTCAGTATTTTGTTAAATCCACTGTATGCTACTCTGGCATCAAGGTCAACTACGGTTATTTTGAGGTGCGGTAAGTCATTTTGACCTAAATAATACAGTTTCCCCCCGTCCATATCCGCTCTGTCTAAACTAACTCCAACTAATCTCACAAAATCGCCAGGGTACTTCAAATCGCCATTTTCGTCCTCGACGATTAGCTTGGCGTCGTCCAGGAAGATACTACCAGAGTAATAATTTGCATTGCTAGAGTATACCGAATAATTATACGCGTCTATGTAGCTGGTTTGCAAGAGGTTGCCGGAACTGCTATAAACATGCACTGTAAACCGTGATTTTTCTGGATTTTTAGCGGTGTCTGCCCTGATAAGGAATACGCGGTCCTCTGAAACGGATATAGAGGAGTCTACGAAAGAATACCCCGGATACCCACTGTCGCGCTCGTTAAGAAGGGTCGAGAGATTCCCTGATTGCAAGTCATATAGGTACGCATCTTTGAAGTCTTCATAGTAGATATACGCCTTTCCGTGCAATACCCTAAACGAATATTGAGAGAAGGTACTGGTTGTGGGGAGGTTCTTCACATACACATCTGGGGATTTGCCTATCTTTCCGTCTGCACCGACATCGAACGAAAGTATCTCCATTTGTCTTGAACTGTCATTAGCACAATTGAGCAACATGTAGGCCTTGCCTTCAGTCACATGCAAGTAGAACGACGGGGTTAGATAGGGTAACGTCTTATCATAGACTATTCCGCAAAGCTCGTTTGGTATTGAGAACGTCTGCGAAAGGGTTATTGAACCCCCGCTAATATCAAAGACGTCAATCTTGCGGGTGCCACTGTAATAATAAGGTAAGTATAAGTGGGAGTTATATGCTTGTATTTGGTATGACTCATAAACGGGCCCTTTGTAGCCCTTGTACATAGACTCAAAATGATGCTTGACTGACGGGTCAATGCTGGTATAACCGCCTTGGAAGATCTTTCTGCACCATCTTGAAGTCATGCTGCATGCTTCGTCAGAAGCTGCTGAAAGCTGGATAGCTATTTGCCCCCCAACAGGCCACATACCATAAGATGGCTCCATGTCCAAAGGGACTATTACCTGCTCTTCCGCAGCGGCGAGGTACGGTGCAGCAAGGGAGTCATGGCAATAGCTAAGAGATAATTTAGCTGTCTTAGTGGTATATGAGGGCGTCTCGCAATAATCGTTATTGATATCGTTCGGGTTGACAAAAACCGCCTTGTCGCTGGATGTCAGGGAAAGCAAGGACTCGCGAAGAGTGGCCTCCACCATAAAGGAATCACAGGCGCTAGCATCCTTTCCCTTTGGGAAGGCTTCTATGCAGACAAGCCGCTTGCCAACGTATGTCTTTTCAGTATCCAGCTTGCTGCCTTCTATGACAAGTGGAATGTTCTTGTACACTGCATACTGCGCAGCCTGCATGGCCAGGGCATAATCGTCTTTGACTAAAAGGACCTCAGTGTAGTCCTTCCAGTAGGAGAACAATTGGCTTATGTCAGTCTCTACGATGTCATTGTTCTGCTGCGCAAGCGCAGGTAATACAGGCCCACTTTGTTTCAGGCTTCCAACGTTTATCACCGGCCCGCTAGGGTACCGGCTGAGGAAGTGCAATGGGGCATCCAAGTCAGCATTAAATGCCTCTTCGTGATAAACAATCATCGGATATGCGCACTTAGGTGTATAAGGGAAGTCACCCTCGGCCTGCTGGTCAAATACCTGGTCGCACCACTTGCGGTCTTCGGAGTTGCCCACCCAGATTGTGGCAGGCAGGAGCATGAGAATGTCCCTCCAGTTGGAATCGAAGCCTGAATCGGTCTTGTCAGGGATGAGGAAGACTGTGCCTTTTCTATACACACCAGGGTTCTTTGTGCTTGTGGTATCAGGTATCTGGGTATATCGAAGTATCTTTTCCCCTGTTTTTGTGGTTATCTCCAGCAACGGGGGCTTTTCGACTATCGTAGCGCCCTGCTTCTGGTAGTAGTCAACCCAGGATACATAGCCTGCTGGCTCTGCTGCAGCCGGCAAAGTAATTGTTAAGAGCGCTACTAGAGCTATAATACATATGGCTAGCCAAGCTTTCATATGGGTTATCTTAGGGCTTAAAGTGGAAAAACTATGCAAGGCGCTCTATCTTTTGCGCCTGCTGTTCCAGAAGACTATTGCTATGAGCGCTACAAACACTAATGCAAGCACCCATACCATATCCAGCCCACCGGCTTTCTTGCCTTGCGAAGCTGCCACTGAATCACTAGCGGTGCCATTTGCATCAGCAGCTGTCACTAGCTCCCCTTGCTCCTCCGGCAGGCAGTCCATCGGGCAGTTCTGCCTCGTTTCGACGCCGTTGCACACACCGTCCGCATTGCAGGGCTTGTATATGGTTACCTCGGGGAGCTTTTCCAGAACGATTACGCTAAGCTCCATCTCTTCTGTCTTATAGCCCTGCGCTGAGGCAGTGACAGATACATTATAAGTTCCTGAAGTGATTACCGGAAAGGAAGCACCGCCATTGAAGAACGACAGCTCGGAGACCCCGCCATTTGGATCGGTTATCGAACCTCTAAGAGTAGCAGTCTCACCGTTTAGTACCAAAAGGGATATCAGCGGTGATTCGTTAAGCAGGTAGACTGTAGAGTAAGACTCGCAAGGGTACACGCAGGCGACAAGGGTCGCGTCAAAGGTCTTCAGCGTGCCTGTGACTGTGAATGCTGCCTCTTCATATTCGCTGTAGTCGCCGGACACCTCCACGCTGAGTAGGTGCCTGCCGGCTTCTGCAGTGTCATATATCGTGCCATTGACTAAGATGTGTTGTGACGCTCCGGGCGCCAGTTCGATCTCCCAGAAGCTTGGGGGAAAATCCAAAGCGCTTGGGCTTGCCTCGGGATAAGCCAATGCAGAGATTGTGATAGTTGTGGCAGCGGTTAACGGGTTGATTACTGTAACTCCAAACTGCACCTCGCCGGGGCCGTAGCTGCTCTTGAGGGTATCAAAGGTTATCGCTGCGGAGGCCTGGGCTACTAGTATGATTACTAGAAATGGCACGACATATTTTTTCATTATTACGCGTATTAGTATAAGTGGAAGTAGGATAAAAACAGCACGGTAATTGCTGGCTAACTGGTTGTTGATTGTGGATAAGGCTTATATGTTGGGTCACCTATGAGCACATTTATGTAAGCTTGGTAACTGGAACAGATAGTATTGCCATTGGACCTACAAACGCTTTCACCTACGGTCGAACCCTTGAGAAGTTTGGTTAGAACACCATTTTGGTCATATCCATAGCTAATACTTGGCGACCCGTAGAATGCAACTGCCCCGGAGCGTATAAACGAGGTCCCTACAGTCGGGGGATATACCGAAGGGAGCAGAGTCTGGTGGTAATAGTCTAGGTTAGAGCAGGATTGGGAATATACAACAGGCAGGTCAAGATTGTAACCTATTATGTCTCTGCTGTCAAGCGCAAAATTAAAGGGGGATGGAATACAAAGAAGCTCTGGAAAAGAGGCTATTAATTGGAGTACTCCCGTGCCCAGCGTAGCTGCTGCTTTTGGGCTGCCATGCATATCATATCCTATAACGTCCGAGGTCTCGTAATCCTTCTTTTGCGGGAGCGGGTCTGCGCAGGAAAGATCGCCAAAGCGCTCATTACCTGATGTTGCGTAATAGCAGAAATGGCTGAATCCCTTGGATTCTGCGAAGCGTATTATATTGAGAGTGTTATCATCGAACCCCGCTTCCTCAATATCCCCACCAATTATCACCATCAGCTTGTTCTTTGCACCCCTCTCAAGCTTCTTTGAGAATATGGACCTTAGGGACAGCACTGAGGAATCTGATACTGTAAGACCGAATATCCTACCGGTAGGTTTCAACATAAAGGTATTACTTGCCAAGGCATGTGATGACAGCGAGGGCTGGCTTCCGTTCCAGTTCAATAGGGATTCCACAAGCGATAGGTCTATAACTTGTGCAGCATCCGTTTCACGGTCTGAAAGTTGGATGGCTTTTGGGGAACCTATGAAGGTGAAATAATTGAAGATTCGAGGCTCCTTGAGCCACTCCTTTGAAGCGCTGTAAACACGCAAAAAAAGGTCTTCAGGCTTGGTTTTCGCTAGGCCGCCAATACCGCCGTATGCAAGCCACCTGCCATATGTAACTCCCGCATCCAGGTCCACCATGGATATTTTGAGATTCTCCAGGTCACCCTGGGCAAACATATACGCTTTTCCGGCATCCATAACAGCACGTGCTAGATTAACTCCCTTTAATTTCACAAAATCGCTGGGATACTTCAAACCGCCATTTTTATCTTCGATGATTAGCCTGATGTCGCCCCAGAAGAGACTGCCAGCGTAATAATTTACGTTGCTGGAGTATACCGAATAATTATACGCGTCTATGTAACTAGTTTGCATGAGGCTGCCGGAACTGTTATAAATGTGCACTGTAAACCGTGATTTTTCTGGATTTTTAGCAGTATCTGCCCTGACAAAGAATGCCCGGTCATCCGAAACTGCTATGTTGTTACCTGCAAAGGAATAATTGGAATATGCGCCCTCGTGAAGAAGTTTCGAAAGCTTCCCTGATTGTAGGTCATACATATACGCATCATCTTCGAAACGGTTATCATAGATAAAGGCTTTTCCGCGCAACATCTCAAACTTATAATAGGGGTAGTCACTGCTTGTTGGGAGGCCCGTGGCATATACCTCACCAGGGGATTTGCTTATCTTCCCATCTGCACCTACGTTGAACGAGAGGAGCTTCACCTGTTTTGAGTCATCATCCACACACTGGAGCAGCGCGTATGCCTTGCCTTCAGCCACATGCAAGTAGAATGATGGAGTCAAATAGGGTAACTTCTTGTCTAAGACTATTCCGCAAAGCTCGTTAGGTATCAAGAATGTCTGTGAAAGGGTTATGGCATCTTCATGGACATCAAATACGTCGATCTTGCGGGCGCCGTTATAATAATAAGGCAGGTATATGTGGGAGTTATATGCTTGTATTGGGAATGAACCATAATTGTCGTTTGTATGTTCAAAATGATGCTTAATCGATGAATCAACACTTACGCTCCTGCCTTTAGCTACCTTTTTACACCATCCTGAAACTGCACTGCATGCTTCTTTAGAAACTGCTGAAAGCTGGATAGCTATCTGCCCCCCAACAGGCCACATGCCATATGACGGTTCCATGTCCAGGGGGACTATTACCTGCTCTTCCGCAGCTGCGAGGTATGGCGCAGCAAGGGAGTCGTGGCAATAGCTCTTGGTCAGTGCAGCAGTTTTAGTAGAATAAGACTGCATCTCGCAATAATCGTTATTGATATCGTTCGGGTTGACGAAAACCGCCTTGTCGCTGGATGTCAGGGAAAGCAAGGACTCGCGAAGAGTGGCCTCTACCATAAAGGAATCACAGGCGCTAGCATCCTTTCCCTTTGGGAAGGCTTCTATACATACGAGCCGCTTGCCAACATATGTCTTTTCAGTATCCAGCTTGGTGCCTTCTATGACGAGCGGGATGTTCTTGTAAACAGCATACTGCGCAGCCTGCATAGCCAGGGCATAATCGTCTTTGACTAACAGGACCTCGGTATAGTTCTTCCAATAAGAGAACAATTGGCTTATATCCGTCTCTACTATGTCCTTGTTCTGCTGCGCAAGCGCAGGTAATATATGCCCACTTTGTTTCAAACTTCCAACGTTTATCACCTGCCCGCTAGGGTATCGGCTGAGGAAGTGTAATGGGGCATCCAAGTCGGCACCGCCCCACTCTTTGTGATAAACAATCATCGGGTAGGCACACTTAGGTGTATAAGGGAAGTCATCCTTGGACTGCTGGTCAAAGACCTGGTCGCACCACTTGCGGTCTTCGGAGTTGCCCACCCAGATGGTGGCCGATAGGAGCATGAGGATGTCCCTCCAGTTTGACTCTCCTGAGTCTGTGATGTCAGGGATGAGGAAGACAGTGTTCTTGGTGTACTCTTCGGGGTTCTTTGTGCTTGTGGTATCAGGTATCTGGATGTATCGGAATACTTTTTCCCCGGTCTTTGTGGTTATCTCCAGCAACGGGGGCTTTTCGACTATCGTAGCGCCCTGCTTCTGGTAGTAGTCGACCCACGCAGCGTAGCCTGCTGGCTCTGCTGCTGCAGCTGCGGCAAGAGCTATGAGTGCTGCAAAGGCTATAATCCATAATACTGCTGGTTTCATTTCATATAAGCTACTGTTTTGATAATAATAGTTTAAATGCAAATCAAAAAAACGCCTTTTTCATTAAAACACGCTAAATACGCCACTATGGAAGGGAAGGACGCCTCAACAGTACTCAAGACTGAAGACTCTGGACTGTTTTGGGCAGACCAGATAGCAGATGGCATAATCCACAGGGAGAGATATTCTTATTTGGATAAGCCCTACAAACTTCCGAAGAAACCCAGTATCAAGACCTCCTCTTCTTTATCAGGAGTCCTCCACATCGGCCGGCTGACAGACATAATCCGCGGCGAAGCAGTCTATCGCGCGCTGAAGGACAAAGGGATCCCTGCTGAGTTCATCTACGTCGCCGAGGACATGGACCCTTTAAGGAAGATACCCAAGGGTGTGCCTGATTCATACCGAGAGTACATAGGGGTACCTGTCACAGACATCCCAGACCCCTGGGGCTGCCACAAGACTTACGCCGACCACCACATAACAGAGTTCTTCGACATCTTCGCTGATTTCGTTGAAGAAGAACCAAAGCGCTTTTCGATGCGGGAGGAATACCGCAAGGGCAACTTTGACTGGGCAGTCGAGATTGTGCTGAAGAACTCGGAAAAAGTGCGCGAGATAATAAACAGCTTCAAGGACATCAACCCGACGCCGCCAGGCTGGGTGCCTTACCAAGCAGTCTGTGAGAAGTGCGGGAAGATAATGACTACTGTCGTCGATAAATACGAAAATGGCAAGGTGCATTACACCTGTAAGGATTATGACTTCAAGGTAGAAACCGCTAAGGGCTGTGGTCACGAAGGATGGGTGAAGCCGTTCGGGAAGAACGGGAAGATGGCCTGGAAGAGCGAGTGGGCAGCGCAGTGGAAGCGCTGGGACGTCGTCGGCGAGGGCGCAGGCAAGGAATACATAGTCCCGAACTCGGCGTTCTTCGTCAACGCGCACATCTCTGAAAAGGTCTTTGACTATCCTGCGACTACGCCGATATTCTACGAGCACATCACTATAGGCGGCGGGGGCAAGATGAGCGCCTCTGTCGGAAACGTTGTGTTTCCAAGACAGTGGCTGGAGATCGCACCTGCAGAGGCCCTGCGGCTGCTGTTCTTGAAAAGGATTAACAAGACTCGCGACTTCAAGTGGGAGGACACACCGCAGCTGATGGATGAACTGGACTCCATGGAGCGCATCTACTATGGTGTAGAGAAGGCTAAGGACGAGAAGGAAGAAGCTCATTTGAAGAGGCTCTATGAGATGATACTCACTGAGAAGCCGCCTAGGGAATACGTCGAGCGGATGCCCTATAGTACTGCGGCTATGGTATCCCAAATAGCGCTGGGCAGCGAGAAGAGGGCTGAAGGTATAATCAGCCGGCTCGGCTATGAGATGAATGCGCGGAATAGAGAAATACTGCCGCTTGCAGGCAAGTGGGCGTCTGAGCACGGTGAGAAGCTGGAGATCCAAAAGACTATTCCAAAGAGCGCTGAGACTTTTACTCCGAAGCAGAAGGAGGCTTTGTCTAAGATAGCAAGCCTGCTTGATAAGGGTTTAGACAGGCACGCACTAGCAAAAGAGATATTTGCTGTAGCAAAGGGCTTTGACATGAAGCCGCCTGAGGTCTTCACCGCGATTTATAGAGTGCTTCTTGATGCAGAGAGTGGGCCTAAGAGTGGGATTTTCCTGTTGAGCTTAGACAAGGACTTTGTACAGAAGAGGTTCAGGTTAGAAGGTTAACCTGCATATCTTCTCGAGGCTAGTTTTTTAACCATATTCCGTTAGTCTAACATGGAGCGCATAACACCTTGGAGCACATTCGTAAAGGCTGGGACAGCAGCCGGGGTGATACTGATTCTCACTGCAAAGAAATGCAGTGAATGCTTCTCTGCGCCAGTGATGGCTATAAAGTGTATCCTGGCGGGCCTCGTCTTCATAGGTATAGTAGCTTGGAAACATCAACAGTACCTTAACCTTGAGAAGATCATCTTCAAAGTTGACCGCCAACCAGTTCTCTCAGCTGCAAAGGCGACTGAGGGCGTGCCTTATTCCGCTGAGGGCAAAATAATCCCGACATTCACAATAGAAGCCCCCATTTCAAAAGAGGTGTGTGTTTACTGCCATATCATAAGGGAACGACTGGAAAAGTCGGGAAAGAGTTCAAAGTGGATAGTGAGGGAGAACACTATGAGGTATGCGCCTTTCTATGTCGAAGATAAAAGTGGCCGACTGCTAGTTGACATGATTAACATGGATCATGACTTCTCAAAGGTCATGCTGCAGGTAATGGACACCAGTATGCCGAACCCCCGCAACAGCGAGGTCGACGCGATAGTCACTGTCAAGCAAAAGGAATACAAGATTGTAAAGAAACTAGCAGCAGATGAGAGGTGGCGCGTCTCAGAATACATATTGAAGCCCGGAGAAAACGTCTTTGTCTACGGCATGACCTGCATGCTCGGGAAAGAGAAATGCCTGAGAGAAGCACAAGACTACCCCTTGATAATCAGTAGGAAAACGAAGGAGAAGTATGTTGGGGAGTTCCTCAAAGGGTCTTCAATTTGGTATGCGTCAAGCGGTTTGATGCTAATGGGGTGGTTGCTCTTCCTTATAGGGGCAAATTACTTTGAGGAGGGTCTGCTTATCCCCGGGATAATTGCAGGGGCTGCAGTTTTAGTTATACTTCTTATGCTCAGGTCTTACAACCGGCTAGTACTATTAAAACAAAGGGCTGCAAGTTCCTGGAGCGAAGTGCACATCTGGCTGAAAAAGAGGGCTGACCTCATACCCAAGCTGGTCGATGTTGTGAAGACTTATTCAACGCATGAGGCTATGGTGAATGAACTTATAGCTGAGCTGCGCAAAGACCTTATGTTCTATCCACTAATGGAGGGACAATCCAAGACGCTTATAGCAATAGTCGAGGCCTATCCAAAGCTGAAAGCGGATGAGAGCTTCAGGAGCTTAATGGTGACCATCGAGGATACGGAAGAATCAATAGCCCAAAGCAGGGAGTTCTACAATCGCTCTGTTCTGAAGTACAAGAACATCTGTGAGCAGTTCCCGACCAACATCGTGGCAAAGCTTGCAGGCATGAAACCGATGAGGTTCATAGACCGACTGGAACTGGGTTAAATCGAACAGACGCATAGCTTTTAAGTTTTCTAAGGTAGTATCAGCCAATGCTCAGAACAAGACCCAACAGATACAGGTACACCGTCAGAAGGGTTGAACGGATGATAGCCAACCCAGACCCTGCCATAAATACACGCCCTGAATTCATGCGCCGTGTGGCTGAGACTGTGCACAAGGCATATACCAACGGCATCTCGCCTGAATCACATGATGCCCTGGTGAAGTCCCTTGCGCTCCTGAAAAGGGACCAGTTTCGCGAAGAAGAGGAAGCAGAGGCAAAGAAACCTCTTGTCACTCAAGAGGATTTTAAAAATGCGATGTTTAGTGGACTGCATACCCCCTATTCCAGCCTTATGGACAAGTCCATAGCAATTGCAGGAGACCAATTCTATGAACACCAAGGGAGGCTTATGACCCCTTTGACTAGCTATGGCAAATACGCAAAATTACATAAGCTGGCATTGAGGAGAATCCCACAAATTCATAGGGATGGTTGGGGGTTTAGAGGCAGTCATTATAACAAGACTCGCTTAGGTGGGAAGCACATAATTACGAACCACTTCACAGCCAGTGGAGATAGCGAGGGCACCATTAGCGTATGGAACATCGTGTCAGAAGACCATAAGAGGGTCTTTTCTCATCTCAGAAATACATTTAAGAGAGCGCTCAAGGCTCGCACACCTGAAACAAAGCTAAGGAATATAGCTGAATATGAATGGTGGTTCTACCAGGCGAATCCTGCCAATCGCGGTGCTGCTAGTATAGGCGATAGTATGTCAGCATTGATGAGGATGTCGACAGGCCTTCCGCTCGAACCTTACGCACACAGAGACTATCATGCGCTCACCTTGCCCTGAAGAAATATGTTGACATGCGCGTGGAACAGGGTCTTATGCAGGTCAACAGATCTAAGGGTCGCGCCTAATCCCATAACCCCAATTACCTCTTCTGCACTGGTTTTTATCCCTAAATATAATAATTCAACGTAATTACGTTTTTTAACGTAAATCGGCCTTTAAGAAAGGTCGGCGAAAGGTTCGATTGCTTCGCAATCGAACAGTCTTAGTGTCACATAAAACAAAGATGGTCTCAATAACACTGTCAGTGCCTGCAGAGGTCAAGCAGAAGATGGATGAGTTCCCAGAGATGAATTGGTCCGGGTTTGTCAGGGCAGAGATAACCAAGAAGGTCGAATCGCTATCCTGGCGAGAAGAGATGCTGAAGAAAGCTGAGGAAGAAGAGCCTCTAAACGCTTGGATAGTTGAGCTTGTGCGAAAGGGTAGAAGAGGCAGAGCTGAAGAGCTCAGAAAGAGAGGGTTACTATGAGGCTTGTCTTGGACACCAATGTCCTCCTTACTTATTTCTGGGAAACATCTACTCTACGAGAGGTATGCAAACTTAGAAAAGCCGAGCTCTTTGCTCCGGAGTTCGCATTAAAGGAATTCAATAAACATGCTCGGGAAGTCTTCAAGCGAGCTCGCGTACCGGACGAAAAATTTGGAAGCGTCTGCAAAGAGCTTTTTTCGAAGATAACTATCCTAGACTCAAAAGACTACGACGAGTTCTTCAGAGAATGCAAGGCATCCTTCATTGGGTTGACTGAAAATGAGCGATGTGAGTTAGAAGAAGACGCAGATTTTCTAGCCGTATCTATAATGCTTTGCTGCCCACTTTGGTCAAATGATAAGCTCTTGAAGAAACAAAAGAAAGTGGACGTGCTGAATACTGCAGAGGTCGTCTCCTTGTTGGACATCGATTATACAAAACCTTAGACAAGATTAGATACCAATGACTGGAGACCGTAAACAACCGGCTTCCTCAAGGCTTCTGCCTCACGCCTCCAGACCAGACGATGATCATCTTGCAGCCTTCTTTGCTCTTTGGCTGATGACGAGCATCTTTATCGTTCAACAGGAAGTCCCCTTTCTTGTGAATACCCTTATCATCCACTAGAGAACCCTCTAGTATGTAGACCCACTCCCAGTCGCTGTGCCAGTGGGGAGTATCATTAAAATCAGGTTCGATCCTCATCAGGTCCATCTGTATCCCTCGCTTCTCATCGCGCGCGAAAGGTTTTCGCCAGACTTTGTCTCTCACCTTAATCCAGTCATCCATTATGGACCTTTTTAATAATTCATCCCTTCAGCACCCTGACGATCGCCCTGCCAAATTCTTTTCCCGACTTCGGGCCGTCTGCAGTCACCAGCCTTCCGTCTACTGTGACTGGCTCACCGGTCCATATCGCGCCATGCGCGCGCAGCGTTTGTTCCTCACCGCGCCAAGCAGTGACCCGCTTTCCTTTCAAAAGCCCTGCATTGGCGAGTATTGTTGGGGCTATACAAATGGCTGCAAGTACCTTGCCCGATTCCACAGCCTTCTTCGCAATGCCGAGCGCCTGTGGGTCGTTGAAAAAGACTTCAGCGCCGCCCCCACCAATAAAGACTATTGCATTATATGCACTGACATCCACGTCAGAAAGGCCAATGCCTGCTGTGACGAACTTGCCGAGCATCCCCCGGGCTTGCCCTGGTACCTTGCTTGCGGTGACGACGCCTATCATCGCCCTCTCTAGTTCCTCCTTAGTCTGGAAGTACTCTTCGTCCCTAAACCTGTCCGGAGGTATTATCAATAAGGCTTTCATTTATACCGTCGCTCGTTATTTTGAACCTGACTGATGCGCCCTCGGGCTTGAAGTTGTGGCGTATTATGGTAGCAACCCTGTTCGGGCCGTCCTTGGTCAAGTGCAATACATTCTTCGTCCAATACTTCAGGACATCGCGGCCTACTGGGACAACATTGACCTGGGCTTCCCCGTCGCGCGAAAATGTGGCATATACCTGGTTCGTCACCACAACAGGAACATCGTGCTTCTTGGCTATCTTCATTAGCTTTGCCAACTGCTTGGAAAGCTCCCTGTTGGTCGCAGACGCCTCTTGGCTCCCCATCTCAAGCCTGTAAAGGGAAACAAGTGAGTCTACCACGACAAGCCCGACGCCCCCCTGCGCAGCAAGGTCCTCTGTTTTATTAATGGCTATCTTCTGCTCGTCGAAATCAGACGGGGCAGCTATGGAGATAAGCTTAAGGAACTCGACTGCATCCGCACCGGCCACCTGCTTGAAACGCTGTGTGGAAAAAGACCCTTCGGTGTCTATGTAGATGACCTTCTTCCCGCGCCTTGCAGTCTCAGCTGCGGCTATCAAGCAAAGGTTTGTCTTGCCGCTGGCTGCCTCGCCGTAAATCTGCGTTATAGTGCTCGGGACGAACTCCGTAAGGTCCCTAACCGCTAACTCCCCAACCATGGGTAATTAGGGAAATTGTAGAGAAAAATCAGGGGCTTTGCAGTTCTATAGTGCAGTCATAAGCGTCTCCGGCTTTGGCGCAACTGACGAGACATTTGAACTTGACATCAGATATAGCCACAATTCGTTCGGTTGTAGCCTCTAGCTTGTTGCAAACAGCGTCGCCGCTTTTGCAGGTAAAGGCAACTGAGTTAAGATTAGCTACTTTTTCCGTAAAAGTCGAACTGGGCAGGTTTTCTCCTGAGTATATGCATATCTTATCACTCATGGTGTTTATTCCGCTCATTGCCTTTTGAATACTTACTACGAGCTCATTGATCGGGCTGCTAATACAATCAATTCCCGTCATAAGCTCCTTTGCCGGAGGCAACACAAATATCACAAGGGCGCAAATCACTATGGCTAACACTATCACAACTATTGCTATTTTTTTCTTTTTGTCCAGAATTATTTTCAGTTTTTTATCCATAACTAAATAAAGTATCTGCCAATAAAAAGCATTTATCCTTTCACCCCCTAAATAAACTGGATACATGACAATAAAACTCAAAGTAGCAGAGGCGTTTCGCAATGATGTCGGGCGTGGCATAGTGCGCGTCGACAACATGGTCATGGAAGAGCTCGGCCAGATGAGCGGGCAAGTAGTCGAGATAATAGGCAAGCGGAGCACGGCTGCTATCATATGGCGCGGCCACCCGCAGGACGAAGGAGTCGGGCTCATACGCATGGACGGCTTCACGCGCCACAACTGCGGGGTCTCGATGGGTGAGACTGTAGTCATCAAGAAGTCCTTTGCCAACGAGGCGCACACAGTCGAGTTCTCGCCAGAAGAGACTGTGAAGATATCCGGCAACTTCGGCCAGTACCTGAAGCATAGGCTGGTAGGCAGGGTGCTGACCGAGGGCGACCGCATCGTGGTGGGGGTCCTTGGCTCCTCAATACCGTTCGTAGTCACAAAAACCACGCCTTCAGGGGTGGTTGCAATCAAGGAGCACACAGAAGTCAAACTACAGGGAAAGCCGGTCTCACCCGAGAAGGTGATGCCCAAAATCACTTATGAGGATATAGGCGGGCTGGACAAGGAAATACAGAAGATACGCGAGATGGTCGAGCTGCCGATGAAACATCCGGAGCTGTTCAAGAAGCTTGGTATAGAGCCGCCTAAAGGGATATTGCTCTACGGGCCGCCGGGCACGGGAAAGACCCTGCTTGCAAAGGCTGTGGCAGGTGAAGTGTCAGCAAAGTTCATAACCATCAACGGGCCTGAGGTCGTCAGCAAGTGGTATGGCCAGTCTGAGCAGAATTTGAGAGAGGTATTCAAGCAGGCAGAAGAGAAGGCGCCGAGCATAATATTCATTGATGAAATTGACGCGATAGCCCCCAAACGCTCTGAGGTGCATGGCGAGGTCGAGAAAAGGATAGTCGCGCAGCTCCTGACACTCTTGGACGGCCTTCAGGCCAGAGGCAATGTCATAGTCATAGGCGCTACCAACAGGGAAGAGGATATCGACCCTGCTTTGAGAAGGTTCGGAAGGTTTGACAGGGAGATAATGATAGGCGTTCCAGATAAAGAGGGAAGAAGAGAGGTGCTGCAGATACACACGCGGAACATGCCCCTTGAGAAGAACCTGAAGATTGAAGAGATTGCTGCGATGACTCACGGCTTTGTAGGTGCTGACCTTGCGGCGCTTACAAAAGAAGCAGCCATGGGGGTGCTAAGGCGCAGCCTGCAGAAGATAGACCTGGAAAAAGACGAGATACCCGAGGATGTGCTGGAAAAGCTCATAGTGAAGAGGAGCGACTTCATGGAGGCGCTCAAAAACATCGAGCCTTCGGCTATGCGGGAGATAGCTGTCGAGATACCAAAGCTGAAATGGGAAGATGTTGGAGGTCTTGAAGACATCAAAAAAGAGCTGATACGCCTCGTTGAGAAGCCGATAAAAGAGGCAGACTCTTTCAAAAAGTATGGCATAACCCCCCCGAGAGGCATAATGCTCTACGGGCCGCCAGGGTGTGGAAAGACTATGCTGGCTAAGGCTGTGGCAGGCGAAAGCGAGTGCAACTTCATAAGTGTCAGGGGGCCCGAGGTCCTTAGCATGTGGGTCGGCGAGTCGGAAAAGGCTGTCAGGAACATCTTCAAGAAGGCAAGGCAGGTTGCACCCTGTATAGTGTTCTTCGATGAGATAGACGCAATAGCCGGCATCAGGGGCATGGACAGCTCGCGCGTTTCTGACAGGGTGCTCAACCAGCTGCTGACTGAGATGGACGGGATTGAAAAGCTGGAGAATGTCATTGTCATTGGAGCCACTAACAGGCCTGACCTTGTCGACCAGGCTCTCTTGAGGCCGGGCAGGTTCGACCAGTCTGTGCTGGTGAAGCCACCGGACAAAGAGGGAAGGGTGCAGATATTCAAAGTGCACACCAAGAACATGCCGCTCGGCAGGGTGGATTTAAACGCCTTGGTCTCTGCAACCGAGGGGTATAGCGGCGCTGACCTAGAAGCCATCTGTAGGGAGGCTGCTTACTCCGCCATGGACAAAGCCACTAAGACCGTGTCACAAGCGGATTTCACAAAAGCACTTGAGAAAGTCAAACCCTCTGTCAAGGGCGCCGATGTCAACGCCTATGAGAAGTACATGGAGTGCGCGGCTGAAAGCGGGAAGATAAGCGAGCCCAGTTATGCATAGTGGGGTGTCGGCCACGGAAGCATCTTTTTAAGCAGACCGGCCTTAATATAACCAGCACATGGAAACCCTCGGGGTTAAGATTGCCGTGTTTGGAATAGGCAAGGTCGGTCTTATGCTGATCGATAAGCTTTCCAAACCCCAGCCTCCGAACACTGAATTCATAGCCCTTGATACGGAAAGAACCCGGCTTGAAGCGCTCGATGGAAAGGTACGCAAATTAGCCCTAGTTGGAGCTTTAGAGAACACACCTGATGGCGGAAAGCTGAGATCTGCAATCAATGAACGCCTCCTGGACTCAATGAAAGAGTTCCCTAAGTCAGGCATTGTGATAATACTGGCGTCTGCGAGCAGCGATGGTGAATTTGGTATAATCAAATCAGTCTCCGAGCTTTGCAAAGGATTGGGTATAACGACGGTAGTCCTGTATATCAAAGATCTATCAAAAGCCTCGGTCAAGAATCCATCGCGGGGGCTGGATACACTTCTTCCAGTATCTGATGCTGTTGTGTTGAGCTATGGGCCTGTTGATGCAACTGGCTCTTTGCCTCTGGATGCTTTAACTGAAGCTGAATCGGTCGCAAGATCACTCATATACTCCGTTTCTGGGATTGGATTTGTAACCCAGGATGCCGGAGAAATAAAACGGTCGCTTCAAGGCGGGCTGTTTTTCTGTATAAGTGATGGTGTTGGCACTGGTTTCAGCGAAGCCTTTGATGATGCATTCGCAAAGGCTGAAGAGAGTTTGGCAGGGCAACATGTTGAAAGGGTATTTGCCATAACATATTCCCAATCAGAACCGGAGCTAGACGAGTTGAGGCGGTCCAATGATGTTATACTGAATAGATTGGGTGTCGGCGGTGTTGTGTGGGCACAGCTCCAGTCACAGAAGGCAGAAACCGAAGTGCTCCTTTTGTGCGGCGTGAAGGAGTTGCCGGGATTAGTCTCAGAGAGCCGCTCTGAAGCGGCCAGCGCCAATGCAACAATTGTAAAAGAACCCGACAATGCGACAATTGTAAAAAAGGACAATGCAGCAATTGTAGAAGAACCTGAGAGTACTGCTAAGGAAGACGCTATGCCAGTTACCCCGGAGGTTAGCGCACCACCGATAATGAAGCTGTGGAAAGAAGATTTAATGGCTGCTTCCGCAGAGAAGCCTAGTGCCATCTCTATATGGAAAAATAAGCCAATTGTTAGTGATAACGAAACAAACAAGCCTGCTGATAGTAAATCAAGTAATATAACTAAGCCTACTGACACTAAATTAAGTGATATGGGTAATACAACTCCACCGGCAAACTCAAGCGTAATCCAGAATCGGAGGATTATGGGTATACCGCCGGCACGCGCGTCACAGCCAGAAGGGCCGTTGCCAAGCATCTGGAGGCCTGCGACAAGGGTGCCCCCAAAAGAAAATCTAGATGCTGAGGATATTGCATCGGACTTAGAAGAGTTTGATAGCGGCGCTGAGATAAGACCCAGCGGGATATCATCAAGGCCCGAAACAAAGGCCAGTTTGCCGGAAGAGCCGTGGGAACAGAGTACAATTGACGTTCCGATACCTGTTGATGACCTACTTGAAACCGAAATAACTAATAAAACGCCAGCGCCCTCACTTAGGCTTAAGAACCAAGCGCTCATAGGGATGCATGACCGCCCTGAAGAAAAGCAAGTGACAATGCCGAACAACCCTAAGCTTGCACAGCTTCGAAACCTGCCAGCTGATAATAAAGAGGTTAGTGTAGATGATGATCTAGATGATGTGATAAGCGAGCTCACCGGCATGCCTAGCTTCAAGTCAAAGGGCCAGAAAAAACTGCAAGATTACCGAGGGGAATACGGAATCGGCTGGGCGTAGGTTTTTATTTCACCTAGGATAAACTAAAACATCTGGGATAAACTAAAATACGAAAATGCACAAAGCCATATTGTCCGTGATGTTTGTTCTTACATTAGCATCTCTGATGCTGCCCCTTGTTGCAGCTGACGTCGATCTTGAGGTATTAAAACCTGAGGACAGAGAAGAGTTCGTGCTGGACGACTCCGTTATGGTTAAAATAAAAGTAGTGAATCATGGGGAAGAAACTGCCCAGGACGTCACCTTTTCTGCTAGCGCTGAGGGGGTTGCCGTGAGTTTGCCCGATGTGGGAGATATACCGGGCGGCAGCACAGTAACCTTTGATTTAGAGATATCCAATGCGAATGATGATGCGCCCATTTGCAAGGAAACATATATGAAGATAGAGTTTACTTACACGGAGGCTAACATGCGCTCAAGCAGTGATCATGTCACAATAAAACTGGTTCCTCCAAGAGTAGACCTTAATATACTAAGCCCGCAACAGGTCATAAAGCTCGTGGATTTCCCGGAGGGTGGGTCGACGACTGTCGGGGTATTGGTTAAAAATGAGGGATCGCGTACTATTACGGGCGTCGGGCTGGAAGTTGTACCGCGCAATGAACAAATGGCTTGCTCCATAAGCGGGGGTGCCAGTAATATTGCGGCTAGCACATCAGTATCTTATTCCCTGACCTGCAGCGATATTAATGACAGTGACAAGCTGGACCTAAGGCTTTATGATGGTTGCGGCACCCAAAGGGATTTTGAAACTGTAAGGTTTGAGCTGGTTGAGGGATTTAAGGATTACCGTCTTGAGATAGTAGACCCTGTTGAGAACGATGGTGTTATACTAAGTGAAGTCGGTGGAGCAATCGACGTCACTGTACACGCAAAGGGGCAAGACGCATTGACTGGTGTCTGTGTGTACGCATTCGATATTAACTCCATCCCGGGGGCATGCGCTGATATTGATGCGGGCCAAAACAAAGTGTTCACCATAAATCTGGTTCCTGATAGTGATTTGAAAAAGATCATGATATTCGCGAATGACAGCACCGGACAGGCTGAGGATGAAAAAAATATCTGGGTGACTAGGGTATTGGCACTTGACGAGCCAGTAGCGAATACTACTGAGCCTGAAGTAGTTAACGGCACAAACCCCGTTACTGACGTACCTGAAGCCGGGTCAACAGGGTTTGTCGTAACAAAGGAGATGTTCGCTATTATAATTATCTTAATACCGGTCCTGATGGTTGTCGTTTATGTCGGGAGGAGCCTTAAAAAGACTACACATTAAGCCAAGACTGCACAATAACCCCTATTTCGCCGCTACTCTTTTATTAACTGCGCTTTTCTTAACATCCGTGTTGGTGCCTTGATTCTTACCGCTTGCTACAGATGCAAACCGCACGACGAAGGCTATCCGCTGTAAGGCGGTTACATTAGAGAGCACAGCAGTCGCTGCAACCAGGTATATTAGGAATATTGAATTGAAGTAACCCAATATCATGCCCGCGAATATCAATGCAAGCCTCTCTGCGCGCTCTATGAGCCCCCCCATCCTCTTGTGGTCCTCTGGCTCTGTCACGACACCGCGGTGGTCTGCGTACGACCTGACAAACGTCGGCATAAGGGCCCCGAATATGAGCAAGGCTATCCAGTAATAGTGGGGCATCAGAAGCTCGGGGGCGTATGAACCTGAGAGGAACACCAGAATGCCAACATACAATAGCATCTCCACATAGCGGTCGATGATACCATCAAGGAAAGCACCCAGGTTAGTGACTGCTCCCGTCACTCTTGCGACAGCACCGTCGATAGCGTCTATGAAACCAGAAAAGAGGAATAACGCTGCAGCAGGGAGTAGATACCCATAGATTATAGCTACAAAACCTGCAATCGCCGGTACGAGTGAGATGACTGTCCACGCATTCGGGCTCAAGCCAAATTTGGAGAACAGCCTGCCCACTTTCACGGTCGTGCCTGTGAAAGAGTCATTGGCTTTTAGCATTTTCGTTCAGGTATTATGCGAGCAAATGAGGAAACAGTTATCTTTCACGCTCTCCCCTAATAAACTCCTCGACCATCTGGCGGGCGAGGTCGTCTGGATACTGTATAGGAGGGGACTTCATGAAGTAAGCTGAGGGTGAGAGTAGCATACCTCCGATGCCCCTGTCAAGGCCTAGTTTAGCGCACCTTATCGCGTCCACCATGACACCTGCTGAATTCGGCGAGTCTTCTACAGAAAGCCGCAGCTCCAAATTCATCGGCACGTCGCCGAATTGCTTGGCTTCCATCCTTATGAAGCATACCTTGTTGTCCTTGAGCCACGGCACCCAGTCTGACGGGCCGACGTAGATATCCTCGTCAGGCAGCCTCTGCGGGAGCTGCGACTGGACCGCATTGGTCTTGGATATCTTCTTGCTCTTGAGCCTTGAGCGCATGAGCATGTTCTTGAAGTCCGTGTTGCCGCCAACGTTGAGCTGGTAGGTGTGCATCAGCGGCTCGCCGCGGTCAACAAACAATTTCGTCAAAACCCTGTGGACTATGGTCGCACCGACCTGTGACTTGATGTCGCTCCCAACTACGGGCAGCTTCTTTTTCTCAAACTCTGCTATCAGCTGCTTCTCGTCCTGGATGAATACAGGAATGGCATTGAGATAGGACACCCCTGCCTCCATGCACTCGCGCGCGTACCACCTAACGGCATCTTCGGAGCCAACCGGGAGGTAGCCTATGCAAACCTCAGCGCCGCTGTCCTGCAGTACCTTCTTCACATCGACAGGAACCTGCTTCGGGTCGACAAGGAAGTCTTCCCTGACAGTCTCCCCGACACCATCTAAGACAGGACCTTTCTTGACTTCGACATCCCACTTCGGGACGTCACTGAACTTGACTGTGCAGTTCGGAGGCGCAAAAACAGCCTCGCTTAGGTCCGTGCCCACCTTCCGCTTATCAACATCAAAGGCTGCGACGAACTCTATGTCTTTTATCTTGTAGCCGCCAAGCACGTTGTGCATAAGGCCTGGCACCTGCTCGTCCGTGCCACCTACATCCTTGTAATACTCGATGCCTTGCACTAACGATGATGCGCAGTTTCCGACTCCGATGATTGCGACCTTGATCTTCTTTGCCATTTTCAGTTTCTGTTTAGTGTGAGTTTCAGATATGTTTTACAGTGGTAAAATATAGGAAGATTAGAAAAAGAGGGCATAAAAATAAGAAAAAACGGCTGGTAAGGGTAAAAATCAAAGCTTCTGCCCCCTGAGCAGGTCCTCAAGGGTCTCACGCTCGCGGATAACACGTGACTTGCCTTTACCAACCATGACCTCAGCGACCCTCGGGCGGGTGTTGTACTGCGAACTCATGGAGAAACCGTATGCGCCCGCGTTTAGTATCGCCAATAAGTCGCCCTCGCGCATCTTCGGGAGCCTGCGGTCCTTTGCCATTATGTCGCCGCTCTCGCAGACCACGCCAACTACATCATAGGTCTCTTCATCCTTGGCGTCAAGGCGGTTTGCGACAAGAATGGGGTGATAAGCGCCGTATATGAAGGGTCTTGCAAGGACATGGAAGCCCGAATCTGTCCCGACAAAGTTCTTGTATGCGCGCTTTACCGTATTCACTCTTGTTAGGAGTATCGTCGAGTCGCAGACTATGTACCTGCCGGGTTCCAAGTAGAGATCGCCCGTATAATTATACTTCTTCAAAACTGCTGCAACGTTGGCAGCAGCCTTCTCGATGTCCAAGGGCTTGTCCTCGGGCTTGTATGGGACGCCGAAACCTCCACCAAGGTCTATGAAATCAAAGGTGATACCTGTTTCCTTCTTTACTTGCTCGACTATCTGCATCATCTTCTCTGCCACGTTCTTGAAGAACTCGGTGTCGAGGACACCAGAACCTGCCATCATGTGGATGCCAAAACGCTTAAAGCCGTAGTCCTTGGCTTTCTTGTACGCAGCGACTACATCCCTCTCAATGACGCCGAACTTGCTGTCCTTTGAGCCAAAGTGAAGCTCCTTGTGATAGCCACCCTCGATAGCTGGATTTACACGGAATGAGATGAGCGGCGTCTTGCCGTATTTTACAACGCGGTCAAGCTGCGAGACATCGTCAAGATTTAACTTTATCTCGTTATCTACCGCGAACTTCAGCTCCCAGTCAGAGTGGTTGTTGCCTGTATACAAAATCCTGTCAGGAGTCGCGCCGAGCTTCTGTGCGATTTGAATTTCATATGGCGAGGAGCAGTCAAACGACGCGCCCTCTTGCTCAAGGAGCTTGACTATCGCTATGTTGTTATTGCACTTTATGGCGTAGTGTATCTTTGTCTTCGGGTAGACCTTGGTGAAAGCTGCCTTCAGGCGCTTGTAGTTATCACGCACGCGGTCTTCATCTGTTACGTAGACGGGAGTGCCATATGTTTTAGCCAAGTCTAATGTGCTGCAGCCGCCTATGAAAAGGGAGTTGTTCCTGTTTTCCAGGGGGGTCTTTACCCATGCCTTCTTGTCAAAATCCTTCGGCTCTACGTAACTGGTATCGTTGCTTACCATTTTTATATTAACAGCGTATGCTTAATCGTTAGAGTTGGCTTTTGCCATGCTCGGATATGTTTCAAACAGCTTTAAGGTTACTAAATAATTTGTCTCATTTAGTTCATAAGTGCGCGAGGAATTTGTGCTATATGCTATAGCGCCCTGCTGACAACCCGTGTATAATCCGATCGAGGTATCGTTAATGTTATCTATATGATAAAAAAGCGATCCATTCTCAGAAAAAACCTCCAATTGTAGGCAAATGCCACTAGGAGCCTCTTGTACAAGGCTCTTCAAATTCGAGGAATCCGTTATTACTAGGGAAGTAAGTACGCCACTGCCCTCAAAACGAGTAAAGAACTCTTCGGCATATGCTATTAGATGGTTTTGGCAATCCTCGGGGCAACCGCGTTTCTCATTTTGCTTACATATGCCATCTCCGCAGTTTTCACAGTAATAAGTATCTAATGTTTGCCCGACGGGCTTTAATCCTTGGCAACATTGACCGGGGCTTGTTGCCAACGAGTTAATCTCGCCGCCCTCGGCGACGCAGGACTCTTCGCTCGGTAGAACGCTCATGGCAGATTCATTACTCCGGAAGAAAATCGCCACGAATGCCACAACAATGATAATCCCAACAGCTCCAAGCAAAATTATTCTTCTATTCATTTTATTAACTTTATCCTCTTCGCAGCTTCCTTAATCCTGTCAGTTGAAGATGTTATCGACGCCCTGAAGTAGCCCTCACCGTATTGGCCAAAGGCTGTGCCCGGCGTCAGGACCACATGCGCCTTCTCAAGGACCTTATTCACGAAGCTTGTAGAAGTCTCGCCCCTCGGGACCTTTGCCCAGAGGTAGAAAGTGCCCTTCGGCTTCTTCATCGCGATGCCTATGTCATTGAATGCCTTGACTATGACTTCCATGCGGGCGTTGTATTCCGCTAATGCGGGGGCTTTGTCGAAGTGCTCGAGCGCATATATGCCCGCTACCTGGACTGCTTCAAACACACCGGAGTCTATGTTCTCTTTTACCTTTGAAAGCCCGGCGACTATTTTAGGGTTTCCATAGGCTGCGCCCAGGCGCCATCCAGTCATGTTGTACGTCTTTGAAAACGAGTGCATCTCTATAGCTACGTCCATAGCGCCGTTTATTTCGAATATTGATGGGGCTTTGTAACCGTCGAAGGTGATCTCACTGTAAGGGTTGTCGCTGACTAAGATTATGTCGTTGTCTGCACAGAAGTCCACAGCTTCGCCATAGAAATCCAAATCCGCAACTGCCCCCGTCGGGTTATTCGGATAATTGAGGTACATCAGCTTCGCTTCCTTTGCATCGCTTGGGCTGATGCTGTCAAAGTCTATGAGATATTTGTTTTCCTCGAGTAAGGGCATCTTTACGGGTATCCCTCCAGAAAGGAGAGTAGCTCCGTTTGCATAACCAGGATAACCAGGGTCCGGGACTAAGACTTTGTCCCCTGGATTCACAAACGCCCTTGCGAGGTTGCATAATCCTTCCTTAGAGCCCATAAGCGCCTGCACGCTGCCTGGCTCTATATTAATCCC
>Ga0247841_10002878_pt1 | contig 33154 bp, 46 predicted proteins | sample LaCruzMarch2015__2_FD_192410 | JGI IMG/M metagenome (GOLD analysis project Ga0247841, IMG submission 192410) | Freshwater microbial communities from meromictic Lake La Cruz, Castile-La Mancha, Spain - LaCruzMarch2015_18m | ecosystem: Environmental > Aquatic > Freshwater > Lake | place: Spain...
ACAAACTATTTAAACCTTGGACTCCATTAAACCGTATGCAAGAAAAGCTATGTACTAAGTGCGGATTAAGCAAACCTTTAACAGAATACTGGTTTCGTAAAACCGGTCCAAGTGCCGGAACTCCGCTTAGTATTTGTCGAAAATGTGATAGTAAAAGAGCAAAAGCAAATTGGATTAAGGTTCATGGTAAAGACGTGTCTTTAAACAACAAATCCTGCCCTAATTACTTAGGCATTGCCATAGCCGAGACTATCTTATCTCACGAGTTTCCCGGTTTTAAGAGGATGCCTTATGGTAACCCTGGTTATGATTATGACTGTCCGCAGGGGTTTAAAATAGATGTTAAATCGGCATGTATTCACTTAAGTCGTTATGGTATACCTAAATGGAGCTTCCAATTAAAAAAGAACAAAGTCCCACACTTTTATATCTTTGCAGCCTTCGATAATCGCACCGATCTTAATCTACTTCATATATGGCTTATCCCAGGCTCGTTAATCAATACCAAAACCGGCATAGCTATCTTAAACACGCCGGAAGGCCTCGCGAAATGGTCTCAATATGAGAGATCAACAACTACAGCTAAGAAAGGATTACATCCTTTCAAAACCTTCTCCGACGATTAAGCCGTAGTTTGCCCATATTGCCCTTTTTTCTACCCACCACGCCCTTTAAACTTCAAATACATACATTTATCCAATCTCGCGACAAAGCCCGCCCTAAGCCTTCAAACGGGCCTTCTATTACTGTAACGTTTCAAATCAACCTCGCGTCGCAATCAGCAAACCCATTTTGTTCTAATCTGCGCACCTGGCTGCCCAGCCTCGCGCCGCATTTTCGTTATCCATTTTTATTCTCTTCTCTTTATTCCATCATACAATTCAACCTTACCGCTATCAGCACCCTTTACGCGCACCGCCGCGAACACATAATCGCAATCAGCAGCCATTCCCTACCGTTTCGGCCCAAACCGGCCCGCGAATGGCATAACGAAATACATACATCAATGACTTAAGTTGTACATTGATGTATATAATTCGCTCAACTGTGATCGTTTTAAGTCACGAACTTATTTATACTCAAAAGCTAAGGTAGGTATATCGAAGGCTGAGAAGCCCACAAACCGGGAAAAGGCCCGATTGAGGAATAAACTGAGGCGAAAGTCTAAAGTCCAAAACCCAAACCTGCAAAACCGACTGTGAATAAATCAAATCTAAGGAGTGATCTACAAAAAAGCCAACTGCAAAGCATCAAACCCTCAAACGGTGCGGATGGAAAAACCGTTTTCGTGTGTGAGAATAAGACTTTGCAAAAGATAACCAATCCGACAAATTCCACCCTAGAAAGGCTCTCAGGATATAACCGTCTCTAATAATCCGATAGCATCGTGCAGACTATCGTTAGGGCTTAACGGCACCGCGAAACGGTGCTAAACGGTTCGGGTACTCCTTAAACCCAAAACTCAAAGATCTTCCTAAAGCAAATGGTTTCCATTTGACTAACGCACCCGGAATAACGGATTGACGAGGCGGCGCGGGAGAAAAAATGATCACGGCAAGATTCCCATAATCTTGGACGACGAAAAAGATAACTCCCAAAAAGCAAATGGATTAAAACCTTTGAGGCGAGGAAGATTAATCCGATAAGGTAATAGGTATCGGTGCAAGGCCTTGAGTGTAACCGTTTTGCGAGACTCCATCTCACCATAAAAACGGCGAATTAGAGAGTCTAGGCCTAAGATATTCATGCTCTCACTACCGATATTCCTGATAAGCCCCATTAGGTGATACCGAAAAGGCCCAAAATCGGGAAGCTACAGAACCGAATAGTAACGACAGGCTCGAACTGTCACTCTCTGGAGTGACTACCTTTCATGGAATGGGAGTTTGCGAGCCTCGGCTAATACTTTAATTATAATTTCCCTGATGAGTCCATACCGGGAAATAGGTGATATAATGGATGCAGTAACCTTATTCTTGATCAGCTTAATACCTTATTATCTGCCTTAATTGACCCTGATGAGCGGTTAGCCTCCTTTCCGCTCACAGGCAAGTCAAATTTGAGGAAATGATGCAAAATGTCCAAAAAAGTCGATGCAATGATCAAGAAAATTCTTGATAACGTCAGCAAGATCAATGATGAGGTAATCTTATGAGAATTCCAATTTCCGTTGATGAGCCAATCTTTGCCTTAACCGTGATCGCTTTTTGTGCATGGCGAGCTTTCGTTCTGATTAGATCTTTCTGGTATGCATTGAAGAGCCAAAAGGAGCAAATTTATGGATAAGTATTTCTATATATTAGTTCTGATGATGGCGATTTCATTATATGCCAGTTTTATAGCCTGGCAATACCTGATAAACCAGGTTGATGAGATGTCCATAATGGATTTCTGGTAACTGATGAGGTGACTTATGCAAGAATCTGATAAATATAAGGTTGAACTTGGTCAAGTCTATTATCTTGATCAGGCTCAAAACCACGCTCGGATAGTGGTTACAATCACTGATAAGCTCACTGGCAAAATCCATAACCGGATAGGAGACGGTCGAGCTATCGGAAATTACTTTCCCGTATTTATAAACTGGAAAGGTGAGAAGATTCAACTAACCCAATTATTGGAGGCCTAAACCATGATTCTCTCAAATCAAGATGATAAGGGATTTCACTTTGGTGTCATCCCAAAGAACAATCTTTTCAACTGTGCAGAAACGTTTTACGAGAACGCAAAAGATATGAGCTATGCCGAAGTCATAGATAAGATCCAAGAGGCCATAACTGGTCTATCAGACTACCTTGATGAGGGCACCATTGAGGACATGGTTGCAACGGCGACCGAAAACTTTGATGAGAATTACCAAAGTGACAATGCCAAACTGGTTTATGAATTCGATGGCTACATACTCCAATCAAGCAATGATGACACGGATTTGTTCGTGATCAAGTCACCCTTCTATACCTTAGCCAAACCATGCAGTCCTTGTGCTCCGGGTGCTGGAGACCTTTCGAGCATTGAAAATGGCAACCTAAAGACTTATTGCCTTGATGAGTCGTGGTTTGATGAGGAAAACCCTTGCCCATACGAATATTTTGAGGTAAATAAACAATGAGACGATTTTTTTCAAAGGTCATAGCTGATGACGAAAATGCCGACAGCATGGTTGCTATCATAATGATGGATGAGGCAACCCTCGAAACAATGAGGTTGATGCATGCCATCCTGATGAGGACTCAGCTTACGAGGATCGCAGGAGAAAGCCCACGATCTTTAGTCGTGGGATGAATCCTGGAATCAGAAACAGCAAGCATAACACAAAATCGTTCCGCTATGCTAAGAACAGTTGGTCTTTCTATCAACTCCAAAATCAGATAGAATATAAGGCTAAGCTGCTTGGTGTAGAAGTCGCTTATGTTGATCCTGCATATACATCAAAATCATGTAGTAGATGTGGACTCATTGGAGACAGGAACAAAAAGAGTTTCAAGTGTCCTCATTGTGGACACGTTGACCATGCTGACAGTAATGCAGGATTCAATATTGCAAAACGTCCGTGCATAGGTCGATCAGCCAAAGAAAGAGATTTGGCTGAAGGGAACACTGATATCCCTAAAGTTGCTCTGGCTTGAATCCAGCTAACAACAGAACCCCAGGTGCTTTAGCCCTGGGAGTATGTCAGGAAATTATGGTTATGTCAATTTCAAAGGAAACATTGGAAATGCGAAAATAATAGAATAGGTGATAATTGATGACGGGAAAACTTATTAAAACCTTTAAAGCTCGCACCGGCTTTGGTAAATGGAGTCTGATAATGGTTCACAAATGCAACCAGTGCGGGCATGAAAACCATCTACGCAAAAACTGGTCCGGACCTACCCCACCAGGAGCTTTTATTTGCAGTAGATGCCTGGAATCAACCATTTCGATAGGAGGAGATCAGTGATGAAAATTCTCAAATCTAAATTTTACGTTACTGAGGAGAGATTCAAGGATGTATTTGGGGACTGGAAGCTAACGACTGAGAAACGCATAATCTCCGGAATCCATGCCCAGGGGAGTAAACGGATCTATGTCATCTCAGAGGCAACCATTCACCAAAATCACCACTACCGGCTCTATGATGGGCATGTAGTCGAGCATTGCCCTATTGTGATGGGTGATGAGGCCATAAAATTCTTGACTGAACAACCATATCAGCAGATTGAGGAGATCAGTTGGTGTTAAGACATGAGTAAAAAACTTGATGAGAGGAAGGCGGAAGCAAAAGCAACCGCCTTGGAATATCTGCATAGCTATCTAAAACCAGGCCAGACGGTCTACGTGATCCTTCGGCATGCCTCAAAATCCGGCATGAGCCGAAGCATCAGCGCCGTGATACCCACGATCAGTGATGACGGCAAGCCCGGAATCTACGACATCACCCATCTCGTGGCGCAGGCTTGCGATCTCACGATGGACACGCATCACAACGGCGTGAAAATCGTGGGCTGTGGAGCCGATATGGGATTTATGTTGGTTTATGATTTGGGAAGAGCTATGTACCCACAAGGATTCGACTGCATAGGAGATGGATGTCTTTCCAATGATCACTCAAATGATGAGAATAATGCGCACCACGCGGACGGAGGTTATATTTTCAGGAAGTCGTGGTTATGAGTATGCGTGCAACCATCTGGTTTGATCTTCCTTTTGTCCCCGAAGCCGAAGGGAGGAAGTATCAAAACCTTTTAGAATCTCGGGTACAGCAGAATGATCGTGAGTATATCCTAAATTTCTTGTCAAATCTTCCAGATCTAAGAATGTATATTTCGGAAACAGTAAGACCTGAAAAGGAGCCACCAGCATGAAGATTCGTGACATAGATCGCAAATGTGGGGTTGTGTTAATCACAGATTCTCAAGACGTACAGCCAATTTTGGAGGCTTTGGGCTGCACAGAAGCTTATGGCGGCATATTCGTCTTTGACGGGAACGCCTACGGGTTTTTCGGTCAAGTCCCGTGGCTGGGAAAAGAATTGTACTTGATTGGTACATACCCATGAAAACGGATGATTACTGGGAACGCTACCAGGAAGATCAAACGTTTGAAAAGATGACCAGATATCTGAAGCATAAGGCTTGGTTGCGAATCGAGGAGGAGAAAAAGCATGATATCAATTGAGAAAGCGTTAATCCAAACCCGAAAGGCATTGGTTGAACTTGAAAGGTTGAATCTCGGAGATACAAGAGCATTATTGGCAGATGCTATTAAGTTGCTTGAACATCCTGCGATAAGATGCGTCTGCATAGATGACGAAACATATCAGCAGGCCCGGCAGGAACCCGAAAATAAGATTAGAGCTGGTGTTGAGGATTAAAGGACCTTGGGTTAAGTTTCCGGGCCTAGATCACGACCAGGCCGAGAAGCTGGCCATGAAAATGAAGGCCGATCTGATCGGTTGGTGGGATATTCAGGCAACATATGACATGTCGGATATTGTTCCGGTTGAGGTGGGATGATGGATTCGACTCTTGCAGACCACGCCAAAAATTTTTTTCAGGAACGAGGCACCCATCCTCCTGACTTTGATGAGGCTTATAAACTGTGGGTGTCTTGGGCATTCTCGAATATGTCTGGTAAGAATCCAAAAGAGCAATCCGAAGCGATGAACGAAATTGAAAGGAGTGAAAAGAGATGGCTGTCAACAGACTTGAATTGATCGACTGTTTAACCGAGCTGGTAAAACGTGTTGAGGAGGTCAATTTTGACTGGAATGAAGGCATGAAAGAGCCAATGCTCCGTGAAGCAAGAGAATTGCTGGCGAGAGTATGACCCTTAGACAGGAGGCCTCTGAGCTGGCTAGGTCAAAGGGGCATCTCCTCGGAGGATGGATGCCACACGAGTTAGGATGGGGCGGGAGATGTCTCCACTGTAACCTTTTTATCTTGGTAGCGGAAGGTAATCGTATCTATGGTCTTTCTGGACCCGATTGTGGAGGTAAAGATGAGGTTCAAGTGGCTGAGACGTAGCCTATTGATAACGATTACGAAAATACTTCGGTGGCTGAGGATGGTATGACCAAATGTCTGACATGTAGACGTTATTTCGTGTTCCGAGATCCACCCCTCAAATGTCCGAAATGTGGTGGAGAACTGGAAATGGCCGCGGGTAAGACACCCATACCCTTGCCCAAAAAGGTGAATTTGAATTTGTGGTTTTTATGTGGTGGGAAAGCATGGCAATAGATCGATCAGAATCGTTACCGATTCATCGATTTCCGTGTGACTGCCTAAAGCCGGGCAATGTATGTGGCTTGGTGAAGGGCCACTGTACCGAAAACTGTCAGCTATATCGGCATAGGAGAAAAGATGCTACAGAACGAGATGCAGACACTTGTTGCTAACTATGGGATCTGCCTCGTAGTCCAAGCACTTCTTGATGAGGCCGCCAGGATGACACTTTGTGATTATAATTCGGATGCGGTAAAAGTTTTCGATGTATTGCGTGCGGTTCAGGAGGAGTTGTGCGATGGGTAGACGAGGTAAGAAAGTCAGAGACACATTCGCCATAATTGCGGATCTGTTGATTGCTTGCGAACTGAGGAATTTGACTGAGATTGCAGAAGTAGCTGGTGTGAACCATGTGGTAACGAAAAAGATGCTACCTGGTTTTGTTAAGAAAGGTTGGGTGTCGAAGGAGAGACGGGGTGGAACCGATATATACCAATTAACCGTGGTAGGTAAAGTAGCCCTGGTACAGCTTGAACAGCTTGCCACGGGGCTTCCAGGTCATTGAGCCAGATACCATTTCGTGTTTCCTCAGAGGCCTCAAGTCTTGCCTCCTTAGCGAAGTGAGACCTTTGCCTTTCGCGAAATGGCTGGACACTCTTTTGGGGGTTTGAATGATTGATATTTTTGGTCTCAATGTAAAAAGGATTCTCGTGAAAGACGGTGCAGTTGTCGAGGGCCTGCCCGGATATAAGCTCTTTGTGCCAAAGGGGAACGGAATTACTCATTGCTATTTCTGTGGCAGACCTCTCGATGACCCACTATCTGTTGCTCGCGGAGTCGGGCCCGACTGCCACGAGGATAAAGGATTGATGCCGGGCCGGGAAGAAATTGAAAAGCATGCAAAACAGTTCTCGCGATACTTGGCCGCGCAGAAGCGCAAGGATAAAGCAGCCATCTCGTTTGAGGAATGGGTGCAAGGACTGAAGACTAAGGACACGGTAAAAATTTGAGGTTTTATGATTCACACAACTATTAGCAGTGGACGACGAGTGTATGTCGTGGGGGATTTTGAGGATGCCGGTGATGCATTTACTGAAGCAGATCTGGTTGCGAAACGTAAGGGGCTGCGGCCAGGGTATCGAAAGCACTTCGAGAATGTTCCTGATGAGGAGGAATATTTTAAATTTTGATTTTCGGTAGCTAAGTACACTTGGCATAAACCTTAAATAGGTATAAAGAACCATCAGTGAATATTAAAAAAGGAGCTGTAAAAATGAATACAAAAGTGATGCAAGTTATAGAAGAACTATACGATGGGCAATTGCCCCTGGTACGTTTTTTTGGAATTCCGGCAAACTTCAAGATCCCCAGAACGCAACTGGAACTGATGCTGTTTCCGGCAAACCCGGCGACGCCAGAGGACAGCCAGCGTATGACCGAGAACTCTGCGTTGTTTATTGACATGATGCTAGCTGCTGAAATCCTCGCGATAGCTCGTCCAGAAAAGGATGCAGAACCAACTGCTCCAATTGTCATGGCTGGTAAAAACTTCAAAGAATTCGTTGATGAGGCCAAAATCTATGTGGACACAGATTCAATAATCTTGAGAACTTTGGATATTTCCAGGCAAGATTTCGATATCATCAGTAATGAGTACCGAGCAATCGTAGCCGAGGTCAATAACATCGATGAAATTCTGGAGAGTTGGAGTGAGCTTGACCAGGATGTCAAATGTGGCATAATCCGCGGGGTGCTTCTTCAGAGGTCATTGATGGCAGAAACTCTAATCCAAATGAGAGCAAGAACCTTACCCGTTGTACGATATCAACAGGAGACTCTGGCTTGGATTGGAAACCTATTAGGCCCAGAGAACCAGCCTCAGGAGCCTGCTAAGAAATGACCATCCAAGATAAAATTAACAACGTAATGGCATTATTGCGTCCTGTTGATAGGCCCCCCAAGAAACTACTCGACGAGGATGAGACTTGGATAGCTGGCCGCATGGCTGCCGTGGCCAACAGCCAGGGGCGGTCTCAGGATTTCGAGGACATTCTTCTCGCCGGCATGACGCCGGGAGAGGAACGGGCCTTCTGTCTTGGGGTTCGAGCTGGTTACCACCAGTCAGCTTTGGTGGTGCTGCAGATGATCAGAGAATTTGGGCCCACAGTGGCCAGAAAACTAGACCCATACATAAAGTGAGGCGTTATGAAAGAATTCTTAACACGTTTTTTAGAGGAGTATGCTGAAAAATTCGGCTACACCTCCAGCATCGAGGGTGAAGGCGAAGTAACGGGCCTGATCAATACTCAATATGGTCAGGTGGGCTTCGAACAAACCGAAGCAGATGAGATTCGGTTCCTGAAGATCGCGCCATTGGATGACAATAACGATGATCAGATCTCTTCATTGATCAAGATCAATAAGCACTTTAAGAGTGCATTGAAGACCGCGGCTGAGGAAAACGCAAACGAAGAAGAGGAAGAAGAAACAGTACCCGTAGGCAAAAAGGCACCAACTAAGCCCCCAGCCAAACCCCCTGCTCCGGCACCAGAACCGGAACCAGAAGCAGAAGCTGCAACTGATGAGGAAACCGATAGCCTGGGTAGGAAATGCCCACCACCATCAAACAAGCCCCCAGCTCACTTCACCAAGCCTGAGAAGGCCAAGGGCGGCAAAAAGACAGCCAATGACAAGATTGTACCACCTGCTGAAGTTGAGCCCCCACTGCCCGCAGAAGCCATACCTGGCACACACGCCTACGGAATTGCTCAGAGGGCAAAAGAAGCTGCAGCCAAGGCCGGAGTGGCGGTTCCTGGCGAGACGATTGTTCCTCCTGCTAAGAATGCTCTTGGTAACTCTGATGCAGCAATGGCAAAAGCCGCAAGTGCCACCATTGGTGGTAAAAAGGCACCCGCAAAGGCTGATCCTCCTGATGAGCCGATGGAGCCCGAAGCGGTATCTTTAGATGATATCATGGATGGCAAGGTGGCAGCTCCGGGAAAGCCAGTGGCAAGTCAACCAGCGGCTGGCAAGCCGGCCCTGGCCGTGCAACCACGAGCCCCGGTAGTCCAGCCCGCTAAGCAGGAGATGGCTGCAACTCAGCCGTTGTCTGGTGGGTTTAGAAAAGCAGAACGTAAAAAGGCAAAACTTCGGTTAGGCATCACTGGTCCAGCCGGTAGTGGAAAGACAATGAGCGCTTTGCTTATTGCAGGCGGTCTGGTTGATGGTGATTATTCCAAAATAGGGATTGCTGATACTGAAAATGGTAGTGGGGATTTGTATGTCCATTCTGATATAAGTGGATTTGTCATCGGAGAATATAATGTGTTGACGTTAAATCCTCCATTTGAGGCATCTAAATTCATTGATGCTATAAAAACAGCAGAAGCATCAGGGTTGGAAGTACTAATCCTGGATTCGATTTCACATGCATGGGCCGGGGTTGGAGGATTTTTGGAGAAGCAAGGCAAGATCGCAGATAAAACTGGAAATTCATGGGCTGCGTGGAGGACAATTTCCCCAGAACATGCCAAGTTCGTCGATACGATGTTGCAATCCAAAATTCACATAATCGCAACCATGCGGTCTAAAACCGAACACGTATTTGACGCTGGAAAGGTTCGTAAGGTGGGATTGGCCGCGGTTAGCCGTGAGGGGATGGAATATGAATTTTCATTGGTCCTGGACATGGATCAACAGCATAATGCCACCCCCACAAAGGATAGAACTTCCATGTTCGATGGCAGTATATTTAAACCAACGCCAGAAACTGGAAAACAGTTAAGAAAGTGGTTGGAAATCGAGGGCTAATGGCCATTAGGAAGGATCTCACGGGTCAAAGATTTGGACGATGGATAGCACTTAACTTTGTTGGAAAAAACAAGATACGCACACTACAATATCAACTACCATCTTGTTTGGATACCAAAGTATCGCAGGAAGGTATTAGTTGGTACAATCAAGACGGATCTTGAAATAGCCATCCATGAAATAGCTGAGAAACTTGGTGCTAAAATCGTATCACTTGAGGTTCAACCGGACCACATCCATCTCTTCGTTTCGGCTCCTCCGAGATATTCACCAGCAAACCTAATCAATGCCTTCAAAGGAGCCACATCTCGCAGACTACGAAACAAGTATCCATATCTCAAATCGTTGCCGTCTATGTGGACCAAAACATACTACGTAGGAACTGCTGGAAATGTTTCAGCCGAGGTAATTAAACGATATATCGAGGAATGCCAATCATGAAAACTGCCTACAAATTCAGGATGTATCCTAATAAGCAACAGGAAGCCATGTTAGACTTAACTCTTGAAACCTGTAGGCATCTCTACAACACGGCATTGGTTGACAGAAAGTATTCCTATGAAACCGAAGGCATTAGCCGAACCTATGAGGATCAAGCTGCCCAGTTGGTAGCTGAGAAGAAAGATGGTAATTTCGGAGGCGTCTTCTCCCAGGTACTTCAAGATGTACTTCGTAGGCTGGATAAGTCCTTTAAGGCATTTTTCAGACGTGTTAAGGCAGGAGAAAACCCAGGATATCCAAGGTTCAAGGGTATCGGTTGGTACAAATCTTTTACATATCCTCAAGTTGGATTTAAGATTGATGAATCAAGGCTAACACTCTCCAAGATTGGATCTATCAGGATTTTCCAGCATAGGGAAGTCGAAGGCAAGATTAAGACTTGCACCATCAAGAAAGACCTATTAGGTCGATGGTATGTGGTATTGGTATCCGAAGTTGAAGAAATTCCTCCGATAAAGTCTAAGGTTGCTGTCGGAGTAGATGTTGGACTAAAGAGCCTGGTAGCCTTGTCTACAGGCGAAACTATCCAATATCCTAGATACTATATCCAAGCTCAACAAAAGTTGGCAGCAGCCCAAAGAAACCTTTCCAGAAAGAAGAAGGGTTCTGCTAATAGGCAGAAAGCAAAGGCAAAGGTTGCTAAGATTAGCAACAATGTGCAGAACCACCGAGACGAGTTTCTACATCAAACATCCAGAAAGCTCGTAGATTTTGCTGACCTAATTGTATTTGAAAACTTGAATATTTCGGGTATGCTCAAGAATCACCATTTAGCAAAGCATATCCAAGATCACTCATGGGGCAAACTAATCCAGTTCACTCAGAGCAAAGCTGCAAAGGCTGGCAAAGTGGTAGAACTGGTAGATGCAAGATATACTTCGCAGAAGTGCTCCCAGTGTGACACAATGGTTCCTAAAACTCTGGCAGATCGTATCCATTCCTGTCCTAACTGTGGGTTAGAGATGGATCGAGATATCAATGCCAGCTTAAATATTCGAACCCTCGGACTGAGGGGGATAGCCTGTCGAGAGATTGGAGTACCGACTCTATGAAGCAGGAAGCCCTGCCCCTTTAGGGGCAAGGGAGGAAGTCACCGATGTACTGTTTACCCCAAAACATTCAAATGATGTGGAGAATTTAAATGGCTAAAAAAGATAGCATTAAGACACCCGCATTGAAGAATGCTGGTAAAGTTTCCATGGCACCGGAAACCGAGACGAAAGTGACTAAAGCAGCTAAAAAGGCACCTAAAAAGACGACACCTGTGGTTAAACCCACCGTAGAGAAGGTCGTCATTCCCAGCAAAACCAGTACTGGTAAGAAGCCCGTGGTCAAAGCCAAAGGCGAGAAGGGAGAAAAGAAGGCCTTCAAGGCAGAGCCCCATCGGGCTCACCCCCCTTCAACAAAGCGGAATTTCATGCTATTGAATCTCCAACATGAGGACATAGGCAAGTTCACCGGCAAGTCGCCCAGGCAGGCTGCTTTGAAGGTTGCCAATTCCGGAGTAGTTGATATTGCTCTCAGAGAGACTGGTCAGAGAAGAGTCAGAAGCACTCGTGAGGGAAAGGTCACCGAGTACAAGATTCACTACTTCACAGGATCTCGTATCAAGCGTGCCAAGACGGAGAAAGATCCGGATTGGATGCCAGCGATGGTGAATATCCCCCAGGTAGAAAAACTCGGAGCGGAGTGGATTCCCATTGACACTTGAACTGCAGATCACGGAAAGTGGTTCCAAGCCCACCAAGCTACAGGGAGATGGCAAAAAGAAGCTGGCACATGTCACCAAGGCCACTGCAACCATGATCATTGAGGATCTGGCCTACAAAGTTGTCGTGACGGTCACCGGTCCCGACAAGGATGGCGCTGAGGAATTATTCGGTTCTGCGAAGCTGGGTGATTCCATAAATGCCGAATTCACTCCGGAAAGTCCGGAGTAGTTATTTTTTTTTCAATATTAACAGGAGGAATATTATGGAGTTGCATTTTATAAGTACCGGTCCCTTCCGCTACATGCACATGATAGCGATTCAAACGGCCATCATGACTCAGCATGTAGACCGTGTAAATTTATGGTACACCGTAAGACCAAGTGGGATCTATTTTGATCAGATCGCCCCCCTGGTAGTTCTAAAGGACGTAGTCCTTACGGAGATGCCGGTTTTCAAGGGAAAGACGCCAACCTTCCAGTTTACACATATGAAAGATTTCGTCATGTGGAAGGTACTAGATGAGATTGGTGGTATCGTTCTTGACCTCGATACTATCTGTATTCAGGACATTTCGGATCTGATAAAAGATGACCTGATGACGGCGAGCTTAGATGTCGAGGATTACGAGTCTATCCCCTTCCCGTTCAACAGTGCAGTGGTGATGGCTGTACCCAACACCCATCTCACGAGATCGATTAGACGGTTTGCGGATGCTTCAATCATGATGGAAAGTATCCCCTGGGGGCTGACCGGGCCGATCATCTTGAGCACCATTGCTCTGGAAAACCTGGTGCGAGGGTTCAAGATAACACCGCATTTGGTGTTCAATCCGTTCGGTGGTAACGAAATAAGTGCAATATACAGAGAAGATCCTGCAGATATCGTAGAGCTGCCCAAAGAAACTCGTGTCGTGCATCTCTATTCGAAAGTGGCACCTGTATTCGATACGATTGACGCAGAATGGGTGCGAACCAGCTTCTCATTGCTGGCCAGGCTGATAAAGCAGCTCCTGCCAGAATCGGCTTGGAACATCCGGGCTCCTTGGAATGAAGAAGCATACCTAAATGCCCGTGGAAGGCATTACAAGGGCCTGTTTGAGGTCATAAAAGAGATTGTCCCGGCTAATATCATGGAGATTGGAACCTCTTCTGGCCAGACAGCTATTGGCATGATTCGAACTGCCGGCCAGTTTTTCAAAGAGGATCAGATTTCGTATTATGGGGTTGATCTTTTCGAATCCGGTAAGCCGTCTCAGTGGGAGCTGGAGTTTAGCGGGGGGTTTGTTCCTCCGAAGATGGATGCAGTAAAGGCCCGACTGGAGACAGAAACCCAGGCAGCCATCACCCTGATTACGATGGACTCGAACGATTTACCGAGATCGTCACCGGAAAGTTGGCCTAAGATGGATTTCGTGTATATCGATGGCGGTCATCGGGTAGAAACCGTAGCAAACGATTGGAAATTTGTTCAGACTTTGATGCATGAGGGTACTGTTGTGGTTTTTGACGATGTGTTTGAGGAATTACCATTCATTGGAGCCAAGATTACGGTGAATACTATTGATAGAACGAAATATGATGTCAAAATATCTAATGAAGTTGATGACTACACTCACCCATGGGGGCGATTGAGAACAAGGCTGGCTGTGGTTAAATTAAAGAGACCCGACGAGCCGAGAGCAGTCAAACCGTGGGCCAAAGACATATTGACAAAAGTGATAGGTAGATAGACCCATCACAACTTTTAAATAGGTAGCAAACCAATAGTAGTTGATGACTTTGAAGCATTGTAATGGGTGTGGTGAGGATAAGGAACTGAGTGATCTCAATACGAGCGATCTTTGAAAACCGTACTAATATGTTGCAATAAAATAAGGGGGAAAAAAGACATTGAGTAAAAAACCAACAATTCATACAGTAGCGCTTGCTCATCTGCCTGTGGTAGCTGAAGATCCGGTCTACGCATGCGCATTTACGGGTAAAGCTCGCCGCTTTCAAGGTATGATGAAGGCCCAAGGATACAAAACAATTTTATATTGTGTAGAAGGATCTAAGACCGAAGCTGATGAGCAGGTGGTCTGCTTATCTGAAGATGCTCGAAATAAGTACTACGGGCCACTTAATGACTTCGCTAATAAGTTCTATGAGCATGGTCGTTTTGATCCGGCCAATATTGAGTTTAATAAAAACGCCGTAAGAGAAATTTCGGAACGTGTTCAGCCGAAAGACATAGTAAACATAGTTATGGGCAACTATCAATCTACCATAGCTTGTTCAGTAGCTAATGGCGGAGTGGAGATTGCCAACGGCACGCCTTTTTTAGTCGAGGGCGGCGTGGGCTATTCCGGTATCATGCCCGAGACTTGCCACCAGGTGTTTGAATCCTATGCCTGGGAGCATTATCTGTACGGCATGTATTCTGCATGGTCAGGAGGAAAACAGTTTATAAACGGAGACTTTTACAACACCGTGATTCCGAATTACTACAATGTTGGACATTACAAGTTTAATGAGTCCCGTGAACCTTTCTTTTTGATGAATTGTAGGATAGCCACCAGGAAAGGGATAAATATAGCAATCAAAACATGTGAAGCTACAGGAGATCATTTAATCCTTGCTGGGCAGCCAGGTGAGGCTATCCCGGAATTAGATTCGCTCAATGCCCAGTATATTGGCTACGTTACGGAAGCTGAAAAAATAGAGCTGATGTCCAGAGCTAAAGGATTGTTCTCTCCATCCATCTACATCGAACCGTTTGGTGGGGTGGCTGTAGAGGCGATGATGTCAGGTTGCCCGGTCATCGCAACCGATTTCGGAGCGTACACCGAGACCATAAAGGAAGGTGTCACCGGCTTTAGGTGTAACACGCTTCGTGAGTTCGTCCACGCAGCCCGTCACATCGATGAAATTAGCCCCCAAGCCTGCCGAGATTTTGCAGTCTCAAATTTTAGCACCGAGGTATGCGGTAAACGGTACGACAAATATTTCGGACGCTTGTCCGATTTGTGGAAAAAGGGATGGGGAGAGCTGGAGTGAACTACCGCGTCCTGAAGGGCGCGGCTTCCCACGTCATTGCCAAAACTTGCATCACTGATATGTGATGTAGTGGTTTTGGTTCTATGGGCGCTACGGGCTGTTCCATCCCTGTGATGAGTATATTCCTGGAAGCATTGTAGTCTCGATCACACGAGAATCCGCAATAAGGGCACTCATGTACTCGTACCGACAGATCTTTCTTTACGATGCTTCCACAAGCAGAACACCTTTGAGTGGTGTTCCTGGGATCTACTTTTATCAACTTTCGACCAGCACTTTGAGCCTTGTACGAAAGCATGGATATGAACTTAGACCAGGATGCATCATGAATGCTGCGATGCATGCCAGTGTTATGGCCTTTCTCTTTCAGGCCTTTGACATCTAGATCTTCAACACAAATGATATCAAAGTTATTGATATAGGTCCGAGATAACTTATGCAGGAAATCATCTCGTTGGCAATTGATTCTTTTATGCAGCTTAGCGATCTTATCCTTGATTGCTTTGCGATTATTTGATCCCATCTTGGCTCTGGCTAGCTTTCTTTGTAGCTTTGCCATTTTATCAGCAGATCGCTCGGCACATCTTGGATTCTCTATCTCATTGCCTTCGGAATCAACCACAAAGGAAGTCAAACCGACATCCAGACCTACCGCTTCCTCGGTTCCTGGTAACGGCTGTGGTTCCTGATCGGCCTGGACTATGGCGAACCATCTCTCGCCTTCTCTCTTGATTATGACGGCTTTGATGCAACCTTCGATCTTTCGATAGATCTTGATCCGCATTTCTCCGATCTTGGAGAGATGCAATAGGCCATGATCTCGATCGATCTTGAACCCGGATTGGTTGTAATTCAGGGTATTATACCAACCATACCCTTTGAAGCGGATATGACCGATCTTCCGACCGTTCTTCTTTGATGCCGAGAGTCCTTTGATGTTAGACCAAAGAGTGTAATTCACCATCTGAAGAACTTTAGAGTAGACAAGATTCAGCTTTGGATTTACGAGCTTCAGAGAAGGAATCATGTTCTGAGAATCATAGGTCTTGAGCTTGATGCCTTTCTCTTTTGCTTCATTCAGGTCTTGGAGAAGCCGATTATAGAGCCATCTACAAGCATCCAAATTCTCCGCTAACTTCCATTGGGCGATCTTATTCGGGAAGATAGGATACTTGTAGCTTATAATCATACTTTCTCCATCTGAGACTCTACATACTGCATCAGAACATCGAGAGATACCTGCCCTGTACTGGAAATGAAGTAGGAATTTGACCAAAATGAGTCTCCCCAAAGGAACTCCTTGGTTTGCGGAAACTCTTGTCGGAGTCTTCTGGCAGTGACGCCCTTGATTACATTCACGACGTTAGATAAGTTGGTTGTAGGTGTCGCTGTGAACAGTATATGGAGATGATCATCGGCGGGTTCCTGTGCTAGTATTTCTATTCCAAGTTCATCCGTCAAACTCCAAATGATCTGCTTTAGCCTCTCGCGAATCGCTTCATCATAGAGTGCTTTCCTCCGGTACTTGATGACTACCACCAAGTGATAGTGAAGTGAGTACACGGAGTGTGCAGACCTTTCGAGCTTGTATTTCATTGGATTTACCAAAACATGTGTATCGCATTATTACCTTAAATAGTTATTGGTAGCCCGAAACAGGAGCAAAGGACTCCGCTTTCATCCCCACCGTGAACGATGGGGACTTCCCGCTCCGTCCTTCGTAATCCTACGAGTTAAACCAGCTATCCTTCTTTCTCGATTGGATCTTCAACTGGCTCCTCAATTGGCGCTGGTTCTAATTTCACTTTTGCAATATTCAGCATCTCCTCCTTACTTTTAAATCCGGCTTTTCGCCAGCTCGGAAAAGGATTATCTATCTGTCTTACATCTGGTTGTTCTTGTGTTCCTTTGTCAACCATAATCTTGCTATCATCTATTTTTGCTAAGGTTGCCAACTCTTTAGCTACCCTTTCTGCATGTTCTGGCATAGCCAGTAAATTTTCGTAATCCACCTTCTGAAATACATGTTTTGGATATCCTCTCATGAAATCCTCCTAAGAATGACGAAAGCCTCATCGTTTCAGATGAGGCATTGCTGCTGAGCAGGTAGACTTACTCAACCTATTACTGGAGTGCGACTTCCGCACTCCGAATAACAATTACTGTGGCTCCGCGACAAAGCGACCGCCGAAACTCGCACCCACAGCCCAGCGAGAGTAACTCGCAAGACGCGCCCGCGACCCGGCATACGCCGCAACATACCAACCGCCGCCGCCGAGCAGTTTTACGTCGCCTAACGTTCCTTGTATGTATAATAATCCAACTACCCCTGCCAAATTGTAATATGCCCAAGAGATAGCATCCAAAGCCATATCCATGACACCATTTGCAGATGTCGGAGAAATGAACTCCAGACGTTGATCAGCACCGTCATCAAAATTTACTGCGACGCCTGGTGTTCCGGGAGCCGCATTATAAGTTATCTGGAGTTTATATCCAGCATTCGGTTGAACGGCGACATAGACATTCTTTAGATGAGGAACCGCTGCCAGTAGTCGATTTGGTTGTGTGGCGTCTTCATCAAAGTATAGCTGTACCGCCGTCGCAGGGATGGCTGCAAGATGCTTGATTAAAACCTTGTGGGTTGTTGAGAATGCAACCCACTTATCAACGGTGGTGGTTACCATAGTACAACAGAGATATGGAGTACCATCATTATCGTAGTCTACATACACCGGATTACCACCAGGCGCGGCAGCATGGATAATGTTAGCAGTCTTTGTAGCCGTCACTACCGATCCATCGAAATTTACTTGGAACGACTGGGTGGATAACCATTGCCACCAGACCCCTGCATCATCTTCTGAGCCGATATTTGAAAGATGTCGCCTACCAGTGGTGCTAACATGTCCGCCTACCGTTATAGGATTCGCAGAACCAGCAATATTGACTTCTTCTTCAACGCCTGCACACAATACTTGAAATTCTGCATCATCCATCATCCTGCAACCAATCTTCCCAAAATCATCAACAAATGCGTTCCAATCTCGCGTGGTTGAAGCTGCCGCCCCGAAGATGGATGCAGTGTTTACCCCGGTTCCGGAAGCCATATATATCGCCTTCCAGACCGGTGCGTAATTTAAGGTATCGAAATCTGTAACGCCTCCCCAAACTATACCATCTATGAAACCGGCTTTTGGTCTATGCTCGATATCCTGGAATGATCTTGGTAGGATATCACCTGTGATTAATCCAGTTAGTTGATGTCCAGCTATTGCTCCAGCGCTTAGGCATATGCAATGGAATTGGACAATTCTACGGCTATTAACAGCATTATAGCCACTTGGAAAAGTTTTGGCTGCCGAGATCACGAAAACTGGTACGTTGCCAGCTATTGGTTGACAACTATATATATAAAAGTTCTTTCCAGCTCGGTTAGCAGCCACTGAATAGTCCGTCCCGGCAATCGTATCCCAGGAAGCTGGAAGGTCAAGATCAAATACCAACGATCCAACTTTTTCGTATCCAATTTCATTTATATTTACCGTTACTCGATTTGGAGTTTTCACAGATCTCATATCGGCGGCATTCACTAACCCTACGCTGCACCACATATTGGATCGTGCATAGTAAGCCGGAGCATAGGCCAAATGAGCCCCTGGGGTAATTATGTGAAGCGCTGTAGTTCCGGCTGCCTCGAAATCTGAGGGTGATGTTAAAGAGTCATGTAAACCGCTCCCATCTGGATCAATGACTGGTAGATTGCCTGGATTACCGATTACGGTAGCTTCTGTGGAGTCATCTACATATCGTTTGGTTGCGGCATCATTATCTTCAATAGGTTGGGCAAGATCCATGAGACGGTTAAAATAGCATGACTGATCTCCATATAACCAGATACGATCTTTCTCGTCGATGATAGTTTGCCAACGCCACTGAAGCATTCTTGAAATTGGACGAATCATGGTTATAATAAAGACCTCCTAATATCTAAGGGTTTGGGAGAAACTACTCCCAATCCAAAAGTCCTCTAAGTTGAGCGGCGTACATGTTGAACCATTTAGTGGTTCTCACGTCATTGAATACAAGGAACTCGTTTATGCTACCTTTGCAATACTGATTTGACACATTCCTCAGACGTGCTCCCAGGTTCCAATATTGGTCATAGGGTGCCGTAGTATAACAAGTACCCGTACCAACTGCAGTAGCTGCTACAATTAGACTTGCACCAGCCGGCTGCAACGGGAATATGTAAAATACGACAGCACCATTTGATTGATTATATGTCATCCCAACCAAATATGTCGCCAAAGCGTTAAATGTAAAGGACGCTGTTCGTGTGTAATTGGTTGTATTCCCCTGGTTTCTGGAAAAGGTTATACCCGTTGTTGAAAATCCAAAATCACAGCCATAGTAATTTCCGCCATCTGAAACTAACCCTCGGCTGATGATCGGAAAATTTCCGAATCCCGTCGCTGGTCTAACCAGGGCACATACAGAAAATGTTAATTTCTGAAGGAGATTATAATACTCCGTGATTCCCAGATAAACGCGACTTGTAGATCCATTAAAAAGTGCAGCCGGACCAAGAATTCCACTAGGCGCATCATATGATATGTAATAATCTGTTCCATCAACGCCAGCTCCTGCAAAGTCTAACGAGTTCGCATTTAAATGATAGCCAAAGGCCAAATTGGCCATGGCTGCCTTTTGTCCTAAGGTCACGTTCGGTACCTCCACGATTCCGGGTAATACCAAAGCACGATATAACCATCCACTGCAGGCGTGGTGCAGGCTGCATCTACATCTACAGTGATGACCGATCCAGTGGCAATTACTGCAGGTGTGAGACCGTTATTTAGGTCCACGAAATTGGCTGCAGCAATCGAAGGATTTGCACCCAGGCTTGTTCCATCGTCGTTTACATCATAGGTCGTGCTATTGGTGGTTCCTTTCGTGTCTACTATTGCGTCTTCCGACAATCCATATATTGGGTAAGGTGTCACCCACTGCTTGGAACAATCGGCTAGTATATTTTGGGAACCCGGCACTACCCAGGTCTCCTTCATGGCCAAGTCGGCTGCATATTTCATTGCAGTGAATCCAGCAGTCAAGCTATGACCTACGATAGTTATCGTAACTACATTTGCCCCATAAACGGCACTAATGACCATTCCAGTCTGCCAGGTTGCATCTTCCATCCAGGTCAAAACTGTACCCTTATTGAAGAGCAAATCGTACAAGTTGGCATTGGCTGCATCGGTGATGGTAAACGAGGTGTCATTTACCCTGGTGGGAGAACCTGGTATGAGAGTCCAGAATCCACTACCAGCTCCTGTAGCACCGGCTGGACCGGTTGGCCCCGTGCTTCCGCCTGGGCCTGTAGGACCCGTGTCTCCTACTCCTGGGCCGGTTGCTCCGGTGAATCCCCTGTAACCAAGGTCACCTTGTGGGCCGGTTGCTCCAGATGCACCTATGGGGCCGGTTGCGCCTGTAGTGCCTGTTCCAGTTGGTCCTGTTGGGCCAGTGGAGCCCTGGGGGCCCGTTGCTCCCGTAACTCCAGCCCCGGTTGCACCCTGAGGACCTGTAGGGCCTGTGCTTCCTTGAGGTCCTGTGGCTCCTGTAGTGCCTGCTCCTGCCGGGCCCGTGGGTCCTGTAGAACCAAGTGGTCCTGTGGCTCCAGTTACCCCGGCACCGGTTACGCCCTGGGGGCCGGTTGAGCCAGTTGCACCCAGGCCTCCTGCCGGGCCGGTCGGACCGGTTGAGCCAGCTCCCTGGGGGCCGGTCGGACCTGTAGCGCCCAGAGGTCCGGTTGCGCCAGTAGTGCCAGCCCCGGTTGCCCCGGTCGCACCTAATGCCCCCGTAGCACCCAGAGCCCCGGTCTCTCCCTGGGGGCCTGTAGCTCCCGTGAATCCCCGGTACCCTAGATCACCCTGGGGGCCGGTCGGACCGGAAGCCCCCGTAGCTCCCGTCACGCCAGCCCCTGTTGGCCCGGTGACACCCTGGGGGCCGGTTAACCCGGTTGCTCCCGAGGACCCTGTTGGCCCTGTAGAACCGACGATTCCTGCAGGTCCGGTAGATCCAGTTGCCCCGGATCCCCCCTGGGGGCCGGTTGCGCCAGTCACGCCAGCTCCCACGGGGCCAGTGGGACCAGTAGCGCCGGCTCCACCCTGGGGGCCCGTGGATCCTGTCGCTCCCGCCCCGGTCGCGCCCTGGGGGCCGGTCGGGCCAGTTTGTCCAGTCGGTCCTGCAGATCCCGTGGTACCAATTGGGCCTGTGGGGCCTACAGCGCCAGTTGCGCCTACTCCGAGGGCTGGCATCCATTTGCCCAAGCCTGCGTTCCATGCAAGAACGTTTTCATCAACTAAACCTGCAATATCAACATCTTTGAGATCATTAAGTTCAATTTCGGCTGGATCAACATCGATTTCGACTATATCTAATCCGAGCGGACCTGCAGAGACGGTAACTTTTGAACTACCTGCTGCGATATTTGCAAATTGGAGGTTAACACCTAACTTGGTGACAAAAAGACCTATCCCGGAAGTACCAACATTGGATGCAGTGTTGGCTTCACCCCCGCCCAGGCCTGGAGCTGCGGCCGCCACCCATTTGGCATGTACGGCATCCCAGGTAAGGACGAAGCTATTTGCTTTTCCGGATACATCGATGGTGTCATGTAAAAAAAGAGGAATTCCGATACCGGAATCTTCCAGGCCGGCTCCATCGGATTGGATGATTGGGATATGACCCGGAGCACCAATTAGAATAGCTTCCGTGGAGTCATCTACATACCTTTTAGTCGCGGCATCATTGGGTTCGATGGGTTGACCTAAGTCCATAATGCGATTAAAGTAGAAGGATTGATCTCCATCTAACCAAATTTTGTCTTTAGTATCAATCAACTCTTGAAAGCGCCATCTGAGCGCTCGGACTGTTGGGCGAATCATACTTTTTACCTCCTATGGTACTCCACCTGGTGGTACTAATCCCCATTGAATCGCGCGTACCGCCCAATCTGTAACTGCTAACCAGCCTGTTAAGATGGCTGTAGTTCCTGCGATTATATATTTGTATTTCCATAAAAACGGAATAATGTCATCCTTTGTCACCAATAAAGGAGTCCAGAATAAGGTATCATGAAGTTTTAGGGTTTTTTCGATACCATCCAGTCTTTTTAATGTTTCCTGGTGAGTTGTGCAATTAGGATGTGCCGTATTTTGCTGTTCAATATCATCAACCCGTGATGAAAGAGCATCTATTCGTTCATTTACGTGCTTTTCCAATTCCTCCATATGATCATCTAATTTACGATTCATGTTCTGTAGCTCAACTACGATAGCACCCAGTACTTGGGGAACGTTCGCTTGTGTAATTTGAGTCGGATCAATATCAAGTGCCATGTTAAACCTCAGATTGCTGGGTTAAATCCCGAGTTAAACTTGGACCTATTAATGGCCCCTCGTATATTGTAGGTGTACTTGCTTATTCCAGAAGGCAGCACCGGGGCACCCAGTACGCAATTACCGTTGAAAAGAATACTGATGTCTGTCTTTTCTGGAGTTGCATCATGAATGTATGCAGCCAGCATGATCACCCCCTGTTGAATGATATTCGGGTTGATGCCATTCATGACGGGAGGAATACCCCAAGGTATATGGAAAAAGCTCAGAGTTTGACCTGCCGCCAGTTTGAATATCTCGGATCTTGGGCCGATCACAGTAAAGGTCGGAGACAAAACACGATATCCGTAAGTGTTGCCACCACTCATATAGGCGATAACCACACGGTTAGAGCTATCCAGTTGAATCTGAGGTAAGGTTCCGCCTATCCCAGCTCCCCCGGCTTCTACCAGGGTTCTTGGTCCAATTACCCCGGCAGTTATCTTTTTTATGTAAAGCGGGTTTACGTGACCTACTAGCCCAATATCATATGCAACTATTGCATCATCGTTCTTATTTACGAGAATCTTGGAATAGTGATTCATATGATCTGCGTCGCCTACGTCTGAATTTATTTGCTGTGGGTCATCGAATCCTCCAGCGGTTTCCCTAAAATACAACAGATTGGTTTTTGAGTAGTCTCCATTCTCTGTATATGCCAAAACATGACGATATCCATTGCTATCGAAATCTAAACACGTCCCATTATAATACAGATCTAATATTGGAGCAGCCGTTACCGTTTCAATTGCTTCAAAAGTTCCATTTGCATTTATGGTACGGAGCACAATATTAGCTCTGTCTGGAAGAGCACCATAACCATCCCCGCACCAACTGACGCACATTCTAGATCCGTCTGTATTAGCTTGGATACAGGGTGCATAATTATGTCTGGTGACATCGAAATTTACGTATCCAAGGGTACCTAAGGCTCCCGTTGATGCAGTTAGCTTTCGATATCGAATATTCCAAACATTTACATTCACCTCTTCCTGCCAAACAAAATGGAGATCTCCATGATTGTCAACGGCAAAGGTAACGTTAGATTGCTCATAAGTATTTCCCGTGTTAAGTGGTGTCCAAGTCCAGTTTAACCCTCCATCAACAGATTTACCACACAATGCACATGCTTTCGCAGATCCGCCATATTCTATACCCATTGATATATAAAATACCCCTTCTGGAGATATGTAGATATGACGACCATGAAGCGGGTATATGGCAAATGGCCCCCATAAGTTAACAACATCGTCACAAATAGCATCAGTTAACACAACCACTTCAGATGATCCGAGTCCGGTAACTACTTTTTTTGATCCATCCCCCTGGCTGTTGATCTGATTTGGATCGTGGCCAAACGTGCCGGCGTCATCGAATTTGTTGAAATACTGATACCAGTCGCCCAGAATGGTTAGAACTCGGAGGGCATTTGTCGAGGTCATCCCATTGAGTTTGGTCCAGAGCTGAGAAGTTCCGATTTCGATATTCTGAGCCTCAGACCATTTACTTACGAGATGTCCACCCTGATCGTAAATGGCGACAGCATTGATTAAAGAAAGGCCTTTCTCCAAAGCGACTACAGGATGGATGTTTATGATCTGGCTGCCAACCAGATCACTTTTATTCCCGATGTAATATGTCTCGTCGATTCTACGAGCACCCAATGGATCGAGCTTGATAGTGCTGATCGATTTAGCAATGGCCATTAAAGCCTCCGAGTGAACCCAAAGTACTCTATGGTCACCGTCTTGGCAGGGGTGGCTGATAGCTCGAATGAGACCTGTACGCTGCCTTCACATCTCCATCCATTGATGTCCACGTTTCGTTCGCCCAGACACTGCAGGTAAGGCATTGCATCGCTGTAAAACCTGGCATAGCCTGCTGTTGGGAAGTTACGCTTCATCTTAACCATAAGCAGGCTCAGGAAAGCTGCGTGATGATCGAAGTAGCTTCCTGCATTAAACCCAAGCTGGATGTGGGTTGCCTTGGGAATATCCACTCCAAAGGTGGTTACGACTATCTTAACCCAGTATGCAGTGACTCCATTTACGGCCACAGTGGCCCAGTCGGCGGGTGGGCTGAAATATATCCTACCATTCTGATAGAATGTCCTTCCAGCGGTTCCGCCATTTGTGTCATCGGTTACTCCCGGAATAGCCTCCCAGGAATCCCCATCCCAATATTTAATGCCGAAAACGTTATCAGTATTATCGACACCACCATCCATGTAGACATCGATGCACCAGAACTTTTCGGCAGCACCGAAGAATACTGCATCATCGTTTGCTGGCACGGCTGGGAGCAGTACGATGTCTCCTGTAGTTAAGCTATTACAGGCGGCTGCGATGTCAGCATAAGTGGCGGCTGCATCCAGTGAGAAGGCATACGGCATGTAGCCCTCGCCCAGGTTTGCACCCAGCACCAGCTCGAAGGTTTCACCATTTTCGGTTGCTGGAAATACCAGGTTAACTGGTGTCGTATTTGCAAGCGAGATGGTTCCTTTGAAGCGAGCTGGATAGGGCTCCGGATCTTCGATTTTGTTGCTTATCTTGATGTTGCTAAAACGTACATCCAGTACGTCAGCCACGGCCGTAGTTCCGGTTACGAGCTGGAAGGCATAATCTACGAAATCCCTAGCAGCATCAGTGAATTGTACATCGTACATGCGAATGCCGTTGACATAAGCCACGACATGGTTTTCAAGTACAGTAAGACGTACTCTTCGAACCAGGTCATCAACTGCACCCGAAAGTAGATGTGCCGATCCAGTTACTCCATCGACGGAAAAAGTTAGGGCAATTGCATGGGTCTCTGCGCCAGAGATGTAAGGCCCGAGCGTGATCCAGTTATCGACGTTGGCATATAGTCTAATGCCACTGGTGAGGTTAACCATGCCCACTCCGGCTACGGCTTGGATGTCGGCCTCGAATGAGGTTTGGACACCGAAGTTTCGACCAAAGGGTAGGATGGCAAGACCAGCAGCCGCAGCTCCAGCATGAGCAAACTTGACGTGGCCTGCCCCGATAGTGATTAAGGTTCCTGCGTCGATTTTAGTTGCCCAAATTGAGTCCAGTGCAGCTCCTCGGAAATTGTCGAAGAGGACTATGCCAGATGGGTGAAATGCGAACTTGTCAAGGCCATTCATTTGGAATCATCCTCCTCTTTTTTCTTTTGTTCGAGTGAAATTGGTACTGGTGCAGGTAATGAAAGGTCTCCTGGAACCTCTCCCTTCTGGGTGATCTTGGGTTTAATCATCTAAATCACTCCAACACGAGCATTACCCTTACCGTTTTTCCAGCTAAATGGACTTGGGAGGGGATGCTTATCCCTATTGGTGGGACCGCATCTAACTATGTAGTCTGCGATATTATCGCCATCGGAATCCAGATACCAGGGGATGAGACCAGCCGTATAACCGTAGAAATTCTCATCTACAACGTTAGCCGATTTTGGATAATCGTGCTCGTCATAAATATCATAGCTGGCATTTTCCATGAAGTTGTTATGGCCTATGTAGTCTCCTTCGATATCAGTCGCTCCGGGTGGGTAAAGATAGACACCAACGAAGTTGTCAATGATATCGTTTTCTTCAACTACCATGCGCTGAGCATCTATGTGACGGCCAACGCCGTACCCGTTATTGCCTAAGCCGCTACCGGTTCCACTACCCCAGCGAGTGATGTAGTTATGGAAGATCCTGCAGCCAACTGAATCGTCACCAATAAAGACCCCGATTCCGGAGATGTTGTAGGTTCCGTCAATGAAGTTATCATGGACCAACCCATAATCAACATCATGGAACCAGATTCCCCAGCAACCAGCACTATTGCCTGTAAGCGAGATGTGGTGAATTGTGTGGCCGTAGCCGGTTGCATAAATGCAGGTATTGTGAAGATCACCAACGGCTGGTGCGGTATCGACTACCTCTAAGAATGAGACCTCAGCATAGCCACAGTTAATAGAGATTGATCTACCCGTAAGAGGTGCAATGCTGGTCTTATTTGGCCCGTCCCTAGCCCGGCCTTGAATCTGAATCCCATCATAACCTGCAGGTACGATTACATTTTCTTGGTAAGTACCTGGGGCTATTTTGATCTTCCAACCGGGGCCGGCAGAATTGATTGCACCCATGATGGTGAGCTTGGGTGACGTGGAGGAAAATCCATCATTGGTGTCAAGGGCTCCTGCAAAGGCTTTATCGACGAATAGGGTTCCTCCAGCATCACGGCTAAGAAAGAGGCTGTCCACATCAGTCTTGATCGAAAGCATTACCATGAGTGGCATTTTTAGCCTCCGAGAACCGCAAGTAATTCGGCGTCTGTCCATTCCCCAGGAGTTGCTACTAGCGAAAATAAGGTGCCTGCATTATCCGTGTAAAGGGAAATTTGGGCAGTATAGACGCCCTCCTGAGGCTGGAATACTTTGCCTTGGCCAGAATCGATGCCGTCCACTACTCCGAGATCACTACCATTAGAGCTTATCTGGTAGTAAATGATACCTGGGCCGTGATTCAGAATCGTAATGGACTTAGCCGGTACGCCAAGCCCACTCTGAGATGAATCTCCGTTCATGATATCGTATTTTTTCAGTCCTGCATCAAAAGCCCCACCAAAGGCCTTGCGGAAGACTGAAAATTGAACATGTCTGTAGATTGGCATGATGCCCCCCTACAGCTCGCCAATGTAGACATTATCCTTGATCTTGTATTTCTCAAGCAAGGCAACAGCGGCGGCCTGATCATTGGTCGCATAGGGGATGCCCCATTTCTCGTGATCTACAAGCGTCATCTTCCTCAGACCGTATCGCATCCTGACCCTAAGATTGGCTGCAACGGGGCTTATCGTGTGGTTATTCACGATCTGCAACTGGAATTTCTGTGTGGCTGGGATGTAGCACCTAATTCCGAAATCATTGGCTCCTGCAGCACCGGACATTCCGTTCGGCATACCGGCTGCATCCATTCTCACGTAGTTCTCCAAATCATCTTTGCTGAAATACAGGAAGCAGCAGTTGAAGGGACCTGCACCGGCAGCCAGGTTCAGAACTACCTGCTGAGAATCTACAGCAAACTCCAAAACGACAGCAACGTAACCTGGGGGCACGGAAATGCCTTGACCACCGAGGATATGGCTGCCCCCAGCGGCGGGTAGAGCTGGGATCTGACGATCTATTTCTTTGATGGTCTCGAATTGCTCCTCAACGGCTGGGCTCAGGAGATCCTGGTGAGTGCTTAGGCCACCTACGATTCCGCGCTCTACAATATTAGAGGCGTCGAGGATTCTGGTTCTGTCGGCATCTGTGAGACGTGGTTCGATCATGGTCAGAGCATTCTCAGGCTTAACACCCCAGCGGTAGAGGTCAAGCAGATTGTAGTTTCGAACTACGACATGCCAGCGGTTTATGATGTTGGCCTCATTGCCGCCTATGCTGCGCTGAGTGATGGTTGCATAGTCCCGAGCCATGGATTTATTGCCAGCACCTTCGAGATAATCCAGACGAACGCTGGTCTGTGCAGCGCTGTAAAGTCGCTGGGCTTCGCCGTTAATGTCAGTGGCGATGGCGGTTTCAATGGGGTTGGCTGCTGGCCGGGAGGAAACTAAGTTCCTTATCTCCAAAAGTCTCTTTCCATAGTTACTGTAGCTTGCAATTTCTGCACCAGCTACGGTAACATTATCGACTTGCACCTCAGGGAGAATCTCCACGGGGCATTGTGCATATCCGGGTTTAACGAACGACATAAGGGTAATATATAAAAATGTGATATAAAAGCGTAGTTTAAAGATGTTATATAATTGCAATAAGGTCATGTGAATAATTCTTTTTCGTACAATATGTTTATTTACTTTAACATCTTAACTAGATATCATGCCTCTTTTAGGAATTATACAGGCCACCCAGACGGGTGGCTCATCGATGAGGGTTACGTTGCCAAAGCCATGGTGCCACTTGAACCATATAGTGCATGGATCTCAAATGCAGATAATGGATCATGGCGTGCTGATTATCTTTCCACCAAAAATCGACAAGGGACTGGATGTTAATAAGTTGATGGAAGATATCAGAAGCACGCTGACATTTCTTAAAAAAGAGGTTTAGTACCAAACGCAGCGCATAGCTGCATCCTTGACTGATCCTGCAGGACAGACTGACGTTTTTGCTACTCCGGGGGTTTTGCAGATCCCGGATGCATTGACCGGGGATGCAGCCGGGCAGGATAAAGCTGCAACCTCGGCGGCTGGGATGCAGAAACCAGGGATGATTTCAACCGAGTTGGCTGGACATGCGGGATTGGTGACTGGACCAGGAACCTCACAGATATTTCTTGAATTTTTAGTTGAGCCGGTCGGGCAGATCATGGGAGTGGTAGTCACTTTGCCAGGGCATTTTCCGGCTGCATTTTTGACTTGTCCGGTGGGACACGGAGCTAAGGTAACTCTGGAGGGAACACCGCATTTTCCGGTAGCTATTTCGATCTGGCCGGTCGGACAGACTTTATTAGCATCCAGGTCCGGCGTCATGCATATCCCGGATGAATTTTTGGACGATCCGGTTGGGCAGACATCAGGGGTGACACATCGATTATCGGACGGATCTAATGTGAATCCAGAAGCGCACTGTTTGGGCGGGACCACGGGGGGCGTTGGAGGTTCGGGGGTGCCAGTTACGCAATATCCTTTCGAATCTCTGTCCATGCCAACAGGACAGTTGAGATCGTAATCGGGAGCACAGCCATACACACCACGGGACTGGCCGGGGGGGCAAGTAGAAACAGCAGGGGGTGGGGTTGGCTTTGAATCGGGTCTACCAGATAGAGACATAACCATAATAGGAATGTACTAGGCAATATAGTTGTCTACAAAAAAAGAGGTTACAAGAGATCCGAGGATCTCCTTAGCTTGAGCAGTTCGGGTCTTGGGCAGGACCATCGTAGTTGACGATGAGTACTCTTTCTGCGAATGCCTCACCAACGATGGCGTCACTCAGGGCGAAGTAGACATCATCAGGATTGAAGTCATCTACTTTAAGAGCAGTGAGCGCGGTCTTAAAGCTCTTCACAGCACGGATATCATCCAGCCAGATGTCACATCCGCCGATATCGACAGTGTACTTCAGGCCAACGGATATGATGGCTATGGCCAAGGATGGATCGGCGAGAGCCACACGGCACTTTCTCCAGACGCCAGCCTGCAGGGCGGGAACATCCAGGGTGCTGATCGGGCTGGCACATTTGGCGGTATCGTCGAGCAGTATCTGGAGGTTGCCGGCAGCGGTTGCAACGCTACACTTTATCCAGAACTCCAGATGGGTAGCCGTCAGAAGACGATTTAGGGTTGTGGTGATTACGTCACAGGCGATGATACCTGCAGCGGCTGCCGCAGTGAATACGAACTTGTTACTGGACGTGCCGACTTTGAAGTCTACGGTGTCGAGGGTGTTAGTACAACCAGCGGCAATGTTAGCAGCGCCATCTTCATCGAAAGCAGCTTCACAGTTATGTACAACAAGCGTCAAATCCGCGATCTGAGACGACATGAGTACGCCCCAGCCATCAGTTACGGCGGGAGTGCCTGCGGTGTACATGTTCCTAATAGGAACGGAGCCTCTCGGGAGTCTTACCCAGTAATCAGAGACACCTTGGATGGTGGATAGTACTACATCACCAATTGGAACTAATACTTGTGGCATTTTTTTCACCTACTGAAGTGTGTACTGGTATCCCCAGAGAGCGATCTCGAATCCCCTGACGCCAGCGGCCCAGGCGGGAATAGATACACCATTGTCTGTGATTTTTACAGATCCGATTTCCTTCATCAGGGTATAGGCCCTAGCGAGTTCAGTGGGACCACCGTAACTTGGGTTGGAGACCAGTCTCTTCTGGGGCATGACGAAGGGATTATCTACCGATTCTACGTTGAAGACCATTGGGAAGCGACTGTTGCCCTTATCAAACTTGAGCTGCCACATATTGGGGTGGGGGATGACACCGCAATGGGTGAATCTGTAGAAGCTCTTCTCAGTTGAGGTCCAGCGCATGTTCTGGAATGGGACTTGAACGTACTGGCCGTCACGCACGAGTTCCATTTCCTGATTCGGCGTAGTGGGCTGATTGTTCTTGCTGTAGATCATTATGCGCTTGATCTGTGGATCGTTGGCATTTTGTCCCATGTTCAGGCTGGACCATTCATCCATGGTAGCAGGAACGGACCTATCAATGGTCTGGGCACCGATCACATCAGCGATCTCAAGATCTCCGAGAATAGCGAGCTGGCGGATCTGATTGGCATTGGCTGCAGCACTGATCTCAGCACTGGAACTGGCCTTCAGAGCATTAAGCATCTGATCCTGTCCCTTGGCGAATGCAATATGGGCTTTAATCTCCATATCGTTAACAATGGCTGCATCGCCGCCATGTGCGAGAGTCGGAAATTCGACCTTGAAATTGAGCGATTCTCCAGGGCCAATCTTTACAGACGTTGAATCTGCGCCGCCGCCCATCAACAGGGCCTTACCCAGATTGATGCACGTTTGTCTATCACGGAACGGGTAAGCGACCTCGGGTGCGCCGTCTCGAAGTGCCGGGCACATATGCTCATTCAGAGAAATGTTTTCGCCGATATCGTTGCCAGCAACCACTGGTGCGACACGTTTGATTGGAACTCTCTGTCCGAAAGCATCCACTGGGCCGATGATTTCGATACCCTCTAGCTCCATCACCATATCTGGTCCCGCTTCGAGTGGTTTTGAATATCTTTCGAGCGCGTGCTCGTATACGTAGCTAGGATCATCACCTATTTGTACACTTGATCCAGGTGTAGTTGCCGTTACGCTGAACGGAAACTTAAAATTGACCACCATTCGGCCATAACCTTGTACCATTTTTTACACCTCGTGTTATTTGGTTACTACCTTAATTATAGCACCATACGAATGTATAGTTTCACCATATAAATACCTTATTACTTATGCATTTATATATACCAACAATAGGTACCTATAAATAGCATAACCACATATTATGTATTATGACACTTGTAGTAGAAATGGATGATTTGGATAAAGAGGATTTCATGATTCGTTGCCGTCGCAATAAAACATCAGCTAGTGCCGTTGTACGCTCATTAATAGTTACCTGGATGCGAGATCACCCAGACACCCAGAAACTACGAATGAAGCCGGCGATAGATTGAGATGATGTTTTGAGTAAAAACACATCTCTTGAAACTAGATCAAAGATGGCAGCCTCTGCAAAAAAACGATGGGAAGATCCAAGTCAACGTGAACAACAATCACAAGCTACTAAGACATATCTATCTAATCCAATAAACAGAAAGGCTCAAGGAGAATCAATTAGAAATGGCCAAAATAACCCGAAAACTAAAGAAAAAATGTCAAAGTCCGCGAAGGCTAGATGGGATACTCCAGAAAAAAGACTTCAAAATATAAATGCTATTAAAAAAGGTCTTGCAAAACCAGAAACCAAATTACTGTTATCAAATATTATGTCAAATGCATGCGGGAAAAATGGTAGAAATTGGCAGGGCGGGATAAGTTTTAAAACTTACTGCCCAAAATTTAACGAAGATCTAAAACGTAGAATAAGAGCATTCTTCAACTATGAATGCGTTACTTGCGGAAAGACGACAGCGGAAAATATTAGACAACTTTGCTGCCATCACATCGAATACAATAAAGATGCTTGCTGTGACGGAACACCAATACAATTCGCAGCACTGTGCATGAAATGCCATGTTAAAACAAACGCAGACCGTCAACGTTGGGAATCAATGCTACATCGCATTATCGACGAAATATATCAAGGAAAATCATATTATACAAAAGATGAATGGGCGGCCCTAAATCAGCCTTGAAATAGCATCCGCCGCCCGGCCTGCAGCCATCTTCGCACTCTTCACATCACCTTTTTCGGCAAAATACAGGGCCACGTTAATGTCATTTATCCTTTGACCACTGGCAATCACCAGTTCCTGAGCCTCTCTAATAGTGGCTGGGAAGAGCTGTCCTCCCCGAAGCAACTTGACTGCCCTCTGCAACTCGATAGCTCCCATTTAGTCTATAGCCCTGCCAGGACCCCTCGTCAATGGTGTAATGCTCACTGAAGCTCTACCAGAAATATTCGCCTGGCCGGAGACTTCAAAGCCGTGTTCCTTCGCGATCTGATTGAAATTCTTGAAAGTTCCAATAGACATTGCACCTAAGATATTAGCTTTATCTTTCACCAGCGCGTCTTTCATGGCCATGACGTTCTGTTGAATACGGGGGATATCCGTGGGGCAAACTTGATAGTCTCTTATAATATCTTCTGAAATCTTGCGCCAAGCAGACTGGGTGCCTCCCTCGGACGCCCAACCTGCAGCTATGCTGGCCAGGCCGGCCATTCCAATTTTGAGGATAGCCTCCCCAAAAGGCTCGCAGAAAACCTTAGAGAA
>Ga0247841_10002880_pt1 | contig 33140 bp, 26 predicted proteins | sample LaCruzMarch2015__2_FD_192410 | JGI IMG/M metagenome (GOLD analysis project Ga0247841, IMG submission 192410) | Freshwater microbial communities from meromictic Lake La Cruz, Castile-La Mancha, Spain - LaCruzMarch2015_18m | ecosystem: Environmental > Aquatic > Freshwater > Lake | place: Spain...
TTTTCATCTCGCAGAAGGGAATCCAGGTATTTCCTGGAATGGAACCTTTTATTCCATTGACTGTGCCTTTCCAATACTTCATGGATGCGGAGGAGAGGATGGAACCATTCAGGGAATGTTTGATCTTGCAGAAATTCCGTACATCGGATGCGACATGGAATCATCCGTCCTTTGTATGAATAAAGGCATAACAAAAGTAATCCTACAAAAAAGTGGGATTCCCCAAGTTCCCTACCAGGTTCTTTTTTATGAAAAATGGACAAAGAACCAAGGTGAGATTTTAGATATTGAGTCATCGTTTCCATACCCCCTCTTTGTTAAACCGTCTCATGGCGGATCAAGTATCGGAACATCCAAAGCACATAATCGTACTGAACTTTTACAAGCCATACATACCGCCTATATTTATGATCGGGAGATACTGATCGAAAAATGTATCGTTGGTCGAGAAATCGAATGTAGTGTTCTGGGAAATTATGAGGTAATTCAAGCTTCCCCCCCAGGAGAAATTATTCCAGAGAGAGAATTTTATGATTATGAAGCAAAATACGTAACAAATGATACAAAACTTATGATTCCGGCTGACCTACCCGAAGACATGGTTCAAAAAATAAAATCATTCGCTTGTAAAACTTTTTCAGAACTCCGGTGTTACGGCATGGCAAGAGTTGACTTTTTTCTTGAAGAGACTACAAACAATTTGTATGTGAATGAGATTAATACGATACCGGGATTCACAGCAATCAGCTTATACCCTAAGTTGTGGGAAGCGGGAGGTTTGCCGTATCGTTCTTTGGTAGATCGTTTAATCGAGTTGGCTTTAGATAGAAAACCAATCCGGAATCGTATGGTTAAAGGAGATTAAATATGGGAACAAAATATTTGTTTATTGTCGGCGGAGTTATGTCTTCTCTTGGAAAAGGAATTCTAACATCCTCGATTGGTAGAATCCTTAAATCAAAAGGATACAAGGTAAATATCATAAAATTCGACCCATATTTGAATGTGGATGCGGGCTTACAAAATCCATACCAGCACGGGGAAGTATTCGTGACTGAAGATGGGGCAGAAACGGATCTTGATCTTGGCCATTACGAAAGGTTTCTGGATGAAAATTTAACCCGTCTTTCCAATGCAACCTCTGGCTCTGTTTATGCTAAACTGATTGAAAAAGAACGAAGGGGTGATTTTCTTGGAGCAACAGTCCAGGTGATTCCCCATCTGACTTATGAGATCAAAAGCAGAATCAACTCCTTGGAAGAGCTTGCGCACCCAGATATCATTATCGGAGAAATCGGGGGAACGATCGGAGACATTGAAGGATTACCCTTTCTCGAAGCAATCCGGGAATTCCAGATTGAACATCCAAAAGGCGATGTTATCTTTATTCACTTGACTTACCTCCCTCATTTGAAATCAACCGATGAGTTGAAAACAAAACCGACCCAGCATAGCGTTGCAGAATTACGGCGGGAGGGAATCCGCCCGGATATTATTGCTTGTCGGTCCGATATACCTGTGAGTCCGGAAATACGGGAGAAAATATCTCTTTTTTGTGATGTGCCCAAGGATAGGGTTTTTGCTGTTCTGGATGCAAAGAACATTTATGAGGTGCCTTTAATGATTGAAGAGGAAGGGATCTGCACTTCATTGATGGAGATCTGGAATTTGGAAAACCACACTTCAAACCTTCTGGATTGGGAAAAAATGGTCAACATTATGAACAATCTGGAAAAAGAAGTCAATATTGCTATCGTTGGAAAATATACAAGTTTAGGAGATGCATACATTTCATTGGTTGAAGCATTAAAACATGCCCAAAACCCAAACAAAGTCAAAGTGAAAATTCATTGGGTTTCTGCTGAAACCATAGAGAATGAGAATCCAGTGAAGATTCTCTCCCCCTTTGATGGCATTCTAATCCCGGGTGGATTTGGGAAACGGGGTATCGAGGGTATGATTCTGGCTTCAAAATATGCCAGGGAAAACCAAGTTCCTTATCTTGGAATTTGTTTAGGCTTACAAATCGCTATCGTAGATTTTGCAAGGAATGTTCTGCACTTAACCCATGCGAATTCTACAGAATTTGATCCGGGAACCCCATATCCAGTCATCGATTTGATGCCCGAACAACGAATGTTGAAGGATAAAGGCGCCACCATGAGATTGGGTGCTATATCTTGTAAGATTTCCCGAAATTCAATAGCTTTTAAAGTGTATCAAGAAGAGATGATTACAGAACGGCACCGGCATCGGTATGAATTTAATAATGCCTACAAAGCTAGGTTTGAAAATGCCCAAGTTGTTTTCTCAGGTTTGTATTTGGAAAAAAATCTTGTAGAAATCGTTGAACTTCCCTTACACCCTTTCTTTATTGCCTGTCAGTATCATCCTGAACTCATATCCAGACCTACAAGACCAGAACCTGTTTTTTCTGCTTTCATTGCTGCTGCCGTCATACGAAAAGAATTAACTGGATAAAGAGATGGAAGATGCTTGGATTCGGATCCGAGGAGCCAGGGTACACAATCTAAAAAACATTAGCCTTGATATTCCACGGAATAAACTAGTGGTAATTACGGGACTTTCCGGGTCTGGGAAATCATCCTTGGCTTTTGATACAATTTATTCTGAAGGACAAAGACGGTATTTAGAATCTCTTTCCGCTTATGTCCGTCAGTTTATCGGCGAGATGAGGAAGCCTGATGTAGATAGTATAGATGGACTTTCTCCAACCATTGCGATCACACAGCATTCCGGTTCCCGAAATCCTCGATCTACTGTTGGCACCATGACAGAGATATATGATTATCTACGACTATTGTATGCCAGGATTGGAATTCCCCATTGCCCAAACTGTGGAAAAGAGATTCGAAGACAAAGCGTTGACCAAATTATGGACATTATCCTGAATCAATGTTCTGGAAAACTAATTCAGATTCTTTCACCGGTTGTCCGTGAAAAAAAAGGAGAATATAAGAACCTGTTTGAAGAGTTCCGTCGAAAGGGTTTTGTAAGAGTTGTTATCAATGATGTCGTGTATGATTTAGATGAACCGATTGATTTAAAGAAAACAGAAAAACATTCCATTTCCCTTTTAGTGGATCGATTACAAGTCTCCCTTTCAGATCGATCCAGAATGGTAGATTCAATTGAACAAGCAATTAAAATGAGTAATGGTCTCCTTGAGATTCTTGTGCAGAATGAAAACAAGGAGTGGGACAAACAAATTTATTCAGAAACATTTGCTTGTTCAGATTGTAACGTCAATATCCCAGAAATCGAACCTCGTGTTTTTTCATTCAACAGTCCCTTTGGTGCTTGTCCTACCTGCAGTGGTCTTGGAGTTATCAATGAAGTAAGTCCTGATCTGATTATACCAAATACTTCCCTTTCTATTTTTGATGGAGCTATCCTGGTTCCTGGGTTTCGAAACCTGCAAGACAGCTATACTTTGCAATGGATTGAAAAAGTTCTTAAGCGATACGAAGAGTCTGTTAACACGCCTTTCAATAAACTTAAAAAAACAACCCAGGAAATTATTCTTTGGGGAGATGATCGGTTTGAAGGAGTTATCCCGATTGTCCAAAGAAGATATAAAGAAACTGATTCCGAAATGATGCGGTATGAGTATGAAAAGCTCATGGTAAAAAATGTATGTCCCTCTTGTCACGGAAGCCGATTAAAACCAGAATCCCTATCGGTTACCATTGGAAACAAGAACATACACGAAATGACAAGTATGTCCCTGCGGATTTTAACTCTTTATTTTCGAGAGCTTCCACTTAATCCCACTGAGAAAATTATTGGGGAAAGAGTTATCAAGGAAATTCTGGGAAGATTACAATTCATTATTGATGTTGGATTGGAATACTTATCCCTTTCAAGAGATTCTGCCTCTCTTTCGGGTGGAGAAGCCCAACGTTTACGGCTAGCATCCCAAGTTGGATCCGGTCTTGTTGGAGTTTTGTATGTATTAGATGAACCCAGTATAGGACTACACCCAAAGGATAATGAGAAATTATTGACAACTTTATGTCATCTTCGCGATTTAGGGAATTCTGTTATCGTGGTTGAGCATGACGAAGAGACGATTCGCACAGCTGATTTTATTGTAGATGTAGGTCCTGAAGCAGGGAAAGCAGGAGGAGAAATCGTTGCCATCGGAACCCTGGCCGATATTCTCAATAGCGAAAAATCCCTTACAGCCAAGTTTTTAAATGGGATTGATTTTATTCGAACTCCAGATAAAAGACGCAAAGGATCTGGGAATAAACTACGGATTATTGGTGCTACAGAGCATAACCTTCAAAATATTGATGTATCATTTCCTATTGGCACCTTGATTTGTATTACTGGAGTATCCGGTTCTGGAAAAAGTACATTAATACATGATGTTTTATATAAAGCCCTCGCACAAAAGATCAACAGGTCAAATGTCCAACCTGGAACCTACAAGAAACTAGAAGGCATCGAGAATATTACACGAGTTATCATTGTTGACCAAAGCCCGATCGGTCGAACGCCTCGATCCAACCCAGCCACATATATTGGCCTCTGGACTGAAATACGGGAAATATTTGCCTCTCTGCCGGAATCAAAAATGCGTGGGTACATCCAAGGCCGATTTAGTTTTAATGTCAAGGGGGGGCGCTGCGAAACTTGTCAGGGAGATGGTGTAAAAAAAGTTGAAATGCAGTTTCTTCCGGATGTTTATGTTCCCTGTGAGGTTTGTGAAGGAAAGCGTTTTAATCGGGAAACACTTGAAATTCATTATCGAACTCATTCTATTTTCGATATTCTGGAAATGACGGTACTCGAAGCATTGGATTTATTCGCTAAATTCCCGGTTGCTGGAAGAAAACTACAGCTTTTAGTGGATGTGGGACTCGGATATTTAAAGTTAGGCCAATCATCTGTGACTTTATCTGGTGGGGAAGCACAAAGAATTAAGTTGGCCCTGGAACTTTCAAAACGACTTGACGGAAAAACACTTTATATTCTTGATGAACCAACTACAGGCCTCCATTTTGCAGATATTAAAAAACTAATGGATGTTTTGAATCGATTGGTAGAATCAAACAATACTGTGATTGTCATTGAACACAACTTGGATGTAATAAAATGCAGTGATTATATTATTGATTTGGGTCCCGGAGGGGGAGAGTTTGGCGGTAAAGTGATCGCAACCGGATGCCCCGAACAAATAATAAAAAATAAAAACAGCTTTACTGGTCAATACTTAAAGCGAGTGTTGCATGGACTTTGATGTTTACGTTATCAGACAGAAAAATAATTCACAAGAGATTCGAGAAGAATCAAGCCTTTTGGCATACAATTTGGGCAAAGATATTCTGGTGGCACTTGCTGTATATAATCCAACCAACGCTGGAATCGATCAAATGGATGTTGAAAATTATTGGTTAAATCGAAAACACATTTTTGGAAAAAAAAACCTGAATCATTTGATCTTGACAAACGAGATTATTAAACTACTTCAAAATACCAATCCCTCTTTTTCGTTTATACAAGCCTTTATTTCGGAAAAGAAATTCCTGACAATTGGATTAATCGGAAATTTTCAAGTTGTTTTATGGCAAAACAAAAAATGGCATTCCTTGTTTGACTCACAAAATGAAAAAAAGATTCAATTAACAAGAAACAAGATAAAATGTGGTGATTTGTTGTTTGTTTCCCATAAATCATTTCATCCAGATGGTCAATTACTCACCAAAATAAATGAATTCGTTCTTCTGAATCAGTCATCGAGAATAATTTGTGAAGAACTTATTAATAGAATTCCAGCCGAACCATCTGCAGAAGAAACTTTTCTTGGAATCATACAAATTAAATAGAAAAAAAATTAGTGCCTCTTGGGCGTTCGAAACGACTCATTTTTTAGGGTTACTGTGGCATGATCTTTTGAAGAGTCCCAGCTATCGACATGAGGATGATTTTTTAAGTGTTTTTTTACTTCTTCCCTCAAAATGCCCCCACCAACTCCATGAAGAATATATACCTGGCTCAGTCTGGCAAGGTAGGCATCGTCTAAAAACTTATCAATCAAGGGGATAGCTTCTTCCACGCGCAAGCCATGAACATCAATTTTTTGGTCAACAAGGCGATTCTTTATTGCAAAGTCTAAGGTAACCTCAGTTTCGACTGCTTCGGCTTCTATTTTTCGAACATCAGTATAGGATAGCGTTTGACGTATCCCATTGCGATATTGGACCTCCATTGTTTGTGGTTCGGGGTTCAATTTAATTATGATGCCTTCCTGTTTCATTTGTGGAATAAAAACAGTATCAAAACATTTCAAATCGGAGGTATCACAATACTTCATTTTTGGTGTTGGGAGCTCTAGCTCAACTTCTTTGATTTTATCTTCAAACTCCTGGTTGATTTCTTCCACTTGTTTCTTTATTAATTCTTTCTGGTGGCCAGAGATCTCCCCACGGTTAATTTCTGCGAGTAAATTACGTAGATCGGAAAGTATTTTGTTCATTTCTCTTGTAAATTTTCCTGTTAAGTTTTCTTTAATTTTTAAATTCTTTTCTTTTATTGCTTCCAGGTCTCTTTCGTGCATGGATTGTCTTTCTTCCATCTGAACTCGAATATCCTCTGAAACAGAAAGGTTTGTTTCTATCTCTTCTGTTTTTTTCTCCAATCCTTCGATAAGCTTTTTCGAATCGATATCTGATCGTGATAAATATCTTTCCGCCGTTTCAATGATTTCCTCATTTAATCCGAGGAATTTTGAGATATGAAAAGCATGGCTCTGCCCTGGCACGCCTATCATTAGTTTATAGGTAGGTTGAAGTGTTTCCAAATCAAAACCCACACAGGCATTTTCTGCATTTGGGAACCGATACGCAAAAGACTTGATCAGGCTTAAGTGTGTAGAAACCATTAATGGAATTTCATTTCGGTGAAGCAGAGAAATAATTGACATACCTAGAGCCGCCCCTTCATCCGGGTCCGTACCTGCTCCTAATTCATCCAGCAAAACTAGCGTTTGATTCGAAGCAAACTGTAAAATATGTACTATCGTAGAAAGATGGGCAGAAAAACTACTTAAGTTTTGCTCAATGCTTTGCTCTTCGCCAATATCAGCCAACAAATCACTAAACATCCCGATTTCTGAATTTGAATCTGCTGGGATATGTATTCCACAATAGGTCATAAGCACAAATAATCCAGCTGTTTTTAATGTTACAGTTTTACCACCAGTATTGGGTCCGGTAATTATAAGTGTGTTAAATCGATTCCCGATTTCAAATGATATCGGTATAACTTTTTCATTGCTTATCAAGGGATGCCTTGCTCCTGTCACTTTTATAGCTGGTTTGTCTATGAGGATTGGCTCTGAAGCTTTCCAACTTAACGATAGTTCTGCTTTTGCAAATATTACATCCAACATCACTTCTGCATCCAGTGAAGAAAGAATATCCCTGGCTCTTCCATTGACCAGTTCTGTAAGTTCCAGGAGGATTTTTTCAATTTCTCGTTTTTGCTTTGAGAGTAAGATTTTATAGTCATTGTTTAATGGTGTTATTGCCAAAGGTTCTACAAAAAGAGTTTCGCCAGAAACAGATTGATCATGAACAATACAAGGAAAATGGGTTTTATGCTCTGCTTTTAAAGGTATCACATAACGCATTGAGCGAATGGTAACAATAGACTCTTGGAACATTTTCCCATAATTACCCGAATTAAGTATCTCGGTTAGTTTTTCATAAATTCGAGATCGAACTTCTTGAATGTTACGGTTAATAGCAGCCAATTCTGCTGTTGCGTTTGGTTTTAGCTCCCCGCTAGGTTCAATTTTCTGAAAAATAGCATTTTCCAACTCTTGAAAATTATTGATTTGAGAGGCATATTTCCATATAGAGGGAAGAGATTCTTTTTGCCCTCGTATTGATTCTTTTATTTGATTCAAATTGTGCAAATGATTGGCGATCTCGAATAAATCTTCGCCCTGCAGTACAGAGTGAATCACTGCCATCTCAACATGACGAATTAATGGATGCGTGTCCAGGAATCGTAGATTTCCGCAAGAATTTAAAAACTGTTTTGCTTGTGAAGTCTCCGATAATAAAGAAAGAATTGCTGTCTGGTCACATTGGGGTGTTAATTTTATACATAGTTCTTTTCCAGTTTTTGTTTGAGCAAATCCTGATAAAAGGTCTAGAATTTTATCGAATTCTAGCACCTTTACACTGTTTTCATCCATTCCTTCACTGCGCCTTGATAAGATTTTCTTATATTATAAAGAAATTGATTAATGCAAGCAAATTCAAAAAGATCTATTTTCGAATCATAACTTGAAAGGTTTTTTCTAATACAAGAACAATTGAATCAACTTCTTCCTGAATTTTTTCTTTGGATATGTTCTGCCCAAAATTAAAAATCAACCGAATTGCGATACTTTTTAAATCATTCCCGATGTTTGGTCCAGCATAAACATCGAAGACCAGTGTATCTATTAATGCTTGACTCGTCGAATCTTTAATTTTTTCCAAAATATCGCCAATTCGAACTGATTTTAGAACCGTAAAAGCGATATCTCTTGTTACATTCTGAGCAAGTGAAATTGACTCTAGTTTTATCCCCTTGTTTAAAAATTTTTGGATTTTTGCCATTTGAATAAAACCAAAATAGACAGGACAATCAATTTCAAAATAGGACAAAATATTAGGCAACACAATACCTAGACTACCAATTCTATAGTCTCCAATAAAAAAATCTACAGATTCATTGCTTTCAAAAAGATTTATCTGCATTGTTTTATTTTCCGTAAAGGGTATTTTAAACTTTTGCAAGATCGCCTCAAAGACACCTTTCGCATAGTAAAAATCAACATTTCTAAGTTTTTCATACCAAGTTTCTGGATCTGTTGGTCCAGAAAAAGCAATATTTAAGTACTCTTCTTCGCCTTCGAAATAATGCTTGCCAAATTCAAACATTTTGATTTCGTGATGTTTTCTGACTAAATTTCTTTTAATGACACTCAGGAATTGAATGATTTTATTTGGAGAAAGATAGGACAAGCCTGCTTTCATTGGATTTAAAATTCGAACGAACCCCTCTAGATCGGGTTTGTAAAAAAGGTTAACCTCTTCATCCGATACTATTGAATCAGTGATAATTTCGTGAAACCCCATACCGACAAGGTAATTTCCAATATTCATGCTGTTCTTAATTCTCTCATTCTCAGGAGCATGCTTAATTTTATAATTTGGTGTTTTTGGTATGATTTTGTCATATCCCACAAATCGTAGTACTTCTTCAATGATATCAACCTTTTCTTTCAGGTCTGTATCGCGAAATGAAGGAACTTTAATAGCAATATTGTCTAGACCTTTTATATCAAAGGGGATTTCAAGATTATTCAATATATGGGTAACGCTATATTTACTGATTTCCAAACCGGTTATATCCATAAAATCTTTTGGTGTTACAATAATTTCCCGTGGTTTATAATTAATAGACCCTTCTTGAACCGTTTCGCCTGAAACAGAGGCTCCACAGAGACTTGAAATTAAATTACCAGCATTCATTAATACTTCACGAACCTGGTTCTGTTCTACCCCTTTTCCAAATCGGGAGGAAGCATCGGTTACTAGATTGAGTCGATTCGAAGTCTGGCTAATCTTAATGGGTGCAAAATAAGCAGATTCGATAAAAATATTCACAGTTTGTTCTTGGATTTCTGTATCCTTCCCCCCTATGATGCCTGCGAGAGCAACAGGATGAATTTCATCCGCTATGATTAAATCTTCTTCATTCAGGGCGTACAGCTTTCCATCAATTGCTTCTATGGATTCACCGATTTTAGCATGGCGAACCAAGATCCGCTTACCAATAATTTTATCCAGGTCAAATGCATGAAGCGGTTGGCCAAAATAAAACATCAATAGGTTTGCTATATCAACAACATTGTTGATGGGCTTTGTATAAAAAGCAAACAAACGCTTCCGAATTTCATAAGAAGAGTCTGTTATTGTTACTTTCTCTAAAATGATACCCGTATAATAAGGACATGACTCTCTATTGGTGATTTCTATATGTTTAAAATCGCTCCGAGCAATTGACCTCTTTAATGTGCGTTCACTAAAAGCTGGATACAACCAGTGTATATCTCTCCGGATTGAAATAGGAAGTGGATATTCATAGGCACAAGTTATTTCTCGAAGTAATCCTAAAAAAGAATAACAATCAGGCCGGTTAAAAGGTATCCTAATATTCAACAAAGGTTCAGAAAGCCAGAATAGTTCATAGAAATTCTTACCAACCGGCGTATCGCTTGGAAGTCTCATTAATCCATCTTTTTCAGTTGTAGAAAGAATCTCAGCTTCCAACTCCAACTCTTTGTAGGAGAGAAGCATTCCAAAAGAAGTAACGGTTCCAAATTGCTTTTCCGTCAGAAAATTCCCCAGTATCTCGGAACAGGGTTTTGCGTGAACGTAAATTTCACCAATCTTAACCTTTTCCCATGATGTAACCACAATCCATGATTCTCGATGATCTGTAATGGTTACTTTAAACAGAGCTTCATCCGAAAGAATCTTTTCAATTTGTGTAACTTGTACTGTTTGAATATCTTTCTGGATCGCAGGAATGACTTCTTCTACTTCGAAACCAATTTGAACCAGCTTTTCAACAAGATCGGAAACTGGAGGACATTGTGATTTGAGGATTTCTTTTAAAAAAGCATACGATAGTATCATGATATTTAAAATTGATCCAAGAAGCTTATATTATTATCAAAAAACATTCGAATATCATCGATCCCATACTTTATCATTGCCAACCTCTCTACTCCCCATCCAAATGCAAAGCCTCTGTACTTGTTAGGATCCAAATTAACATTTCGTAGTACTTGAGGATGGACCATACCAGATCCACCAAGCTCTATCCATCCTGAATTTTGACAAACATTACACCCCTTTGCATTACAGAAGGGACAGCTGACTAATGTCTCCGCTCCAGGTTCTACAAAAGGGAAATAGGATGGATTAAAACGGATCTTGAGCTCTTTTCCAAATAATCCAAACATCATCTCTGATAAAATTCCACTCAAATCGCTTAAACTAATATTCTCATCAATCACTAGCCCTTCCATTTGATGAAAAACTGGTGAATGAGAGGCATCTGAGGCATCTTTTCGATAACACCTACCCCCTATTGTAACGATACGTAATGGAGGTGGCATATGCTCCATAGCTCGAATTTGTACAGGGGAAGTGTGCGGACGAAGCGATGTTGTCTCATTTATGTAAAACGTATCCCACATTTTACGGGAAGGGTGCCATTTCGGTATATTCAATGCTTCAAAATTGTGATAGTCATCTTCGATTTCAAAACCATCAATCACAGTAAAATTAAAACTGCGAAATAAGTTATACAACTCCTCAATAATTAAAGTTAGGGGATGTTTGTGCCCGATTAAGAAAGGCTTACCAGGGAGCGAGTAGTCAAATGTATTAAGATCGATCGGTGGTTCTATTGTTTTTGTATAATGGACTGTTAATGCTGTTAAATATTCACTGATACGATTTTTAAATTGATTAATCTCTTCTCCAGAAACTCTTTTGTCCTCATCACTTAAATCCTTCAATTCTTGAAACAAATCACGGATTTTACCCTTCCTGCCTAGGTAGATTACTTTTAAGTTTTCGATCTCATCAATTGATTTAACTAATTTCGTTAAATTAAGAAACTCTTCTTCCCCATGCTGGATCGTCTCAATAATATTCAAAGTTCTTCCTTTCCTATTAGCTAGTTTTTTTTACCGGTGCTACTTTCGAAACTTGATCTGGATGTTTTAAATATCCAAGATTGGAGACCAATCTTCTAATCCTAATCGATTGGCATTTGGGGCATTTGACACGATCACGATCATTCAAGGTAGAAAACAATTCGAATTCACTATTACAATCACAGCACTCATATTCGTAAATAGGCATAAAAAAATCTCCTTCGAACCTTTATCTAAAGTATTATACCAAAATATTCTCTATTTTGATTTTACCCAAATCAAGAAGAGCAAAAAGATCAACCGATTTAAATTCTGGGGATTGGCTATTTTTGTTTGTATTCCCCTTTCTGGTACAGGTGCCTGGACTGGTTGCCTGGAAGCAAACATTTAGAAGTTGTGGCTTCTGGACGCTTCACTAGCAATCCCTATCGGAAACCTAATCGCTGGGTTCCTTGTTTTGCTCATTAGTTTCGGATCGATATCTTTGTTCAAGATAATACGATAGTTTTTACATCGTTATCGTATTGCCCCCAGATTGGATTAGGTCATTTTTATTGAGTGGCACTTTGTCGCCTTCCTTGTATAGCTTTCCGTTGATATAGGTAGGCGTATTACCGACAATCACATATGATCCCCCCGGGACTTTACTGCTATAAATCGTACCCGTTGTCCCTGTAATTTCTGTTACCGTATTTTCAGGATATCCCCAGTCTTTTCCATTGACATTCGACCAGGTTCCAGCAATTGGCTGGTATGTTACAGGCTTTGCGGGCGGAGGGGGGGGAGGAGGAGGTGGAGGGCTTGTTGTTGCATTTTGTTTGTCTTTATTCTTTATATATAACAATACAAACAACAAAAAAACAAGAATCATCACAACATAAGCAATAACATTTTGCAACATTTTATCAGTAGCTGGATTTGATAGAACCGATCCAGTTAAACCAGAAGCTCCACCACCAGTTGAGCCTCCTCCCCCTCCACCACTCATGCCACCTGTTGCATATACATTATTGATAAAAAAATTATTAACTAACCAATAGAAAGATATACCCAAAGAAAAAAACTTATTTTTCTTCATTCTTGCCCTCCCCATATCTCTAATAAACTCAATTTAGAATTTATTTCTTATCTTGTCAATCGTTTAAACCTTAAATTCATTTTTTTAGTGTATATTATTTACTCAATTGAGCTAAAAAACATAAATTAGAGAAAATTATTAATCCTTGAAAGATTGATTAGGCGAAGAGATTGGTTTAAGCATTTCTGTATTTCAATCTTTATGGACATGGAAATTTTACTGGTTTTGAAATAAAATAGCTAAGAAATGGACCTCTTGCCAGTAAAAGTTCAAAAGAGTAATTAAAGACCTTTCTTTTCTTCACTTTCCAAGAATAAAATAGATGAAATACTTTAGAATCTTTCAACTAATGATCTATTTGGTTGAACGTTTTTATCTTACTACTACAATGGAAGAAATGAAAATGATAAAAATTTGTGAAGATGTTGGATTTTGCGGAGGTGTTCGAAGCGCGATCTGGACATCGGTTTTGAGTGTTGAGAAAGGGAAGGATGTCGTAATTTTTGGAAACCTGATTCATAATGAGAGAGTTCTTGAGGAACTTGCCATAAACCATGTCACAATTGAGAATTCTATTGAAAACATTTCCTCAAATACCCGTGTTATTATTCCAGCCCATGGGATAACAAAACATAGCTTGAAGCTCTTACAAGAGAAATCAAGTGATTTGATCGACATGACATGCCCTATGGTCATAAAGCTTCGAAAATACCTTGTTCTTCTCACCCAAAAAAAATATACAGTTATTCTCCTTGGTAAAAAAGATCACCCTGAAATCGTTGGTGTTGTAAGTTTTGCCGATGCTAACAAAATCATTATTGTTGAAAATAAAGAAGAATTAATTTCTTATCATCTTCTTCCTGGGAAATACGCCATTTTGTCGCAAACTACAGCCAATAGTAAAGTTTTTAATGAGATTGTCGGGTATCTTCGACAAATCCCAGAAATTGAAGTGGAAGTACACAATACATTATGCCCCACAGTTTGTTATCGGCAAAACTTTGCCACCACACTGCCCCTTGAGTCAGATATGGTCTTCGTTATTGGTGATTCCCGCAGCTCAAACACATTGAGCCTGTATGAAATCAGCAAAAAAAATAATCCAGAGACATATTTAATCGAGAGCAGTTGTCCTTACAAGCTGGATCCGAATGTGATTGATCGAATCAAACAATCTCAACAAATCGGGATTTTAGCAGGTACATCCTCCCCCTCGTATACAATTGATGAAGTGAAAGAATATGTTCAGCTAAAAATAGATCCCAAAAAGACTTTTAAGCCTGTCATTGTGTTATTTGGCCCTACGGCTGTTGGTAAAACCGATACAGCAGAAAGCCTGGCCGAAAAACTACACGGAGAGATTATTAACTGTGATTCAATGCAAATCTATAAATTAATGAACATCGGAACAGCAAAACCAGACATGGTAAAAACAAAAGTTCCCTACCATTTGGTAGATATTGCATTTCCTGACCACCACTTTTCTGCAGCCAAATATAGAAAGTTGGTCGATGAAAAAATTGGGGAAATATTGACCAGAAACAATGTTCCCATCATATGCGGTGGAAGTTATTTATACCTTGAAAGTTTGATTGATGGACTTTTTGAAATGGAACCATCGAATCGGATACAGGAAGTTAGAGAGAATTTAGTAGAAAAAATCAAAACAGAAGGTTTAGTTTCCTTGTTTGATGAATTAAAAAAAGTAGATCCTCTGGCTAGTTCGCATATTAACCCGAATGACCAAAAAAGGATTGTGAGAGCCTTGGAAGTTTTCCATACAACCGGAGAACCAATCAGCAAACTTCAGATTGAAAAAACGATTCCTCTGCCTTATTTCTTTATCAAAATTGGTTTGGTACGCCCTATGCATCTTCTGTATGAAAGGATCAACGCAAGAGTCGAAAGAATGGTTCAAGACGGAGTACTGCCAGAAGTTCAAACTTTGGTGGATTTAGGATATCAGAAAGATATTGAGTACATAAAAGCCCATGGATATAGAGAGCTAATCCAAGCATTACAAAAAACCATAACACTCCCAGAAGCTCTTGAAACAATGAAACTCAATACCAGGCATTATGCAAAAAGGCAGATGAGTTGGCTAAGGGGACGGTCTGATTTCCATCTTTTGAATCTGGATGCTGGCAATCCAGACGAAATCATAATTTCTATCCAATCCATCCTTCAAAAAATTAAAGAAAATCTTTCCGTTTAAGTATTAATTATTTAGAGGTTAATTTTGTATTCTTCGCTGATACACCATCGATCTTGTTCAGATTTTGCTCCAAAGTATTAATATCATGATCATTTCCAGTCAGTTGTAGAATGATTAATCCTTCTTCAGAACACACGTTTCCTGCTTCATGAAGCCCTAGTCTTGTATTGATGATACAGCCAGACTCAGTTAAAACACTTTGAAGAATTGTTGAATTTTTTGTCCGATTGTCAACAAGTAATGTCATCACGTTGTATACTGCCATTCGATCCTCCTAAAAATTTAGTTAAGGTATCTTAATCAAACTCGATACAAAGTCAAGGAACCATACTAATTATCCTTTAAGTGTATTGCATGTCTGTTTCTTTCTGTTTATGATTTAGATATGTTAAGGGAGTATCCAATTAAAAGATTTGATATAAATAAGTGGGTTGAAAAAGTTGATGTTGTTGCTGAAGAAGCAGAGTTTACTTTGTTTGTTAACGGTGAAGAGTTTGCCTCTTTCCTTTGTACACCTGCTGATCAAATCAATCTAGGTCTTGGATATCTTGTTTCGGAAGGCATTATACAAAAACAAACTGATGTTTTATTGATCAATTTCCAAGAAATGGAACACTACGTAGACATAAGACTAGAGCCTTCTATAAAAGTTATTAATAAGAACGAAGTAAAAAAAGTATTGACCAGTGGTTGTGGTAAAGGAAGTATTTTTCTTAAATCACTGAGGGAAATTAATCTATTATCTTCTTCGCCTGTATTGGAAATTCATTCCAGTTTTATTTATTCACTGATGCAGAAGTTTCAAAAGATGTCAGAATTATTTCTCCAAACTGGTGGTGTTCATAGTGTCGGGCTTTGTACACCTGCTGAAATACTATTTCACAAAGAGGATATTGGTAGACACAACGCTGTTGATAAGATTTTAGGAGAATGCTTATCGCAAAATTTAGTTACATCCGATAAAATATTATTATTAAGCGGTCGAATGGCTACTGAAATCGTTCAAAAAGCGGGAAGAGCAGGAATTCAGATCCTGTTGTCTAAATCTGCACCTACATCGATGGCGATAGATATGGCAAACAAAATAGGGATGACTCTGGTTGGATTTGTTCGAGGGGAGAGAATGAATGTTTACTCACATCCTAAACGGATTATCTCATCATAGTCTTCCATTGTGTTGATATTAACAAAAGACTGATAATCTGGATCAAAATTAGCAATTATCTTTTTTGTCAGTATCCTGGTATTTAACAATCCATAGCTATTGGATATTTTTAAATTATTCTGCCGTATCATTTTTAAAAATACTGCTTGGCATGATTTTGCATATATAGCAAACAACGGTTCATACCCTTTTTCTGTCTGGGGAATTAGAGCATCGCTACGTAAACACTCTTTTTCCATAGCGATCATAAGCTCAGGTTTAAAAAATGGCAGGTCAACAGCGAGAATAAAAATATAGGGTTCATCGGAATAAAAAAGTCCACTGTAAATTCCTCCGATGGGTCCTTTGTCTGGGTAAACATCCTGGAAAATTGATACATTCTGGAGTAAAACATTCGGAAGTGACTGTTGGATTCTCTTTTGGTTGGCCCCATTGGTAATAATATGGACAGTAAAATTTGACTTAATTAGCTTTTCTGTCATCCATTGAATGAGAGGTTTTCCTTGAAAGGGTAGAAATATTTTATCACACCCCATCCTTTTACTTTTACCCCCAGCTAATAAAACGACTCTCATTTGGTTGTGCCTTCCAAATTGAAAACCCCCTTGCTTCTTTAATAGTTTGCAAGGGGGTTTTCAATCAATGAATTCTTAGGTCGTCTTTTTTGCGCCTTTTAAATAAACAAACCAATACATAAAACCAACAAAGAAAGCACCTCCGACTATGTTTCCAAGGGTAACAGGTAACATATTCTTCATCAGCAAACCATTCAGATTTAAATTTGCCATTTTTTCGGCTGAAAAAATATCAGGAACAAGTTTGCCAACAAATTGGGGGGCATTAACTAAAAACATTCCAAGAGGAATAAAGAACATATTAGCCACACTATGCTCAAAACCTAACGCAACAAAAGTCATGATGGGAAAGAATATCGCAAATACTTTTCCAATGATATCTTTTGATCCAGCTGCCATCCAAACTGCCATACAAACGATCCAATTGCAGAAAATACCTCTTGTAAAACCTTCCAAAAAGGATAAATTTACTTTCATGACAGCTGTTTTAACTGCGTTAAGCCCTAAAACATGTAGAGTATCGGTTGCTTCGAGTCCAACTGTTTTCCATAGACCAGTCTGGTAGTATAGCCAGGCAACAAAAAGAGCACCTGCAAAATTTGCTAAAAATACAATAATCCAGTTCCGTATCAGTTTTCCCCATTTTACTTCACCAGAAAGAGTAGATAAAACAATCAGATTATTTCCAGTGAAAAGTTCAGCTCCACCAATAACTACCATCATTAGTCCAACGCTAAATACAGCTCCGCCAATAATCTTGGACAGGCCAGTACCAACAAACTTAGCACTTTCAAAACTTGCCAAAATAGCAATAAGTCCACCGAAAGCTATAAAAGCTCCGGCTAAAAAACCAAGAACAATCAAGTACCCAGTATGGGCGTTTGCCTTTTTTACACAAACAGTCTTCGAAAAAGCTTCCGCGATCTGAGGGGGTGCATTACACGGCTGTGGATCCATAATCAACTCTCCTTTTTTTTATATTAGTAAATTTTCTCAATTTTGCAGGCTGCTACTTTAAATTCCGGAATTTTGCAAACAGGATCTAGCGCAGCGTTGGTCAGTTTATTAACCGGAGCTTCGCTAAAATGGAAGGGGATAAAGACAATGCCTAGTTTTGGTCGATCCGATATTCGAACAGGTACTTCTATGCTACCTCTTCTCGATATAACTCGTACAATTTCTTTATCTGTTATCCCCCAATTCTTAGCATCGATTGGATTGACTTCCACATAGTTCTTGGGAACAAAAGCATCGAGCACTTTTACACGCCTGCTTTCATTGCCTGTATGGTAATGATACAAAATTCTACCGGTAGTAAGAACAATCGGATATTCTTTATCGGTCAGCTCCTTCGCTTGTTTATATTCAATCGACGCAAATAGTCCTTTTCCATTGGGTCTCTTTGTAACTCCGTCTTTATGTAGAATCTTGGTTCCTGGTGAATCTGTGTTGGGACAAGGCCACTGAAGGGAAGCTTTTTCAAGGCGCTCAAAAGTGATGCCACCGTAAGATGGTGCTAGTTTCATGATCTCCTGATTGACATCATCGAGGGTATTAAAACCCATATCAACACCCATTTTCTTAGCTAGTTCGCAAATAATAACCCAGTCATCCCAAGTTCCCTCCGTTGGTTTCCGAGTTGGTCGAAGCAACTGAACTCTTCTTTCTGTATTGGCAAACGTTCCATATTTTTCATAGGCTGCCCAGGATGGAAAAACTACATCGGCAATTTCGACCGTCTCACACATAAAGATATTTTGCGTTGCGATAAATTCGAGCTTATCAAAACCTTCCCGGATAGCATTCATGTCTGCGTCTGACATCAGAGGATTCTCACCCATCAAGTAGATTGCTTTTAATGATCCATCAATACCCATTTCACCGTATTCTGAAGAGGCTCTACCCAGTTTATTGGAAAGCTTTACATTCCAAGCTTTTTCAAATTTTTCTTGAGCTACTGGATCCGTTACTGCTTGATAAGCTGGATACACATTAGGAAGAGCGCCCATATCGCAGGCACCTTGAACATTGGCTTGTCCTCTTAGAGCCATAATTCCTGCTCCAGGCTTTCCTATGTTTCCGGTAAGTAGGACTAAGTTAGCGATACTCATAACATTATCTACTCCGGTAGAATGCTGGGTAATGCCCATAGTGTAGAAAATCATCGCGGATTTTGCTTTGCCATAAGCTTTAGCTGCTTCCAGGATTAGTTCTTTCTTGACTCCTGTAATTTCCGCAACTTTCTCAAGTTCATAATTTGTGACCACTTTTTTAAACTCTTCATAACCTTCTGTGTGATCTTCGATAAACTTCTGGTTGGCTAAATTTTCATCCATTATGATTTTCATGATCCCATTCAGAAGAGCGACATCGGTTCCTGGATTATGTTGAATAAAAATATCGGAATGTTTGGCGATATCTGTATATCTGGGATCACAAACAATGAGCTTAATCCCTCTATCTTTGATGTTCTTCTTCATTAATTGGGCAATTACCGGGTGAGTTTCTGTGGTGTTGGAACCGATCACAAAATAAACTTCTGACTCAGGAAAATCATCAAATGAATTGGTAGCTGCTCCCGCACCTAATGATTTTGCAAGTCCAGCCACGGTAGAGGAGTGACATAACCTTGCACAGTTATCGACATTGTTGGTGCCTATTACAGCCCTGGCAAATTTTTGTAGAACATAATTATCTTCATTGGTGCATCGGGATGATCCAAGAACAGCAATGGAATCAGCTCCATATTTACTTTTAATTTCTCCCAGTCTTTTGGCAGTATATTCTAAAGCTTCTTCCCAGCTTGCTTTCTCCAGTTTTCCGTTCTTTCGGATTAAAGGAGTGGTGAGACGTTCTTTGCTCTGGGTATACTCATGACCATACCTACCCTTTACACATGTTTTACCAAAATTGGGCATCATGTCAGTTCCTCTAGCCATAATGAGATCATTTTTTTTGTCCTTGAAAATAGTTAGCTGACAACCTACCCCGCAGTAGGCACAAGTAGTATTGGTGCCCTCAAAATCCTTCATCTTACCTTTACCGATCCTTGATTTTTCTATCAATGCTCCTGTTGGACAAGCTTGTACACATTCAGCACAGAACTGACAATTGGTTTGTTCAAGAGGTAACGCAAAGGGTGTAGCAACTTTACTGTCCATCCCCCGATCCATGATAGCAATTGCTTCTGTAACTGCCTGATTGGCACAAGCACTGACGCAACGTCTGCATAGAATACATTTGTTTGGATTAAACTGGATGAAGGGGTTGGAGTCCCAACTATTGGGCTTTTTCGAATCCAACATCGCAACATCGGATAAAAAGCGACTCTTTTTTATTCCATACTGATAAGCTAAATCTTGTAATTGGCAATCCCCGTCTTGATCGCAAGTCATACAATCAAGAGGATGATTGAATAGAGTTAATTCGACATTTGTTTTTCGAACCAATTCAATCGAAGGTGAATCTGTAGAAATTTCCATACCTTCATATACTTCGGTTATGCAAGCTCTTTTTAAGGTTTTTTCTCTTTCGACCTGAACAACGCAGACTCCGCAAGTTCCTTCTTCACAAATTCCTTTCAAATAACAAAGAGTAGGAATGGCAATATGGTTGGATTGACAAGCTTCTAGAATTGTTTGTTTATGAGAAACTTTTACTTCTTTTCCATTAATTTTTATTTGAATTTGGTGCTCTTCCATACTTTGCTCTCCTATTATCAATTATCAAATTTTAACAGACACTTACTAATGTAAGTGTCTGTTAAAAAAAAGCGAACGCTTGAACAGTAAGTTCAATTTATTATTTCTTTTTGCTTATTTCCATGAAATCCCGGTCTGTGTAATGAGTATGGAGTAGATGATGAGCTAATTCACCATTGGGTTCTTTAAAATAATCTGCATAAATAGCTTTTACTGCTGGATTTTCATGAGATTTTCTGATCGGTAGACCTCTATCTTCACAATAGGTTGCTTTTATTCTTTCGAGACGAACTTCTGTATTCGTAGGATAAGGCTGTCCTCCTCCACCGATACAACCTCCTGGACAAGTCATGATTTCAATAAAGTGATAAGGAGAAGTTCCTGCTTCTACTTGTTCCAACAGTACTCTTGCGTTGCCCAGGGTATTGGCGATAGCGATTTTTAATGTTAAGGTAGTGTTGAGAGCTTTTACAGGAACCTGTACATCAGCAGTTTTAATACCAGTGAGTCCACGTAGATCCTCAAAATCAATCTTTGGTAGTGGAACTTCTGCTAATACTTCATAAGCAGTTCGAAGAGCAGCTTCCATAACTCCGCCAGAAGCACCAAAAATAGTGGCAGCACCAGTAGACACGCCAAGAGGTTCGTCAAACTTTTCATCTTTCAAATTCACAAAATCAATACCAGCTTCCTTGATCATTCTAGCAGCTTCTCTGGTCGTTAGGACAAAATCAACATCCATAAAATTATCTTTTTCGGTTAAATTGAGTTTATGCTGCCAGTGATGGAAAGCGCTGTTCATTTCTGGTCTATCTGCTTCATACTTCTTAGCCACGCAAGGCATAATGGAAACAACTACGATATTTCTTGGGTCGATTCCCATTTTTTCTGCATAATAAGTTTTGGCAACTGCTCCAAACATTTGTTGGGGAGATTTGCATGAGGATAGATGATCTAGTGTTTTCGGGAAGAAATGTTCAATAAATTTAATCCATCCAGGAGAGCAGGAAGTGATCATCGGTAGGGATACTTTATTGGCGGGATCGAGAGACTTTTTAATTCTACCAATCAGCTCAAATCCTTCTTCCATAATGGTTAAATCTGCTGTAAATTGGGTATCAAAAATCATGTTAAAATTTAGTCTTCGAAGAGCTGCAGCCATTTTACCAGTTACCAAGGATCCTGGAGGCATACCAAATTCTTCTCCGATGGCGACTCTAACCGCTGGTGCTGCTTCCACGAGCACTACTTTGTTGGGATCTGATAAAGCTTTCCAGACACCTTCAATTTCAGAAACTTCAGTTAATGCGCCGGTAGGACAAACGAGGACGCATTGACCACAATTGATACAGAAGGATTCCCCAATGCCTTTGTTCATAAAGGTGGAGATTTGGGTATCGATTCCACGGTTCGCAACTTCAATCACGTTGACGGATTGAATTATATCGCAGGCATTAACGCACCGTCTACAAAGAATACATTTATTTAAATCGCGCTTAAAAGAAGGGGATGTGAGATCAAGTGGGAGATCATGTCTTCTAGTTTTCTCTAGTTTTCCTTCCTTAATTCCTAAATCATAAGAAATCTTCAGCAGATCGCAAGAATCTGATTTATCGCAGGACAAACAATCTTTGGGATGATTTGCCAGCAATAGTTCAACGACCATTTTTCTGGTTTCTCGGACTTTTTGTGTGTTTGTATGTATTTCCATTCCTTCATAAACCTGGGTGATACACGCTCTTTTAAGAGTTTTTTCTTTCGCAACTTCTACTACGCAAACTCCGCAAGAACCTTCTTCACAAAGATCTTTATAGTAACAAAGGGTAGGAATTTCAAAACCAGACATTCTGCATGCTTCTAATAAGTTAAGATTTTCTGGAACGTTGTAAGTTCCTCCATTGATTTTTATTGACACCATTTTTTTATCCATGATTACCACTCCTCTTCATACATCATATCGCAATCGCAAGTTGGACAGTCTTCATCCAAAATATGGATAAGAAATTCTTCTCTAAATTTCTTTAAAGCTTGCATCAGGACATTCGGTGCAGATTGCCCCAAAGGACAGAAGGAGGCTTGCATCATTGTTTTTGCGATATCTTCAAGAGTCACTAAATCTTCTATTTTACCATCACCAGTGGTGATTCTTTCAAGAATATTTACAATCTGGTCGTTTCCGATGCGACAGGGAGTACATTTCCCACAGCTTTCATGACGGAAAAACTCAGCAATATTCTTGACAATATCCACAACACATCGATCATTATCAAGAGCAACTATGACGCCTGAACCTATGCCAGCGTTAATTTTTGATAAAGCGATGATATCAGCTCTTGTATCCAGCTCTTCGGGAGTCAGAATAAAAGCAGATGGTCCACCCAATAAAATACCTTTAAGCTCCATATCATCTTTTACGCCTTTACCATAATCAGTGATGATGGAGGACAATTTCTTTCCAAAGGGTAGCTCAATCGTACCTCTCCAGTTTAAATCTCCTTGTAAACAAAATAGCTTTGTTCCGCGAGAACCTTCTACCCCAATAGCCTTAAACCAATCTCCACCATGTTTGATGATGGGTGCAATATTGGCTAGAGTTTCTACATTGTTGATAACTGTAGGTTTGCCCCAAAGTCCGCAAGTGGGTGGATAAGGTGGTTTTTTCCTTGGTTCTCCGCGTTTGCCTTCAATAGAGTCCATGAGTGCAGTTTCGTCACCACAGATATAAGCGCCTGCTCCTTTATGGATCTGTAAATCAAAGGTAAAACTTTTACCCAGAATATTTTTTCCTAAATAACCCTTATCATAGGCTTGTTTGATGGCCAACACTAAGGTATCTATCGATTTTGCATATTCACCACGAATGTAGATATAGCCGTGAGTTGCACCAGTAGCATATCCAGCGATGATGATACCTTCGATTAACTTCTGAGGATCGCCTTCCATGATGACTTTGTCCTTAAAAGTTCCGGGTTCTCCTTCATCCGCATTACAAATAATATATTTTTCAGTTCCAGCAGCTTTTGCAGTAAAATCCCACTTAAGGCCAGTAGGGAAGCAAGCTCCACCTCTGCCCTTGAGTTCAGATTTTTTGATTTCCTCAATTACTTGAGATGGCTGCATGGTGATTGCTTTTTTTAAAGCTTCATAACCACCTTTGGCGACATAGTCATTAATGTCATCCGGTTTTACGATTCCTACTAACTCAGTAACAATCTTTACTTGTTCGCTCATTAGGCACCTGCCTTTATCTTTTGAATGATCGATTCGATTTTTGTTCTTGTCAAATTTCCATAAGCTTCTCCGTCAATCATCATAGCAGGAGATTGATCGCACAAGCCCAGACAACTGCTGTGTTCAAGTGTAAAAACGCCATCTGGAGTCGTATCGCCTATCCGAACATGCAAAACTTTTTCTAAAGTTTGAATAATCGTTTCAGCCCCGTCCATATGACATGCTTGATCTTCACAAACCCGAATGATGTGTCTTCCCCGTGGGGTCACAGAAAACATGCTGTAAAAAGTAGCTACAGCAAAAACTTTAGCTGGTGATATTTTTTCTTCTTTCGCCAGGTTAACCAATGCTTCTTGAGTCAGATAAGATTGGTTCTTATTTTGATCCTGTAAATCATGTAACTTCTCAATGAGTGACTTTTTTTCCACTCTAACGACCTCCTATAAATAAATTTTTCACTAACACACAATTTCGATACACAAATTTTGCAGTTGTAAAAGACCATACAGTTTTCCGCAAACTAAATATGTTGGTTCATGGCTTTTGAGTAAGGTGATCCTCTTTTTTATGGCTGTCTCAATCATGACTGAGTCAACATTTTCAGCTCCAACCATCAGAATAGCTGCTGCTTTTTTAAAATAAGCAACCGACAAAACAGAGAGATTGGGATTTGCGGTGATCCAAAGGGTTTCCTGTTCAATTTTTTGAAGAGCAGATTCAAGTAAATCGGTTGCTATGATTTTAGAAAAAGATTGTTGGAGTAATAATTTTGGTGTAAGGGTTACCAAGGACAACTGATTCACCAAATCAATTATAGACATAACAAACACTCATCGATGGCAACACAAACATTCACTATTTTCATCTTTTTTAATTATATGTATATTTTACCGAATTTCAGCAATTGGATACTCTCTTTTCCGTAAAAAATAAGGCAAAAGAGTGCAAGGTTTCTGTTCACGACAGAATCCCTCATGAAAACATTTCGGCATTAAGTGGTTTCCAAGAATTTCAGATTGGGTTTTAATTTCATGTCGAATCAGCCAGAATAACCTCCGGATTTCCCATTGCGATTTTTTGCAAAGCCTTAACCCACAAGCATGCATCAATTCCCGGTAATTCATCGTCATAATGATCGAGGTATTGGCTGCATTGGGAAGGACAAATCGGGCATCTTCTTTTTTAATTCCAAGTGAAAGCAAATACTCATATGTGTTTCGGGAGGAATCCATCTGGTCCATAAAAATTTCTAAAGCTTCTTTACTTCTTTCTATTGAAGGAGGTATTGTAAAAGGAAAATCTGTTTCATTTGTATAGCGCTGGCTTCGCTGTGTAAAACTTACACCAATCCGGAACCGAACCAACTGATGGGAACAGCTTCGGGAAATATTCTCAAGATCAAAGGTAAAATTAACATGTTCAAATGTACTGTGATGACCGCTTTTGTAGAGCAAATTGAAGTAATATTCGTCCGTTTGGTGGGTCTCCGAAAGCCCCCTGGTTATTCTACCAGCCCTGGCGATGATCGAAAGGGGATCCGGTGTACTTGCTAGTAATGTTACTTTCATTTTTTGCTCAATCTTCTTGAACCTGGCTCATCTATAGGTGCTTTCTTCTTACAAAGACTGCACTCCTCTTCTGTCCAAGTTTGCGCTGCTACTTTTACGCATGAAAAAAAAGGATAATCTATGCCGGTTTGGGTCGCCCTTCGATCAACAATGGCTCCAATTGCTTTTGGCTCCAGTTTAAAAAGTTTCACCAAATCAATTAATTCTATTGTAGTCTTGGCTGTGGTAACTACATCTTCAACAACAATCACCCTATCTTCTGGAACCAGTTCAAACCCTCTTCGAAGCTTTAAGGTTCCTTCGACCCGTTCAGCAAAAATCGACCTTGCTCCTGTCTGTCTTGCCAATTCATACGAGGCTGTAATCCCTCCCACAGCAGCGCCAACGATAACTGTTGGTTGAAACGATTTCACAGAATCAGCGATACCTTGCATTACCTTGGCATTCAGTTCCGGATATTGCTGTAAAATAGCACATTGAAGGTAAACGTCTGAATGTCTTCCCGATGAAAGTTTGAAATGACCATTCTTTATTACACCGATTTCCTGGAATAACGAGAGAACCTCTTGCTCTTTCATTTAATGTAATCCCTCCTCAATTTCGTGTAAAATTGCCATAGCTTCCTCTTTTGGAGAATTTGCCCTAATAATCGGTCTGCCAATCACGAGGTAATCTGCTCCATTTCGAATTGCTTGTTTTGGTGTTACACACCTCACCTGATCATCTTTTGTATCCAATGACCTACGAATACCGGGACAAACTGTAATAAAATCTTTCCCACAAGTATCTTTAATACTTCTTGCTTCTTCCGCTGAGGAGACAACGCCATGTATCCCCGCAGATTTTCCAAGTTGACACAGCAGCAACACTTCTTCTTTAACGCTATTATGTATTCCAATCTTGAGAAGTTCTTCTTCTCCCAAAGATGTTAAAACCGTTACCCCGATCACCCTTGTTCCCGGCATATTGGCTTCTACAGTTTCAACCGCCAGCTTCATCGCCTCATACCCGATCATGGAATGAAGATTAATCATATCGACTTTTAATGTGGACAGTACTTTTATTGCTGCAGCTACTGTGTTCGGAATATCGTTCAACTTGAGATCCAAAAATATCTTTTTGTTTTTTTGTTTCAACTCGTTTACAAAATGTGTTCCATAGTGAAGAAACATTTGCAATCCAACTTTATAATACTTTACTTCATCTTCAAGCAAATTCACCAAATCCATTGCTTGATCGGCAGTTTCAAAATCAAGCGAAACAATAAGTCTTTCCTTTACATCGATCATGCGTCCTCCCTTTGATGTGCTAGCCCAATCAATGAACGAAGGGCTGTCTTCTGTTCGAGGCAATACGCCTCAAGACCTTCTAAAATATGGATCATCGATTGGGGGCGTATCAGATTTATTGTGCCAATTTCAACAGCGGATGCTCCTCCGAGAAGAAACTCAATCACGTCAATCCAGGTTGAAATGCCTCCGCAACCAATAATGGGAAGCTCTGGAACTGCTTTATAAACATCCCAAACGGCTCGTAAAGCAATTGGTTTGATAGCAGGACCCGAAAGACCTGCGTAGATATTAGCAAAAAGGGGTTTCTTTGTTTTAATGTTAATCGCAATGCCTTTAATGGTATTCCCGACACAAATACCATCGGCTCCTTCGTCCTGGATTAGTTTTGCTGCTTGTTGGATCGATTGAGTTTCCAGACTAATTTTAATCAGGATTGTTTTTTTTGTACGCTTTCGAACTCCAGATACGACACTTTTTAGCATTTCCTGATTCTGACAGAATTGTACCCCGCCACTTTTTACATTTGGACATGACACATTCACTTCTATCGCATCGATTGTTTTCAGTTCTAATCGTTCAGCAAGCTCCCAATACTCTTCAATGCTCGAACCGGCTATGCTAACCCACCGGCTGGTGTTTAAATTGGAGAGGAATGGATAAATAGTTGAGTCAAAATATTCAAATCCTTTGTTTTCGAGACCTATGGAATTTAGAAGTCCAGAAGAAGTTTCATAAAGGCGCGGCTGGGGATTTCCAAGACGTTCCTGTAACGTAATACTTTTTGTCAGTACAGCTCCAAGTTTCTCAATGTTGATGAAGTCCATAAACTCTTTTCCGAATCCAAATGTTCCCGAAGCGGGAATAATCGGATTTTTAAGACTCATGGATCCAATTTGTACTTTTAAGTCGTCCATACTTTTGTCCAGTCAATCTGATTTGAATCAAATACAGGTCCATCTGCACAAACTGTTTTCGATCCATCAAATGTTTGAATCGAACAACCCAGACAGACACCAAATCCACAGGCCATTCTTGATTCAAGAGATACTTCCAATGGAAGGTTTCTCTCCTGCATATGATTTGAAAAAGCTTTCATCATACTGATCGGTCCACAAGCGATCGAGAGGTCAAATGATTCTGTTGGAACTGTTTGAAAGCAGTCTAAAAGATTTCCGTTGTATTGTCCTTCTCTCCAATCTATGTGATAAACAATATTTCCGGGGAAAGGGTCTGGAAGAGTTATCTCAATTTTTTCATCTTCCCTGCTGACTCCATAATATAGATTGAACGTCAGGGAAGGCATTATGGTGTGGTAGTAATCGATGTAATAAAGTAATGGAGCAATGCCAATGCCTCCGCCAAAAAGTAAAACTTCTTGGTGAGGGGCTGGTTTTGAAAACCCCCTCCCCAATGGCAGGATCAAATCAACTTTCTGTCCTTTTTTTAGTTCCGAGAGATTTTGTGTGCCATATCCAACTACCTTATATAGAACCGTTAAAATTGGTGGTATGAATCCTGATACACTTAAAGGTCTTCGAAGAAAAGTCAGATTTTTTCCTGGACAGGAAATTTGGATGAATTGCCCAGGTAGAATATCACCAGGAATAAAACCGATATCCAGGGTACATTTAAACACATCTTTCCCAATGGGAACGTTATCTTCGACGAATCCTTGTATTTCCATCTTCATAAATTATTTCGCCTTCCAACATTGTCATTTCGTTCCAGCCTTGTAACTGTCTACCAATAAATGGAGAATTCTTTCCTTTTGAAATAAAGTCTGATTCTTGTACACGATGATCTGTATCTCTTCTCATAATCATCAGGTTCGCTTTTTTGCCAGGAGCGAGAGAGCCTTCCTGATCAAAAACACCTAATAATTTAGCTGGATTTGATGTAAACAATGGAATAAAGTCCATCATTTTCACCTTTTTCCCCTTTACAAGAGCTGTATAGCAGGCAGAAAAAGCTGTTTCAAATCCTGAGATCCCATACGGGGCTAACTCATAACCAGACTCTTTTTCTTTTTTTGTGTGCGGAGCATGGTCGGTTGAAATATATTGAACAATTTTATCGTTAATAGCCTTTATCAAGGCGTTTTGATCCTCTAAAGTACAAATTGGTGGTTTTACTTTAAAATTCGGATTTTTTGGAAAAACAGAATAATCGGAAAAAAACAAATGATGAGGTGTTACATCGGCTGTGAACGGCTGATTTCGATCTTTTGCCTTTTCCAAAGCGTTGATAGAGAGGCGAGAGGAAAGATGAGTAAAATGGATTCTGTAATCAAGAGATTCTGACAAGAGCAAGTCTCTTTCAACCATATCCGATTCTGCTTCGGGACTGGATCGATCTTTAAATTCCTCGTGCAGAAGTAGGATTAATTTGTTTTGTTTCGCGTGTTTTATGGCTTGAACCAAGAGATCTGGATTTTCTATACCGAATCCATCATCGGAATAAACATGGCATTTATTCTTTTTCAATACGTCCGACAACGTTTGACCTTCCAGGTTCTGGCTTATGGTTCCAGCTTGAATGACTGGAATAATTGCCTCTTTAGAAATTTTATCTGTTATCGTATCAAACAATTCTACTGTACTGATGGGTGGATTCGTATTCGCCATCGCTGTAATTCTTGTGTATCCACCCTTTGCAGCTGCTTGTGTTCCTGTTTTGATGGTTTCTTTTTCCGATTGCCCCGGTTCGCGAAGATGACAATGCAAGTCAATTAATCCTGGAATCACATAATAATGAAGATTGAGCTCAATTAGAGAAGCTGTCGGATCGTGAATTGATTCAGAAATTTCAAGAATTCTACCTTGATCGATAAGCATATCCCTGAAACGAAAACCGTTACAATCTTCTAAAAACAAATTTCCATGCTTAATCAACCATCTCATTAGGGTAAAACTATATCGATGAAAATAATTTATTCAACTCATCTTGTTTTTGAGATAATTCATACAACGTTACAGAATCAACAATTTCATCAATGGCTTGTTTTACCCTCATCCAAACCAATCTGGTAGCACAAGAATTTATTTTATCGCAGGTTTTCCGATTCCTTTTCCCTAAACAATCTACTGGAATGATTGGTCCATCCATAATTCGAATAATATCTCCGACTGTAATTTTTAAGGGATTCTTGGCAAGCTCATACCCACCATTTGAGCCCCTTGTGCTCTTTATCAATTTTTTACTTTTTAAGGGGATAAGTATCATTTCCAAATATTTAACTGATATTCGTTGTCTTTTGGAAATGATACGGATAGATACAGGTCCAGAGTCTTGGTTATTGCAGATATCCACCATTGCTCTTAGCCCGTATCGGCTCAAAGTTGATAATTTCATACGCGTGCCCCCTTATTCTATAATTATACTAGGAATTAATTTTGAAACTAACTACAATCAACTCTGTTTACATTTTCGTAATATCTTATAAATATGTGTTAAAATAAAATTTGGAGGCTTATTATGGTGAATCAAACAAGAAGAAGTATCAGTTGGATAACTCGCACTGCAGTTTTGTTGGCTTTGTTAATTGTAATTCAAATTTTCCCGTTCCCCCAACCTTTTCGGCAATTTATTACAGGACCTTTAGTCAATATGATTCTATTGATTGCAGCAATATCTACCGGTCTTATTGGTAGTATTACCCTTGCCCTAATTAGTCCTTGGATGGCTTGGCTGGTCCAAACTCATGCCGCATTCGGTAATTTATTACCTGTCATACCCTATATTATGATCGGAAATGCCGTATATGTATGCTTATTCTTACTGTTCAGGCTTAAAAAGAAAAATGTTTGGTTCGATAGCATAGGGATACTACTTGGATCTGGCGCCAAGTTTATTGTTTTATATACCGCGGTAACTTATATCATAATAAAATATGCATCTATTCCTCCCATGATTGCTAAAGCTATGAGTTTTCCACAATTGATAACAGCATTAGCTGGAGGCGTATTGGCTCTGCTATTGGAACAAATTCTTAAACCAACGAAGATTCTATCGAAATAAATGTACCGGATAGAAAAGGAAGGTAGAACGTTTCTCTGCTTTGCCCTGTCTGTCTGTTTTGCCTTTCTTTTCTGGTTTTCTCCCATTTGTCTCAAATATTCGGTATTGGAAAAGCTTAGAGACACGAGTTATCCGCAAGTTTTCCAAGAAAATCTTTCGAAACTAAATAAAATGAGCTTATCTTACATTGAATCCACTCTGCCATCTCCAGAGTACTCCAATCTGCTGTATTTTTTTTTTCAAGACGGTGTGATTTCGGATAACGAAAAGAATTTTCTGAGTTTAATCCAGAAAAACTATCCAAATACGTATTTTTCAAAACCTCAAGCGGAGAAATTATTTACTCTTACCAACTTAAAAAAATTTGAAGAATTTTTTAAATATAAGATTTCGGCAGGTGAAATCGATCAACTTGCTTTTTCTAGTGATATGCTGGATAGAATTTCTCAAGAAATTTACCCGGTAAATAGCAATAAAATACCCATTCTCATGTATCATAGCATTGAGGATACACGCGTTGGTATTACAAGGGAATCATTTCTGAATCAATTAAACATGTTGTACGAAAATGGTTTCAGCACGATGAAAATGGAAGACTATCTAAATGGTGATTTTTCAAAAATACCCGAGGGAAGAAAGCCAGTCATTTTAACCTTTGATGATGGATGGATCTCCCAATTTCGCTATTTGGATGAGAAGGGAGAAAAGATAGACCCAGCTTGTGTGGTGGGAACTTTGGAATCATTTTCAAATAAGTATCCACTTTTTGGGAAAAGTGCTGTATTTTATTTGTATATGAGGATTCCACCATTTTGTTGCTCCATTGGCTCCATTCAACAGCAAAAGTTATGGCAAAAAAAAGTAAAGTATTTGATTGATAACGGATTTGAAATTGGAAATCATACCTTAAACCACAAATACTTTATTCATGAAAAAGAGCAGGAAATAAAAAAAGAATTGGATGAGTTCTATTCTAAAATGTTTCCTTTGCTGGGTAAAAACCTTAAACACGCTTTAACATTTGCCTATCCAGGGGGTTATCTCCCCGACAATAAAACTGTACTAAACAATTATCGGTACAAAGGATTTTCGATAAAAGCATCTGTAAAAGCTTCCGGAGGAGGTGCAATCGTCCCCTCCGGCCAAAATAACAATTTACAGGAACTCCCCCGGATCCCAGCGGAGGATTATTTAGTAAAAGCAATGGTTACTCAGCCCTTTTTCCGGAAAACTTCCCTGAAAATCCAGATTCCAAAGATGTTTTTATCCTCTCATAATTTGAAAATGATGTGGATCAAAGAAAACGGAAATATTCCTGCAGGATCTTACATTCTTGATAACCAAATCGTACAATTCCCATCATGAAACAAAGAAAAATTATTGGTTCTGTTTTCGCAATCACTTTTGCTGTATTAATCTGGTTTCAGCCCGGAAACAGGAGCGTTGACTCAAAGGAACAATTAGTGGATCGGGGGTACAAACCAGAAACAATTCGAGCTCTTGGAGTTTTAAATCCATCGGAACTAGCAGAATTTTTATCCATAGCCCCACCTTCCCATCTTTCGAATTTGATTCACTTGTTTCTTGCGGATAAAAAAATAGATACTTCCGAGAAAAAAATATTGGACCTAATTTCTAGGAATAATCAAAACAAGGTTTTGAGTAACAAACAGGCAGAGTTTTTTAATCAATTGGTCGCCCTGAAAGACTTTGAAACTTTCTTTTTGTATCAAATTCCTTTTGAAAAGATCGATTCTTTAAAATTTTCTGAGAATTTATTCAAAGAAATACCTGTCGAATTCTACGAAGTCAATAGTGACAAAATCCCGATTCTTATGTACCACAGCATCGATGAGCCAAAAAACTGGATTGACGAATCTACATTTAAGCTTCATCTAGAAAAGCTTTACAATGCAGGTTTTAGTTCCATGAAAATAGAAGACTATATAAATGGTGATTTTTCAACAGTACCCGAGGGAAGAAAGCCGGTCATTATTACTTTTGATGACGAATGGGGATCCCAATTTTATTATTCTGATGAGAAAAGATTAATTATCTCTCCAAGCTGTGCCGTTGGAATTTTAGAAGATTTTGCTAAAACTCACCCCCTGTTTGGGAAAAATGCTTTGTTTTACCTTTTTTTTCATAGACTGCCTTTCATCCAATACAATTCTTCTCATCTCTGGCAAAAAAAAATAAAATATTTAGCACAAAACGGGTTTGAGCTGGGATGTCATACCTTCGATCATTCTATCATGACAAAAATGAGCGAGAAACGGATTCGTAAAGAACTGGATGATTTTTTTAAAATCCTAAAACCTCTATTACCTAACCAAATTTTTCATACTATGACTTTAGCCTATCCGGGGGGAGCGATTCCGATCAAACGAAACGCGATTGAAGAATATCAATTTGAGGGACACCCTTTGATTGCCTCTTTGACAGCATGGGGTGGATTTGCCAAAATTCCAGCTACCAAGAACCCAGATAAACATGCTATTCCTCGAATTGAAGGAACATCTCAAAATATTAACTGG